>ENA-ORCM01002152-ORCM01002152.1-human-gut-metagenome-genome-assembly--contig:-NODE-2152-length-14814-cov-3.919658_pt1 | contig 14814 bp, 6 predicted proteins | sample MGYA00242906_ERZ507928 | MGnify/ENA primary metagenome ERZ507928 (study PRJEB26167, sample SAMN06115497) | human gut metagenome | host: Homo sapiens | place: China:Shanxi | collected 2015-05-07...
TTGAAATTATACTGTACCGATCCCGATCATGAGGATTTCGCTACGGTAATTCAAGACGTTTATTTAGGTCCTATCCCTTATATGACTGCTAAGGGTACGTTTGTTATCAATGGGGCCGAACGTGTTGTCGTTTCACAGTTGCACCGTTCTCCGGGCGTGTTCTTCGGACAAAGTATACACGCTAACGGTACAAAACTTTATTCGGCACGTATTATTCCGTTCAGGGGCTCTTGGATTGAATTTGCCACTGATATAAACAACGTGATGTATGCCTATATCGACCGGAAGAAAAAGTTGCCCGTTACCACTTTGTTGCGTGCGATTGGTTTCGAGACCGATAAGGATATTCTCGAAATATTCGGTTTGGCAGAAGACTTGAAAGTCTCCAAAGCAAGTTTGAAAAAAGCCATTGGCCGCAGATTGGCGGGTAATGTCGTTAAGGCTTGGGTGGAAGACTTTGTAGACGAGGATACCGGTGAGGTCGTTTCTATCGAACGTACCGAGATTGTTATTCCTCGTGAAACTGTCCTTGAAGAATCGCATATTGCCGATATTATCGAATCGGGAGTCCAAAATATCTTGTTGCATAAAGAGGATAGCAACACGTCGGATTACTCGATTATATTCAATACGTTGCAAAAGGATTCCAGCAACTCGGAGAAAGAAGCCGTGTTGTATATTTATCGCCAATTACGTAACGCCGAGCCTGCCGATGATGCCAGTGCCCGAGAGGTGATTACCAACCTTTTCTTCTCGGAAAAACGTTACGATTTGGGAGAAGTAGGACGTTATAGAATAAATAAGAAATTAAACCTCTCTACTTCGCCCGATGTGAAGGTGCTTACGAAAGAGGATATCATCGAAATTATCAAATATCTCATCGAGTTGATTAACTCGAAGACCGATGTCGATGATATAGACCATTTGAGCAACCGTCGTGTGCGCACGGTAGGAGAACAATTATATAATCAGTTCGGAGTGGGGTTGGCTCGTATGGCGCGTACCATTCGTGAGAGAATGAATGTGCGGGATAACGAGGTGTTTACTCCCATCGATTTGATTAATGCAAAGACGATATCGTCTGTTATCAATACATTCTTCGGGACGAACGCTTTGTCGCAGTTCATGGATCAGACGAATCCGTTGGCCGAAATTACTCACAAGCGTCGTATGTCGGCTTTGGGCCCCGGCGGTTTGTCTCGCGAACGCGCCGGTTTCGAGGTTCGAGACGTGCACTATACGCACTATGGACGTCTTTGTCCTATCGAGACTCCCGAAGGTCCTAATATCGGTTTGATCTCGTCTCTTTGTGTATATGCTAAAATTAACGATTTGGGCTTCATCGAAACTCCATATCGAAAAGTGGAAAATGGGAAAGTAGATTTGTCGCCCGAGGGTGTGGTTTATTTGACCGCCGAAGCCGAGGAAGACTTGGTGGTAGCGCAGGGTAATGCTCCGTTGAATGACGACGGTACATTTGTCCGTAATCGGGTAAAATCTCGTTTGGAGGCCGATTTTCCCGTCGTGTCGCCCGATCAGGTGAATTTGATGGACGTGTCGCCTACTCAGATAGCTTCTATCGCTGCATCGTTGATTCCGTTCCTCGAACACGATGATGCGAACCGTGCGTTGATGGGATCGAACATGATGCGCCAAGCAGTTCCTTTATTGCGTCCTGAAGCTCCTATTGTGGGAACGGGTATCGAGGGTCAGTTGATTCGCGATTCTCGTACGCAGATTACGGCCGAGGGCGATGGCGTTATCGAGTTTGTCGATGCCACTACGATTCGTATTCGCTACGATCGTACGGAAGATGAAGAATTTGTAAGTTTTGAAGATTCCGTAAAAGAATATATTATACCCAAGTTCCGTAAGACGAACCAGAGTACGACTATCGATTTGCGTCCTATCTGCCACAAGGGAGACCGGGTTAAAGCCGGGGATATTCTTACCGAAGGTTATTCCACCGAGAATGGCGAGTTGGCTTTGGGACGTAACCTCAAAGTCGCATTCATGCCGTGGAAAGGATATAACTACGAGGATGCTATCGTGTTGAACGAGCGTGTCGTTCGTGAAGACATTCTTACTTCGGTTCACGTCGATGAATATTCGTTGGAAGTGCGTGAGACCAAGCGCGGTATGGAGGAACTTACTTCCGATATTCCCAATGTAAGCGAGGATGCTACGAAAGACCTCGATGAACGTGGTATTATTCGTATCGGAGCTCAGGTTAATCCCGGAGATATTATGATCGGTAAGATTACTCCGAAGGGAGAATCCGATCCTTCTCCCGAAGAAAAATTGCTTCGTGCGATTTTCGGTGATAAGGCCGGCGATGTGAAAGATGCTTCCTTGAAAGCTACTCCTTCGTTGAAAGGTGTCGTTATCGGTACGAATCTATTCTCTCGTGCCATTAAAAAGAAAAAATCGAAACTCAGCGACAAAGCCATTCTTCCGAAACTCGACGAGGAATATGAAGAAAAGATGAACGGTTTGAAAGCCATTCTCATCGATAAGTTGCTTGTTTTGACACAAGGTAAGGTTTCTCAGGGTGTGAAAGATTTCATGGGAACCGATGTCGTGTCGAAGGGAACGAAATTCACTCAGGCTGTTCTGAATAAAATCGATTATACGACGGTACAGGTAAGCAAGTGGACAACCGATGCCGCTAAGAACGAATTGATACGCGCTACTATCATCAATTATTTGAAGAAGTATAAAGAATATGATGCCGAGTTGCGTCGTAAGAAATTCGATATTTCTATCGGAGATGAACTTCCTTCCGGTATCGTGCAAATGGCCAAAGTGTATATTGCTAAGAAGCGTAAGATAAGCGTGGGCGATAAGATGGCCGGACGTCACGGTAACAAGGGTATCGTTTCGCGTATCGTTCGTCAGGAAGACATGCCTTTCTTGGCCGACGGAACTCCGGTCGATATCGTTTTGAACCCGTTGGGTGTGCCTTCTCGTATGAACTTGGGACAGATTTTCGAGACCGTTTTAGGTTGGGCTGGAGCCGAGTTGGGAGAAAAATTTGCGACTCCGATTTTCGACGGGGCAAGCCTTGATGATTTGAATACGTGGACCGATAAAGCCGGACTCCCTCGTTATGGTAAGACCTATTTGTATGACGGTGGCACAGGCGAGCGTTTCGACCAGCCGGCTACGGTGGGGGTAATCTATATGCTGAAACTGGGCCACATGGTCGAAGACAAGATGCATGCCCGTTCCATCGGTCCGTACTCTTTGATTACGCAACAACCTTTGGGTGGTAAAGCACAGTTCGGTGGTCAGCGTTTCGGAGAAATGGAGGTTTGGGCTCTCGAAGCCTTCGGTGCTTCTCATGTTTTGCAGGAAATCCTGACGATCAAGTCGGACGACGTGGTTGGACGTTCGAAAGCCTATGAGGCAATCGTTAAGGGCGAACCCATGCCGACACCCGGTATTCCCGAGTCTCTGAATGTGTTATTGCATGAATTGAGAGGTCTTGGTCTTAGCGTCAACTTAGAATAAATAAAATCCAATGGCCAGACTGTCGCAGAAATGTGACAGTCGGCCAATAACTCTTTATACATTAAAAACATATGGCTTTTAGAAAAGATAACAAAATAAAGAGTAACTTTTCGAAGATTTCGATCGGTTTGGCTTCGCCCGAAGAGATTCTGGAAAATTCGAGCGGTGAGGTCTTGAAACCCGAAACCATCAATTACCGTACCTATAAACCTGAGCGGGACGGTCTTTTCTGCGAACGTATATTCGGACCTGTAAAAGATTACGAGTGTCATTGCGGAAAATATAAACGTATTCGCTACAAAGGTATCGTGTGCGACCGATGTGGTGTGGAAGTAACAGAGAAAAAGGTGCGCCGCGAACGCATGGGGCATATACAGCTCGTTGTTCCGGTAGCTCATATCTGGTATTTCCGTTCGTTACCCAATAAGATTGGGTATTTGTTGGGATTGCCCAGCAAGAAATTGGACGCTGTTATCTATTATGAGCGTTATATTGTCATACAGCCGGGACCTCAATCGGACTTGGCTACTTACGATTTGCTTTCCGAAGAGGAATATTTGAACATCATGGATTCACTTCCTCGTGAAAATCAGATGCTCGAAGATACCGATCCGAATAAGTTTATCGCTAAGATGGGAGCAGAAGCTATCTACGATCTGCTTTCTCGTTTGGATCTCGATGAGCTGTCTTACGATTTGCGTCATCGTGCCAGCACCGATGGCTCTCAGCAACGCAAAACCGAGGCTTTGAAACGGCTCCAAGTCGTTGAGTCGTTCCGGGCTTCGAAGGGTAGGAACCGGCCCGAATGGATGATTTTGAAAGTCATACCGGTTATCCCGCCCGAATTGCGTCCGTTGGTTCCTCTCGATGGCGGTCGTTTCGCGACTTCCGATTTGAACGATTTGTACCGTCGGGTGATTATCCGTAACAATCGTTTGAAACGATTGATGGAGATCAAGGCTCCTGAGGTTATTCTTCGAAATGAAAAACGTATGTTGCAGGAGGCTGTGGATTCTTTGCTCGACAACTCTCGCAAGTCTAGCGCAGTGAAAACCGAGGCTAATCGTCCGTTAAAGTCTCTTTCCGATAGTTTGAAAGGTAAGCAAGGACGTTTCCGCCAAAACCTGTTGGGTAAACGTGTCGATTATTCTGCGCGTTCGGTTATCGTCGTAGGTCCCGAATTGAAAATGCACGAATGCGGTCTGCCCAAAAATATGGCGGCCGAATTGTATAAACCGTTTATTATCCGTAAACTTATCGAGCGTGGTATCGTTAAGACGGTAAAATCGGCTAAGAAAATCGTCGATCGCAAAGAGCCTGTGGTATGGGATATCCTCGAACATGTGATGAAAGGACACCCCGTGCTGTTGAACCGTGCCCCGACGTTGCACCGTTTGGGTATTCAGGCGTTCCAGCCCAAAATGATCGAAGGTAAGGCTATCCAGTTGCATCCGCTCGCTTGTACGGCATTTAACGCCGACTTCGACGGTGACCAGATGGCTGTTCACTTGCCTCTCGGAAACGAGGCAATTCTTGAAGCTCAACTGTTGATGTTGGGTGCTCATAATATCTTGAATCCCGCCAATGGCGCACCTATCACTGTGCCTTCGCAAGATATGGTTTTGGGATTGTATTATATTACCAAACTTCGTCCGGGTTCGTTGGGTGAAGGACTGAAATTCTATGGTCCCGAAGAAGCCGAAATCGCTTACAACGAAGGTAAAGTTTCGTTGCACGCTCCGGTATCGGTCGTTGTGAAAGATGTCGATAAGGACGGTAATATCATCGAGCACATGGTCGAGAATACTTCGGTGGGTCGTGTATTGGTTAATCAGTATGTGCCTCAGGAGATCGGCTATGTCAATGAAATCCTTTCTAAGAAATCGTTGCGCGATATTATCGGTAAGGTGATTAAAGTTTGCGGTGTGACACGTTCGGCTCAGTTCCTTGACGATATCAAGAACTTGGGTTACTACATGGCATTCAAGGGAGGTTTGTCCTTCAATTTGGGTGATGTGCTCGTTCCGCCCGAAAAAGAGACTTTGGTTGCCGAAGGTAACGCCGAGGTGGAACAGATCATGAACAACTACAACATGGGTTTCATCACTTATAACGAGCGTTATAATCAGATTATCGATACATGGACTCACGTAAATTCTCGTCTGTCCGATATTTTGATGAAGCAACTTTCTGCCGACAATCAAGGATTCAATTCGGTATTCATGATGTTGGATTCGGGAGCTCGTGGTTCTAAGGACCAGATTCGTCAGTTGTCGGGTATGCGTGGTTTGATGGCCAAACCCCAAAAGTCGGGAGCAGAAGGCGGTCAGATCATCGAGAACCCTATTTTGGCAAACTTCAAAGAGGGACTTTCCGTGTTGGAATACTTTATCTCTACGCACGGTGCTCGTAAAGGTCTTGCCGATACGGCATTGAAGACAGCCGACGCCGGTTATTTGACCCGTCGTTTGGTCGATGTAGCTCACGATGTCATTATCCATGAAGAGGATTGCGGTACATTGCGCGGTTTGGTTTGTACCGAGATTAAGAATAACGAGGAGGTCGTAGCTTCTTTGGGTGAAAGAATATTAGGACGTGTGTCTGTTCACGATGTAGTGAATCCGTTGACTAACGAGATATTGGTTCACGCCGGTGAAGAAATTACCGAAGTTATTGCCAAGAAGATAGAGGATTCTCCTATCGAACAGGTGGAGATTCGTTCGGTTCTGACGTGCGAATCGAAGAAAGGTGTTTGTGCTAAATGTTACGGACGTAACCTTTCTAATAACCGCATGGTTCAAAAAGGCGAGGCTGTGGGTGTAATTGCCGCGCAGTCGATCGGTGAGCCGGGTACACAGCTGACATTGCGTACGTTCCACGTCGGTGGTATCGCTTCGAATATTGCGGCTGTATCGAGCGTTACATCTCGTTACGAGGGTATTTTGGAGATAGACGAACTTCGTACGGTAGAAAATGTATCCGATAGCGGTACAAGAGTACAGATTGTCGTAGGTCGATTGGCCGAAATGCGTATTATCGACCCGAATACGAAAATGGTGCTCATGACTGCCAATATTCCCTATGGATCAAAACTTTTCTTCAATAACGGCGATACCGTTAAGAAAGGCGATATGATTTGCGAATGGGACCCCTTCAATGCGGTAATTGTTTCGGAGGTGGGCGGTAGAGTCAACTTCGAAGCCGTGGAAGAAGGTGTTACTTATCGTGTAGAATCGGACGAACAATCTGGTTTGAAAGAAAAGATCATTATCGAATCGAAAGACCGTACCCGTGTACCGTCGGCACAAATTCTCGATGAAGCCGGGCAGGTAATCAAGAGTTATGCTTTGCCTGTGGGAGCTCACTTGATGATTGAAGACGGCGATAGGATTAAAACGGGAGATGTATTCGTTAAGATACCTCGTGCGGTCGGTAAAGCCGGTGACATTACCGGTGGTCTTCCTCGTGTAACCGAGTTGTTCGAAGCACGTAACCCGTCTAATCCGGCTGTCGTTTCTGAAATCGACGGTGAGGTGATCTTCGGGAAAGTGAAACGTGGTAATCGTGAAATCTCTGTGGTTTCCAAGACGGGTGAGACGAAGAAATATTTGGTTCCTCTTTCCAAACAAATATTGGTACAAGAGAACGATTACGTGCGTGCCGGAACTCCGCTTTCCGATGGAGCCGTTACTCCTTCCGATATCTTGGCCATCAAAGGTCCTACGGCTGTACAGGAATATATCGTGAACGAAGTTCAAGATGTGTACCGTATGCAGGGTGTGAAGATTAACGATAAGCACTTCGAGGTGATTGTTCGTCAAATGATGCGTAAGGTTCAAATTCTCGATCCGGGCGATACTCGATTCTTGGAACAACAGATTGTCGACAAGCGAGACTTCATGGACGAAAATGACCGTATTTGGGGTAAAAAAGTCGTTACCGATCCGGGCGATTCTCAAACGTTGAAAGCCGGACAGATCGTTACGGCGCGTAAATTGCGCGATGAAAATTCGGCTTTGAAACGGAAAGACTTGAAGTTGATACAGGTGCGCGATGCAATTCCTGCTACTTCCGAACAGATTCTGCAAGGTATTACCCGTGCAGCCCTGCAAACATCGAGCTTTATGTCGGCCGCTTCTTTCCAAGAGACGACAAAAGTGCTCAACGAGGCTGCTATCAATGGTAAGGTAGATACGTTGGAAGGTATGAAAGAAAACGTTATCTGCGGACACTTGATTCCTGCCGGTACGGGGCAACGTGAGTTTGACAAACTCATTGTCGGATCCAAAGAGGAATTCGATCGTGTTTTTGCCAATCGTAAGAATGTAACTGATTTTTCTAATTAATAAGAGAGAAGAAGAATACTTTAAGCAGGGGAGCGATTTTGTGGTCGCTCCCCTGCTTTTTTTATTTTGCTGACGGCCGTCCTATTACTTTACATATGGTTTATTAGAAAATCCGTGGAAGTAAACGTGCATTTTAGCGATGCTTTTTTATCGATAAACGTATCCCGATCTTTTCGGCGAAAGATGACATGGTATTTTGTTTGTAGAGTTAATCCCTTGCCATGCGAGCACTTCTCCTATATTTCTTTGTAAGTATTTGTCTCATTTGATAAAATTCAGGTCTATCCCCACGGATTTTTTACTGATCCTCTTAAATGCTTGAAAAGAGAATACAGATTTGTAATAATAAACCCGTCTAACCGAGTGTGAAGAATCGGTTAGACGGGTTTATTGAAGTATATCGCAATGATTATTGTTTGATAATCATGCGTGTTTCTTGGGCTATTTTTACGATATAGTAGCCATTGGCCAATTGTGATACATCGACTGTCGCTACGTTTTGGTCGCAGAATGATTCGGTTTGCATAACGAGTGCGCCACTGACGTCATAGATGCTTATTGTACCGAGAGGCTCGGCCGATTCGATAGTAATCGTCGTGAGAGCAGGACTGGGGTAGATAGCCATTTCATTTTCTTTTTTTACCGATTCTACACCAGACGATACAGAGGAGTGTAATGAGATATTGGGTAAATAGGCATCATTTTTTAGTGCTTGTGAGAAATCAAAGGCTGTCATGTCGTCACTGTAAGCGAGTTGTCTTCCTTCTCCTTTTCTTCCATACCAACTGAGGAAGTAGGACGGTGCTTGGGTCTCGGAAACAGTCATTATACATATATTTCCACCGGTATAGTCAAATTCTGTATCGAGCATAATAGGCAATTCTTTATCACCGTTGTCTACTTTCAGTTCTCCATCAAATACAAGTTTGAATTCTGATAACGCAATAGGATCTATGCCGTCGAATGTAGCCTTTTCGGTGTTAGCCATATAGATTTTACTATGGAAACCTTCCACTTCGTTTGTTCCAAATACCGAAGGATAGTATTTGATTGCCGAAATAGAGCCGGCTTTGCCTCCTATTTCTTGTTGGGTGTAGATGGTTTGTGCGGTACCGTGGGTTTTTCTCACGTTGAACGGATAGCTTGGCGATACCGATTTCCCATCGGTGATGTCTATCCAGCTGCCACTGCCTAGAACCAATACGTGGATAGGCTCGGTTTGGTCATTTTCAGGGTTTGCATCATTTTCGATCGAGACTTTTGCGGATAGATCGGTCGATATAGCATTTTGGGGTGTCCAAACTATTTGGCAAACAGATTTTTGCAATGCTTCGAGGGGATCGGTTTGTATAGCGGCAGCCAATTCTTTTCCTTCTTTGTCGATCAGTGCAACTTTGAAATTATCGGCCGTTTCGACACCGTTGTTTCGAACAACTACACTGTAAATGGATTCTGAGCCGATTTGAGGGGTCTCGGTTCCCGAAACGGAAACTGCCATAAGGTCGACAAGCGGTTTTTCCAATACACTGAATCCGTGAAGCTCAAACATTACCGCATTACAAACATGGAAAGCTATGTAATAATCGCCTGTTTCTTGAACCGAGAAAATCAAGCTCTTTTCTGTAACACCTTGAACCGCTGCGTTTGAGTATTCTTCCAATATGACGGTTTGGCTGGACGGTTCCGTGCTTTTGCCGATGGTTACAGTGTAGTTGATAGGAAAGATTTCGCCTTGCCCGTTGATTTTATAGTCGATGGCATAATGCTTTCCGGAGGTCAGCCGGATAGGCACGGAAGCTATCCAATCATCGGCCTTTGTTGATGGATTTAGAATTTGAGAGGGGAAATAACGCCAAGCGTGGGTTCCGTTTCCATAGATTTGATGAGCGAATGTAAATCCGTCTTTATCGTTGTCGGAGGTTGTCCATAAGTTCAAGCCGTTGGTCGAACTGAAATCTCCGTTATAGGGTAGAGTATCGATTGCCGGGCCGGATACTACGGCGTTTGTATTGGTGGGTATGCCTTCTCCGGCCGATGTTACAGCCGTAATTTTATAGTAATATCCATGGAGCTCGGTAATCGTTTTATCTGTGAAATAGGTGTTGTTCAAGTTTTCGTGCAAAGTGACAGAGTCTGGGTAGCGAACAACTTTGTAAGTCAAGTTTTCACTGTCGAACCAACCTCCGTTCGCTCCAACGGCCGGTTTCGTCCAACTGACATTGATTTCATAACCATTGCCCGATTTCTCGGCTTTCGCCTCGTTTACCGCTCCCGGAATGTCGGCTCCCACAAAATGGCTGTCGGTATATGCGGCTGGACCTTCACCCTCGTTGTTCGATACAACGGCTTTATAAACGTAAGTACCCGCTTCCATTCCAGAATCTTGATAGGTCATTGTCTCATTATTGGTACAATTGGTGAATGTTTTGATAAGGTTATCATTACGATAGATATTCACGCTGAATCCATCGGGCAGAGTGCTGCCTCCGAATGTTTGAGAGGGGTTTGTCCATTGTAAGAGGCATGTTGTCGCACCTGCCTCGCCCGGTATTGCCGAGAATGAGGTTACTGCGGACGGAGCCCCGTTTGCGATATTTTGGGGGTCGATGTATAGCCCTACGACTTCTAAATTGTTACCTAATTTCCCAACGAAATTGTAGCCATAGAAATATTCTTCTTCATAAAATGTGAAGTTTGCAAGGAATCCATTGGGAGAGGTAAGACCATTTGTTTGTATTTCATTAAATCCGGCCCACCATAGTAATCCGTCTTTGTCGAAAGTCATCGATTGCAAGGCGGTAGGCAGTTGTTCGGCATACCCCGTTTCTTCTGCAAGTTCTCCGGAAAGTTTTGATAGATTCCACAATGTGCCACCACTGCTTAAAGCCACGAGTTGCCCTTCTGGACTGGCGGCTAATGTATAAAGCATTTCATAGTCCTGATAACCGATTAGTGTAGCCTCACCGGTGGCTTTATCGAGGGTGAACAATCCGAATGGAATGTCTATTTCTCCATCTTCACCTTCTTCGGCAGCGGTAATGTCGAAAGCCAGCGCATAGATGTTTTGGGTGGTGGCATCATAGGTCATATCCATACCATAAGTGCGCTTGCACGGTCGGACATGGAGTAGTCTGCGATCGTAGAGACATTTTTGGTGGAGATGTCCATTTTCAACAATGAGTAGCATACCAATCCGTCATCGGCTGCTATCATATAGTAGGTGCCGTCAATGCAGACTGCCGCCCTGATGAAACGGTCGATTTCAAACTCTTCGCTGACATTGGTAGGGTCGGAGGTCTTGAATTTGACCAATTTTGAACTAAACTCTCCTTCTCCGGAGCTAAGTGGTACCCAACCGTAGGCTGTTGAACCGCTGGTCGTGGCCGATACTGTGTTTATACCCCAAAGTAAAACACTGATTGCTAAAAGTAAATACTTTTTCATTCTTTTTGAATATTTCTTCTAAGACAGGTTATAAAAGATATTAAATAAAAATTAAAAAAAAAGAGTCTGCCTCCCCTGTTGGTTTAGATATTCATTAGGCTCTTTCTTGTTTGTATATTTGCTGCAAATATAGTAATTTGCTACAAATATTTGAAAATTATGTTCTTTTTTGCTTTTTTTTGAAAAGAATGATGGAATAAGAATGTCTGTTTGTGAGAGTTTGAGTGTCTTTTTTTGTTTGATAGTTGATCGTCTTGCTTGGTGGAAAACTTTTTAATGGAATCCTTAAAATCCCTTCATTATTCTATAATAGGAGATTTGTGCCACATTGCAATTTTTTGCGGTATACCGGTTGGAGATAGCGGTAGGTTGCCGATGGCTGTGTGGGTTTAGCGGTCTCCCAAAATGTGGTTAATATATAGATTGCGATTGGACAATGTTATGAATGGTTCTATTTCATGGGATACCATCATGATGGTTGTTCCGTTACTCGATAAATCCCGTAGAATCTCGAACATACGGTTCCCGAATTGACGATCTATATAAGATGCCGGTTCGTCCAATATTAACATTTCCGGCTTAGAAATAAGAGCTCTCCCGAACAAAGATCGTTGGAGTTGTCCTCCCGATAACACCCCGATGGGTTTATTGCGCAAAGCGGTTATACCCATGAGGTCGAGCATTTCGTCTATTTCTTTTTTAGAGTCAAATTTTGTATTTCCCTTTTGGGTGTTACCCATAAGGCCCGAAGCTACTACTTCTTCTACGGTAATGGGAAATCGGCTGTCTATGCTGTTTTTTTGAGGCAGGTAACCCATATCTAATGAAGATACGGGCTCTCCTTGTCTGAAAAAGGTTATTTGTCCCTTAGTCGGACTCTGTAATCTGAGAATCGTACGCAGCAATGACGTTTTTCCCCCGCCGTTAGGGCCGGTAATCAAAAGAAAATCGCCTTGATAAATATCCAGATTTATATCTTCGAGGATATTCTTGTCTGTATAAGAGAGCCATACGTTTTCTATGGCTATTATTTTATTTTCCAGCAATGGCATCGCGGGTTAATAGGAACTACCTTCGCATTTATTTCAGATGCGAATGATTCGGCTTGTTTGGCATCGAATTCTTGTTGGATAAATATAACTTTCACGTTGTTTTCGCGTGCTATGTCTATGGCTTTTTTCAAATAAAAAGCAGACGGTTCTTTTCCGTTGTATTCCAAACTGAGCTGGTGCAGGTTGTAGTCTTTGGCCAAATAGCTGAGAGACGGATGATATATGGCGAACATAGTTCCGCTGACCGGTGAGAGCCGTTCGGTCATGACGGAATCTACTTGATTTATTTCGTCGAGCAGTTCTTCGTAGTTCTTGCGAAATACTTTTTCTCCGTCGGGATCGATACTAACAAACGCTTCGTACATGTTTCGGGCGATGATGCGCACATTCTTGGGTGAACTCCATGTGTGCGGATCGGCATCGAAATGATGGTGGTGTACATCGGCATCGTTGTGCTCGTGCGTACCTGAAAGTATATCGATACCTTCGGAAGTATCGAATATTTTCATATTCGGATTGTTCTGTTCCAATTTATCCATCCAAGCAAGTTCGAAGCCTATGTGCCCGATTTTGAAATAGGCGATACTTTTGCCCAAATGAACCAGATGAGACGGAGAGGGATCGTAGGCCTCGGGGTTACTGCCGGGAGGAACGATACAGTTAATATTGAACCGGTCTCCTGCAATTTTTTCAGCAAAATATTTCTGAGGTGCACTATCTGCAAATATAGGTTTCTTACAATTTTCTGCTCTTTGTTTCCAGTAGTACATGCTACTGCAATAAATATTAGCAGTATACTCGTGCAATATTTCAGAAAAGAATGATTTTTCATAATAAAACGTTTTGCCTCACGGCATATTTTTGTACAAAAATAATATAATGTTGTTAAGAAACCATCTTTTCGTTGGATTTTAATATATTAAATTTCATTTTTAACATTTTACATATCAAACTTTTTTCAGATTGGAGAATATGTTATTCGACACCGTAAACCTTTTGATGGATTCGAGATGCGACAGTATCGAAAACTTGATTTAGATCTATCTTTCCAAAAGACATAAGGTATAGTTCTAACGGTTGTTTTTCAGGAGAATATGGCGGTTGGGTATATGAACGTGTACATAAAACGAAACCTAATCGTTCGTAAAAGCGTATTCTCCGTTGACTGATATTGTCTAATGGTTTTTCTACTTCGAGAACTGCCGGATTGTTAATGCGTTTTAGCAATTCGGTCATGGCAGTCGCTCCATAGCCCGATCCTCTGCAACTGCTGTCTACGGCGAAGTGTTCGACATAGGAAAAGTCATTCCATTCCCAATAAGAGATAAATCCGACTGCTTTGTTTTCATCAGATAGAAGAACGATGAAAAAATTGTCGTTTTCTTCGAGCAGCCGTATCACCTCGGAAAAATCTCTCCTTTCGTCTAGGGGAAAAGATTCTGTATAAATACGTTCTATGAATTTTAAAGAGTTGCTATCGTTTGCGTAAACTTGTGAAATTTGTATCATATATCGATTTAATTAAATTTTATACAAATATATCTAAAGTTCAGATCAGATACAAACGAAAGTCTTATTTCCGGCTTGGCTATGCCGAACCTTCATAGTACAAATATACAAAAAAATAAGAGTAGGATAAAATGAATCTGTCCATTTTTTATTCGGATCGTATCCTCCTATGTTCTGCAAGTATGAGCAAAGGGTAAGTAGAGAAAAAGATGAGTAAGTTTTTTATCGAACCACCTGTGCTTTTGCTCGATATATATAGAGTGTAATTTATAAGAGTCTTGGCGTATGCTTACAAATTGTAATTCCTTTTATTTGAAGATGTTGCTGAAAAATAATTATTAGAGTAAATTCGTACAAAATTAACATGTTCATTAGATGAATAGTGTAAATTTATTACTATCTTTGCAAAATAAATAATAAAACAGTTGTAAAAAATCGTAAACGAACCATGGGACATCATCAATTGGACGAGTTGGATTACAAAATTCTTAAACTTGTAGCCTCGAACGCTCGGATACCATTTCTCGAAGTTGCAAGGGAATGCAATGTGTCGGGAGCCGCTATTCATCAACGGGTACAAAAATTGACGAATTTGGGGATTCTTAAAGGATCGGAATACATAATAGATTCAAATAAAATAGGATTTGAAACGTGTGCCTACATGGGCTTTTATTTGAAAAATCCGGGCGATTTTTCCCATGTAGTGGAAAAGTTGCGTAAGATTCCCGAGGTAGTGGAGTGCCATTTTACGACAGGACAGTACGATATGTTTATCAAATTGTTCGCACGTAATAATCGGCATTTACTTGAAATTATTCATACGAAATTACAGCCTATCGGTTTATCTCGCACCGAGACGTTGATTTCGTTTCGAGAAATTTTTAGACGTCAGCTTCCTATCGAAGAGGTAGAGGATCTGGATTAAAATAGAGATTGGATAAGAGATTACC
>ENA-ORCM01002155-ORCM01002155.1-human-gut-metagenome-genome-assembly--contig:-NODE-2155-length-14809-cov-5.213752_pt1 | contig 14809 bp, 11 predicted proteins | sample MGYA00242906_ERZ507928 | MGnify/ENA primary metagenome ERZ507928 (study PRJEB26167, sample SAMN06115497) | human gut metagenome | host: Homo sapiens | place: China:Shanxi | collected 2015-05-07...
AGTTTTTCGACGGTTTATTACTTTGCGTATTCGACGCACTTCGTCTCGCGGATGAGATTGACCTTGATCTGGCCGGGGTATTCCATCTCTTCCTCGATCTTTTTCGCCAGATCGCGGGCCAGAATCACCATCTGATCCTCGTTGACCTGTTCCGGCTTCACCATGACGCGCACCTCGCGGCCGGCCTGAATGGCGTATGCCTTTTCCACGCCCTGGAAGGAAGTGGCGATACTCTCAAGCTGCTCCAGCCGCTTGATGTAGTTCTCCAGATTCTCCCGCCGTGCGCCGGGACGGGCTGCGGAAATAGCGTCTGCCGCCTGCACCAGACAGGCCACAATGGTGCGAGGCTCCACATCGTTGTGGTGGGCTTCGATGGCGTGGATGATCTCTTCCTTCTCCTTGTACTTCCGGGCGAATTCTACGCCCAGCTGCACATGGGTGCCTTCCATCTCGTGATCCACGGACTTACCCAGATCATGGAGCAGACCGGCACGCTTGGCGGTCTGGACATCTGCCCCCAGCTCCATTGCCATCATGCCGGCGATGTGGGAGACCTCGATGGAGTGCTGCAAGACGTTCTGGCCGTAGCTGGTGCGGTAATGGAGACGGCCCAGCATCTTCACCAGCTCCGGGTGCAGGTTGCGGATGCCGCACTCAAACATGGCGCGTTCGCCCTCCGCCTTGATGGTGGCTTCCACCTCCCGGCGGGCCTTCTCCACCATTTCCTCAATGTGGGTGGGATGGATGCGGCCGTCAGCGATCAGTTTTTCCAGCGCCAGCCGGGCGATCTCCCGGCGGACAGGCTCGAAGCAGGAAACGGTAATGGCCTCCGGCGTATCGTCGATAATGAGATCCACGCCGGTCAGAGTCTCGATGGTGCGGATATTGCGGCCCTCGCGGCCGATGATGCGGCCCTTCATCTCGTCATTGGGCAGGGGAACCACACTGACGGTCAGCTCGGCCACGGAGTCGGCGGCGCAGCGCTGGATGGCCTGAGCCACCACCTCGCGGGCGCGGGTCTCGCACTCCTCCTTCATCCGGGACTCCACCTCTTTGATCTTGAGGGCAGTCTCATGGGTCACTTCGCTCTCCACCTGCTCAATGAGGTATGCTTTGGCCTCATCCGCGGTAAAGCCGGAGATTTTTTCCAGCATCGCCGTCTGGCTCTGCTTAATGGTTTGAATCTCCTCCTGTTCCTTTTCCATAGCGGCGTGCTTCTGTGCAAGGGATTCTTCTTTTTTCTCAATGGTCTCCAGCTTGCGGTCCAGATTTTCTTCCTTCTGCTGCAAGCGGTTTTCCTGTCTTTGCAGATCGGCTCTGCGGGATTTTTCTTCCTTCTCGTAGTCAGTGCGGCTTTTGAGAATCTCCTCCTTGGCCTCCAGCAGCGCTTCCTTCTTCTTGGTCTCGGCGCTCTTGATTGCCTCATTTACAATGCGCCGGCCTTCTTCTTCGGCGCTGGAGATTTCCTTTTCAGATACCCTTTTCCGATAATTGATTCCGAGGGGGAAGAAAATCACAGCGCCCACCACAAAGGCAACGATGCCGATGAGGTAAGTCATACAGTGTACTTCCTTCCTTTTCTTTCGGTGTAAAAAACACCATAAAATTACCGTCCGGCTCACCGCAGGGCCAACCGGTACGGTTCAGAACACAAACAGGCGGGCACCCCTTTGCCGCCTATAATGATCCCTTTATAGTTTAATCAGATGCATCGGCGATGTCAAGCCATTTACCGTAAATTTGCCGCCGTGTTTTTATGGAATTTCAATAAAGGCGGCTGCGGCATAGCCCATCTGTCCATTGTACTCCACCACGTACCACCCCTGCCATTCGCCGTAAACCGTCACCTCCGCGCCATTGGGCAGGTTGGCGATCACCGTACCGGAGGAGGACGGCGCGGCGCGGAGATTCAGCGTGCCGTAGCTCAGGCGGACCGTCCCCCGTTTCGGGTCCATAGGCGGGATGAAGGGCAGGCCGAAATACTCCGTCAGCGCCTTGACAAGCTGCCGGGCCACATCCTCCACATGGCTCTCCAGCCAGAGGGCGTCGGAATAGTTGTCATGGTAGCCGATCTCCACCAGCACCGCCGGGAACCGGGACCGGGACACCTCTCCCAGTGCGGTGGTAGGGCGGGTGGTGACCTTGTCGGGCAGCGGGTAGATCTCCCGCAGATTTTTGGCGATCAGCTCCGCGCCACGCTGTCCGCCGCTGCTGCCCGGATAGTAAAACGCAATGATTCCCCGGGTGGAACTTTGCGGCTCCCCATTGCCGATGGCGTTGGAGTGCAGCGCCAGATAAAAGTCGTAATAGCCGCTGTTGGCCTCCCGGATGGCGGCAGCGGCGGAGCCGTTCGGGTCATTGCGACGGTAGCGGATGCCGCTGGAGTGGAGATACGGCTCCATGGCGTCCGCAATTTTGTTCATCCAGTATTCCTCGCTGCCGCTGCCGGTCACGTATGGGTTCCAGTCCTGTGTAGACGGGCTTAAATAAACAATGGGCATCAGCTTTCCCTCCCATGCAAATTCTCTCTGTCACATGGTATGGCGTTTTCCCGGCAAATGTGCTATACTGACCTCGATTTGAACACAAAGGAGCACAGCTTATGAAAATGGAGCGGGGCTATCCCGTTTATACCGTCACGCCCAAGGCGGAAAACGTCATTCTGCGGGGCCATCCGTGGGTGTATGACGCGGAGATTTTAAATACGGAGGGCGAGACCGCCAACGGCGGTCTGGTGGACATTGTCAGCAAAAAGGGGCGGTATCTGGGGACCGGCTTCCTCTCGGAGCGCTCCAAAATTCGGGTGCGGCTCATCTCCCGCAACGCCAATGACCGCTTTGACGCCGCCTTCTGGCACCGGAAGCTCCAATGGGCATGGGAGTATCGCAAATCCGTCATGGACCCGGCGGACCTGGACGCCTGCCGCATTATTTTCGGTGAGGCGGACGCCTTCCCCGGCCTGACGGTGGACAAGTTCCACGATCTGCTTAGCGTGCAGGTGCTCTCCGTAGGCATGGAAAACCTACAGGATACGCTGCTGCCCGCTTTGACGGATATTCTGCGGCAGGACGGTCAGCCCATCCGGGGCGTATTTCTGCGGAACGATGTGGCCCTCCGGGACAAGGAGGGGCTGCCCCAGGGCAAGGGCTGGTATATTCTCCCCGGCGAAACGCCGCCGGAGAGTCCCGTGGTGGAGATCACGGAAAACGGGGTCAAATATCTGGTGGACGTGGAAAACGGCCAGAAAACCGGCTTCTTTCTGGACCAGAAATACAACCGGCGGGCGGTGGGGCGTCTGGCGGCGGGAAAAACCGTGCTGGACTGCTTTACCCACACCGGCTCCTTTGCCCTGAATGCTGCACTGGGCGGCGCCGCCTGCGTCACGGCGGTGGATGTATCGGAGGCCGCTGTGGAGATGGCCCGGGCCAATGCAGAGCGCAACGGCGTGTCCGACCGTATGGACTGCGTGGCCGCCAACGTATTCGACCTGCTGCCCCAGCTGGAAAAGGAGCCGCGGAAATATGACTTCATCATCCTCGACCCGCCGGCTTTCACCAAAAGTCGGAAAACCGTAGCCAACGCCATCACTGGGTACAAGGAGATCAACTACCGGGCCATGAAGCTGCTGCCCCGGGGCGGGTATCTGGCCACCTGCTCCTGCTCCCATTTTGCCACGGCGGAAAAGTTCGAGGCCATGCTCCGCTCCGCCGCTCATGACGCCGGGGTGCAGCTCCGGCAGATCGAGGCGCGGCAGCAATCCTGCGACCATCCCATCCTCTGGGGCGTGGAGGAAACGGATTATCTGAAGTTTTATCTATTCCAAATCGTATAAATTTTATCGCAATATACAGAAAGGACACGAATGCTGCCGCATTCGTGTCCTTTCTGTCTGTCTTGGGTGCAATCAAAAGAATTGCCCCGGCACGGATTGTGCCGGGGTGATTTTTTCTATTAAAATTTTTTCAGGAATCTTCAGCCGAAGCCGGCGTTGTCGGTTCCTCTGCCGCTTTCTCTCTTCTGCCGAATGGAACAAACAGGAACGGCGCCGCCCAGAACACTATGGCCGATGCCCATTGGTTCACATTCCATCGGTATAATAGCTGTGAGATTACATCACACCAAGCCATGCTCTCCGAATACCCGATACTCAGCCAGCCGATTTGGGTAAGCTGCGCCGCAAGTCCCCACACCGCGCAAAGTACAAACATGACGCCCGCGGAAAACAGCAGCTCACCTCTGGTCCGTTTTCGGAAAAACAACAGACCGCCTGCAAGGACTGTTGCCGCAAAGAGCGCGGCGGAGATCAGCAGCCACCGCTCGTTGTTGACACTGACGCTCCCATCCGAAAGCCTGATGATGGCGAAGCGGCTCCCCAGTGCAAGCTCAAACCGAAAGCAAACCTGTCCGGCAAGTAGGCAGAATACGGAAATCCTCCACCAGGCGCGTTTTTCCGCTTTCATGTCCACGGCTCCTTTCCACTGTTGTCCGGCAGCTTTCCCGCCGCAAATCAGTAGCCCCATGTCAGGAGCGTCCACGCCCCACCCTCGGAGCGGGCCAGCCACCACTGCCAGCCCTCATATTCCGTATCGGCGTCCCATGCGTCCCTCTGCTCTACGGGAGAGTGAAAGCTGCTCTCAAACAGGACGCATTGGGTGAACGGCTCCGGAGAGGTCTCCTCATCTCTCAGCTCGTTCATCCACGCAACATTTTCCTCGCTGCACGCATCGTCGCCGCCGTAGGTCAGGCTGTGCAGTTCACAGCCCTCCCAAGTGGAAAATTCCGCCTCGATCACCGCAATGGCATCGTCCAGCTCTTCCTTTGTGTAGAGCTCAGATTCTCCGTAGTCGATGGTGACGTCCGGTTTCTCCGCCGCCTTGTTCGGTTCGTCCGCTGTTTCCTTTTTACCGCAGCCCATCAGGCCCAACAAAAGCAGGGCAGAAAGCAATCCTGCAAGCATCCGTTTCATGTGACCGCTCCTTTCTGAAATTGGCCCCTGTACATTTCGGCACAGGGGCCAATTTTGGAAATACTGCTGCGAACTTGTCTGTAAGGCCTTAGCCCTTGACCTCCACGGCACGGACGATTCCGTCATAGACATAGAGGTTCATGGTGCCGCCATAATCCCGTGCGGCGTCCAGATCGGTCATCCACGTATCCGTGTCGGCATTGTAGCACTGGACGTTGGAGGGCACCTCATAGGTGCGGCTGCCGTAGGTCACGGCGGTCTTACCCACCCATGCGCTGGCGGGAACATTGCCGAGCCTGGTCATGGTGGCAAAGCTGGTGAAGCCGGTCTCTCCCTTATTGAAGCGGACCGCCACCCATGCGCCGCTGCTGACGTTGTTGCCGCTCTTGATGCTCTTGTAAGTATGGTCTTTCGTTTCGATAGTAATGTACTGTGTTTCCTTGCCGGTGGTATCATCGCGGTCCGTCACCACCTTGGCCCGGCCATACACCGTATCGCCGGTGACGCTGCCGTTCAGCACCACAAGGTCCACCTGTCCGGCCCAGTTGGTCCGGGCATAGGTGACGCGGCTCTCATTGATGACCGACTGACCCAGCTCGCCAAGGCCGATCTGCTTGCCGCCATCAAAAATGAAGGCGTTGTCCGTCAGCTTCCGGCCGCCCAGCGTCCGCTCCGGCACGTTCAGCTCGCCGCCGGCACCGCCGGAAATCTTGCCAAGGTTCAGCTTCACGGCCTGACTGCCGCTCTTGCTGCTGGAAAGGCTCACCACCTGACCGGCATAATCGCTGGCCGTACCCACCGTCAGGAGGCTGCCGCCGCAGATCATTTGCACGCTGCCGCTTCCATCCACATAGGCCATGGCGTTGCCCTGCACGTTACCGCTGTTGGCGTCCTCCGCGCCGGCCACCTGACCGTCCGCAGTCAGCAGCAGCACGATCTGCTTGCCGGGCTTCAGCTTGGAAAGGGAGTCCACCGCCGTAGGCAGAACGTTGAGCTTCATGCCGTTCAGCACGGTGATGGTAGAGGGATTGCTGGGAGAGGGACTGCAATCCTCGTAGTACACAGATACCCGGGTATCACTGACGATGATGGAATTGGTGGCGGCAGAATAGGTCGCCACATCGTAGCGCTTCAGGTCGCCGACAGACGCGGGCGTTCCGTTCTTATAGACATTGTAGCTGCTGCTTCCGGCCAGCGCGCCGAGGGTACTGCCCGCGTTGCCGTTGCCGATGATGACCGCCGCGTTGGACACGCCGCCGCTGCCTGTCACCGGCAGGAACGTCAAAATCTCTCCCTCGCTGTTGGTCACAACCTTGCCCTTGGAGCCGATGAGGCTGGTGGAGGTCACGGGATGTGCCATATCATATTCCGTGCCGCCGGCGGTCATGGTGCCCTTGCCGCCATCCACGGCGGTGAGGTAGACCTCGTTCTTCCCCACGCTGTAGCTGAACAGGACATCGCCCTTGCCGTGCTTGGCTTCAAACAGGTTTATAAAGAGCTTGGCCGCCTGCGCCCGGGTCACACCGGCGTAGGCCGAGGTGATGCCGGTGGATTTCAGCAGGCCGTTGGTCTGTGCCTCCGCCATGTAGCTCTGGGGCCACACGCCGCCCATGTCCTCGTCTTTATAGCCGAGGCCCCGCATGAGAATCGTCACCGCCTGTCCGGCGGTCACGGTCTGTCCGGGCTTGAATTTACCATCGGCAAAGCCGGAGATGATTCCCTTTCGGGAGGCCATGTTGATATAAGCGGACGCCCAGTGGGAGGGCTTCACATCCGGGAAGATAGTCACGGTGGAATACCGGCCCAGCTCGCCGCTGCCATCCATGGCGTACACCGCCATCTTGCAGAACTGTGCCCGGTTCAGCACGGTGTCCGGCCGGAACGTCCCGTCGCCGTAGCCATCCAGCACGCCCATGAGCCGCAGCGTCTCAATGGCTGTGGCGGTGTAGCTGTCGCTGACATCGGAAAATTTCGTAACAGAGGCCGCCCCCACCGGCACAGCCAGCAGGGATACCAGCAGGCTCACCGCCATGAGGCAGGTCAAAATTCGTTTTTTCATAAGTCTCTCTCCTTTAATCCGCCCGCAGGGCTTCCACAGGCTGCAATTTGGATGCCTTGGCCGCCGGGTAGCTGCCGAACAGCACACCCAGCGCTACCGACAGCCCGAAAGCCGCCAGCGTCACCCATGTGGCGGGAAAAATCGTCATCTGGAACAGGATTTTTCCCAAAACCAGACTGCCAATGGTGCCGAAAGCGATGCCTACCAGTCCGCCCATGCCGCAGAGCATACCGGACTCGATGAGGAACTGCGCCACAATGCTGCTGCGCTGGGCGCCGAGGCTTCGGCGGATGCCGATCTCTCTCGTGCGCTCCGTCACCGTCACCAGCATGATGTTCATAATGCCGATACCGCCCACCAGCAGGGAAATGGCGGCAATGCCGCCCAGCACCAGCGAGATCATGGTTAGCTGCTGGTTCTGATAGTCCTGCCACTGGTTTTCCGGGTACACGTTATAGCCGCCGCTGTTAGTGTCTATAAAGCTCTTGAGGTAACCGCCGATCTCGGTGATGGCGGTTTTCATGCTGGCATCATCCTTTGCCTTCACCAAAAACTCCGTGGAAGAAGAACCGCCCAGCAGCCGGGTAGCAGTGTAGGGGTAGACGATCAGGTTATCCGTCTGATAGGCGGAGGGGGTATCCGGCTCCACACGGGCGGCGTAAACGCCCACCACCTCGAATTTATTGCCGTTTACCTGAAGCACCTGCCCGATGGGATTGGCACTGCCGAAGAAAACCCTGGCCGCCTGTGCGCCCAGCACGCAGACCTGATTGTACTTTTCACTGTCCAGCCACGCCAGATCCCGCCCCTTGGCAATGGTCAGGTTGTTGCAGACGCTGTATTGGTCCGAGCCGTAATACTGGGTCGGCGGCCCGCTGACCACGTTCCACTGGTCATCGTACTTCCACTCCATATTGGCCGTGCTCTTGGTACCGTAGACCACCGTGGCATTGGCCTGACTGTTGGGCGTCACACCCAGCACATAGTCCTTCAGTCCGGAGCAGTATTTGTAAAGGTCGGAAAAATAATCCTTGCTGATGGGATTTCCGTCCATGTCATAGCTATAGGAGTAAATGCTCACGCTGATACGGTTGGCGCCCATGGCGGCGTACTGCTCCATGGTCTTTGCCTTCATGCCCTCCATGGTGGAGACAATGGTCATCACGGCGGCAATGCCGATGAAAATAGAGAGAATGGTCAGGGCGCTGCGGCCCTTTTTGCCGCAGATGGAGCGCCATGCCATCTTAAATGCCTGCCCGATGTTCAATACCAATCCACCTCCTGTGGGTGATCCTCGATGATCTTGCCGTCCGCGATCCGCACAATGCGCCGGGCCGTGGCGGCGATCCCGTTGTCATGGGTGATGAGAATGACGGTGCTGCCCTCCTTGTTCAGCTGCTGGAGGAAGCCCAGCACCTCGTGGCCCGTCCGGGAATCCAATGCGCCGGTAGGCTCATCCGCCATGATGATGGGCGGATGGGTGGAAATGGCCCGGGCGATGGCCACACGCTGCTGCTGGCCGCCGGACATCTGGGTAGGCTTATGCTGCGCCCGGTCGGCGAGACCCACGCGGGTCAGCGCCTGAATCGCCAGCTCCCGCCGGTCAATGGGATCGATGCCCTGATAGATCAGCGGCAGCTCCACGTTTTCCAGCACCGTCAGATTCTGGATCAGGTTGTACTGCTGGAAAATGAACCCGATCTGCTTGTTGCGGATGCGGGAGAGCTCCTTGTCGGAAAGCTCCCGGACATCCACGCCGTCGAGAAAATAGTCGCCCCGGGTGGGAATATCCAGACAGCCCAGCACGTTCATCATGGTGGACTTGCCGGAGCCGGACTGGCCCACCACCGCCACAAACTCGCCTCTTTCAACCTCCAGCGAAACGCCATCCAACGCCCGGACCTCGCTCTCAAGGCCCTCGCTGTATATTTTATAGACGTTCCGCAGCTCGATCAGCTTTGCCATGGCTTACCCCCATGCCTCGGTGGTCATCATCTGGGTATAGACCGTATCGCCCTCGTTCAGACCGGACTTGATCTCCACGTTGTAGGTATCCTGAATGCCGATCTCCACCTGCACCGGATAGAACCCGGCGGGAATCTCCTCGTCCTGATAGGGCAGCTCCAGCGCGTTGTCCGGCTGACTGTCTGCCTGCACGTAGACAACGGTGGCGGAGGAACCGTCCTCCAATCCCACAGTACGCACCGCCTGGACGGGCACCATCAGGCAGTTGTCGTTCTGGCTGGCCTGAATCTGGTAGTTCACATAGCTGTTGACCTGGAGGTTGCCATCCGTGTTGTCCGCGGAGATGGTGATGGGATAGGAGGCCACGCCGTTATTCACAGTGCTGGACAGGCTCACCGTCTCCACCGTGCCGAAGGCGCTGGTGCCCCACTGGTCCAGGTTCACGGACATGCCGGTCTTGATATAGCTGATGTTCCGCTCGTCCACGGTGGCGCTGACAGTCACGGTGGAGGTGTCGGAAACGGTCACAAGGGTGCTGTTTGCCTGAAGTTCCTGCCCCGGCGTCACGGACAGACCGATAACCTGACCGGAAATGGGAGCCACCGCATTGCAGTTGTCCAGATTCTTCTGGGCGGCCTCCAGCTTCTTCTGGGCCTCTTCCAGATTCTGCTGTGCGGTGAAGATCTCCGTCTCGCTGTCCTCGCCGTCGATCCGCACCAGAACCTGACCGGGCGTTACGGCGAGATAGTCCACCAGATTACTGGAGATCACCGTGCCGCTGACGGTGGAGTTCAAATCTCCCACCCGGTAATATTGCAGTTTAGCGGCTTCGTAGGGATACACGGTATCGCCGTTCACAATCGTAGTAGCAGTAGCCACCATATCCTTGGCCAGCACACCCTCGTTGGGGATCACGATCTCGGCGGAAAACAGCTTAGAACCCTCCGGCGTGATGCGGCTGACCATGTGGACTGCCTCCACGGTGCCCTCCACGGTGGTCATCAGCGCAGGGATGGAGACCTGCACCTTCTGCCCCGCCTTCATCTCCCCGGCGTAGGCGTAGCTGTAATACTGCTCCAGACGCATCCGGGTATCGTCCGCGAGGACGGCGACCTTGGTGCCCTTGCTAATCTCGTCGCCGGGGTTCAGTGTCACAACATCCATCAGTTTTCCGGCGTAGGACGGAGAAAGATTCAGCCCCGCAATGTCCTTTTGCAGCGTATTGATCTGCTTCTGATAGCCCTCAACCACATCGCGGGCCTTCTGGACCTCCGTGGCAGCATTGGGGGAATCAATGGTAAACAGGGGGTCCCCCTGCTCCACTTTCTGTCCCTCCTCCACGAATACATCCATCACCGTGCCCGCAGTGGTCAGGCTGATAGTCTCGCTGTTCTTGGCCTTTACCAGACCGCTGCCGTCCACCTCGGAGCTGATAGCGCCGTAGGACACCGTCGCCTTGCCTACCTCGCTGCTGCCGTCCTTCTTTTTGAAGAATTTCACGCCGCCTGCGATCAGGGAGGCCACGACCACCAGCGCAACGATCCGCCGGATCGTCCGCCGCCGCTTTTTCTTGTCTGCCGTGCTTTTTTCTGCCCTTTTCGCCGGGGTCTCCGGTGACGCCGGAGCGGCTGTCTCCGCCGGGGTCAGCTCCTTTTTCTCTTCCATGATCTCTGCCATGACATATTCTCCTTTTACGATTCTCCGGGCCGAGGCCCGCTTGTTTCCGATCCAGTGCTGTCAGCGCCCAACAGGGCTGCCGACAGGCATATTCACCTTCGCTCACTGATGTTAATATAGCCAATAGGGTAAATCAACAACAAAACAGTAACAAATTCCATCAAAACCGCTTTCATTTGTAATAGACGGATTCAACTGCGAAAAGGTTTCCTTTTTTGCAAAAACTTTTTGATAACAGCAGACCGCACCGCCCGGGATCGTGGGCAGTGCGGTCACTTTTGTTGTTTTCAGGAGATCAGGCAGCCAGCCGCCGGGCGCTCATGCGCTGGATCAGCACGATGCCGCCGACCATCACGAGGCCAACCACATCCGATGCGGTGCCGGGGATCATCATGCACAGACCACCGGCAGCCATCGCCAGACGGAACAGCATGGGGATCTTCTTATAGACGAAGCCGTTCAAAGCCGCAGCCACACCAAACAGACCGATGAGGGCGCTGACTACGATCTGCACCACTTCAAATGCACTGCTCACGTTGTCAAACAGCATAGCGGGGCTGTAGGCAAAAATGTATGGCACGATAAAGGCTGCGATGGCCAGCTTGGTGGCGTTGATGCCGGTTTTCATAGGGTTGGCCTTGGCAATGGCGGCGCCGGCATAGGCAGCCAGAGCCACCGGAGGCGTAATGTCCGCCACGATGCCGAAGTAGAACACGAAGAAGTGAGCCGCCACCAGGGGGAAGTCCATCTGCACCAGAATGGGGGCGCAGGTGGAGGCCATGATGCAGTAGTTTGCGGTGGTAGGAACGCCCATGCCCAGGATGATGCAGCAGATCATCGTCAGCAGCAGGCCGATCATAGTGGCGTCGCCTGCCATCTGCACGATGGCGTTGATGAGGATGGAAGCAAGACCGGTGACAGTGATGCAGCCGGCGATCATACCGGCCATGGCGCAAGCCACAGCCACGGTGATGGCGCCCTTGGCACCGGCCTCCAGTGCCTCCACGATTTTACCGAAGGTCAGCCGCTCATCCTTGTTCAGGAAGCCCACCACGATGGCGGCCAGAATGGACACCGCCGCGGAGAACTGCATGGTGCGGCTGCCGGAGGAAACCAGGAAGATCAGCAGGGCCAGAGGTATGATGAGATAGGCACGCTTGGCAAGCTCGCCCCAGGAGACCATCTCGGACTTGGGCATACCCTTCAGTCCCAGCTTCTTGGCTTCCAGATGGACGGCGATGAAAATGCCGGTGAAGTACAGCACGGCGGGAAGGATGGCCTTTACAGCCACCTTCGCATAGGGGATATTCATGTACTCTGCCATCAGGAACGCCGCTGCACCCATGATGGGGGGCATGATCTGACCGCCGGTAGAGGCGGCAGCCTCCACCGCGCCGGCGAACTCCGGCTTGTAGCCAGTTTTCTTCATCATGGGGATGGTGACGGAGCCGGTGGTCACGGTGTTGCCCACGGAGGAGCCGGACACCATGCCGCACAGGGCGGAGGAAATGACCGCCACCTTGGCGGGGCCGCCGGAGGACCAGCCCGCCAGACGGTTGGCGAAGCTGATGAAGAAGTTGGCGATGCCGGTGCGCTCCAGAAATGCGCCAAAGATGATGAACAGCACGATGTAGGTGTAGCAGACGCTCACCGGCGTACCGATGACGCCGCTGGTGGTGTAGAACAGCTTATAGACGATGTTCTTCAGCGCCTTGTAAAAGCTGGGGTCCCAGCTGAGCTGGTTATAAAACGTGTAGATCAGCAGCAGGCCCAGCACCACCAGAATGGGCAGGCCCACGCACCGGCGGCACAGCTCGATCAGTACCACAATACCGATGGCACCGACGATGATGTGGATGGGCTGAAGCTTGGTGGCCAACTGAATGATGGAGAAAGCGTTGATGGCAAAATAGAAGAAGCTGCCAGCGCCCAGAACCATCAGGATCCAGTCATACCAGGGCACATGGTTCACCCGGGCAGCACCTTTTCTGGCGGGATACACCAGATAGCCGATAATGATGATAAAGCCCAGAAACAGGGACAGCCGCCGCTCCGGAAGTGCCTTGCTGAACAGGGTCATCAGGATACAATAGATTGAGAAGGCCGACATCAGCACCCGCAGGGCGATTTTCGGAGCCCCCTCCCAGATACGGGTGTTGGATTCCCGGTCATACTTTTTCATGACCGCATCCACGTCCGCCTGGATATCATGCTCCATCTCGTGCACCTCGTGGTCGAGTGCCTTTTCCACTTCAACAATGGGGTCTTTTTTCTTGAACAGGCCCATATGGTCTCCTCCTTGATCGTTTTCTCACATCCGCAGTTGACAGGGGCAGCGGATCTCTGTCCTTCTCAACCGGGGATCGGGGTAAATTCTTGTAAATTGGTCCGCAGCAAGCGCTCTGTTCTTCCGTTCCGGAGAGCTGTGCTTCGCTTTAGAACCACTCACGGCTGCGGCGGATTTCTCCGCCGCAGCTTTCCGGCGCATCGCGCCGGAAAGGCTGATTTTAATGGTGCAGGAATCCCCTGATGGGTTTCCCGCACACACCCTTCCTTTCCGTTCCGGAGAGCTGTGCTTCGCTTTAGAACCACTCACGGCTGCGGCGGATTTCTCCGCCGCAGCCTGAATGACATACTTATAGGTATGGAAATGGCGGTGATGCTGTAAAGATCCCGTTCAGATCTTTACTTGGTTGCCACATCGAAGCCCTTCTCGGCGAAGTACTTGGCAGCGCCGGGATGATAAGGCACAGAGGTGATGGAAGCGCCGAACTCGGTGGACAGCTCGCCGTACTTGGCGTGGCTGCTGATCAGATCGGGGGCGTTGTCGAAGATGTCAGCCGTCAGAGCATAGATAGCATCCTCAGATACATCGTCACGGGCCAGGATCACAGCGCCCACAGCCACGGTGGTCACATCCTCGTCCTGACCGTTGTAGGTACCGGCGGGGATGACGTGCTTGGTGTAGTAAGGAGAGGCGGCCAGCAACTCGTCGATATGGGCGTCATCCAGAGACACCAGATAAGCAGCCTTGGTGGTGGACAGATCCATGATGGCAGTGGTGGGGGCGCCGGCCACGATGAAGGCGGCGTCGATCTTGCCGTCCTTCAGGGAGTCAGCGCTGTCGCCGAAGCTCTGATAGGTGGCGTTGATCTTGGTGAACTTGCCGTCAGCGTCCAGATCGCCCAGACCATAAGCGCTCAGGATGTCCACAGCGTTGAAGTACACACCGGAACCGGCAGCGCCGACAGACACGTTCTTACCGGCCAGGTCAGCCACGGTCTTGATGCTGGGATCGGTGGTGACGATCTGCACATCTTCCATGTACAGGGCGGCCACGGTGGAGAAGCAGTCGATGGGGTTCTCAAAGAGGTTGGTGCCGTTGTAGGCATAGGCCATCACGTCGGACTGGCAGAAGGCCAGCTCTGCGTTGCCGTCTGCCAGCTCTTCCACGTTGGACTTGGAGCCGTTGCCAACCAGACCGGTGACAGACACATCGGTATTGTTGGTGGCGTGCTGGGCGATAACGGAGCCGAAGGCATAGTAGGTGCCGGACTCGCCGCCGGTGACGAAGCGCAGCTTCGCGGTAGAAGCAGCGGGAGCGCTGTCGCCAGTCTCATTGCCGGAGGCGTTACCGCCGCCGCAGGCAGTCAGAGAAGCGATGAGGCCCAGAGCCAGAATCAGAGAAAACACTTTTTTCATTCCAAATCCCTCTTTCACAGTTGAATTAGGTGGAAACGCCCGGTGCTTTTTTCAAGGGTGTTTCCGTAAGCATGTGCATAGTATACATGTATATCATTCATTTTGCAAGGGTCATTTTCTCTTTTTGGTGATTTTTTGCAATGTTCAAGTATTCATCTTGCATTTTCACGCTATTCTCTGCGTTTTCCCGCAAATGTCTTGCAAAACAAATGTCCGTCTTGCAAAAACACGCCCCGCCAGGAAAACCAGCGGGGCGTGTTTTGTGCAGTTTAACTAAGAGCAACTTACTGAATCACCTTGGAGTCTACAACTTCCTTCAGCTTGGCGGTGAAGTCCTCCAGGCTCATAGCGCCCAGATCCTCGCCGGCGCGGGTACGGACGGAGACCGTCTTGTTCTCCATATCCCGATCGCCCACAACGATCATATAGGGCACCTTCTC
>ENA-ORCM01002171-ORCM01002171.1-human-gut-metagenome-genome-assembly--contig:-NODE-2171-length-14750-cov-24.729299_pt1 | contig 14750 bp, 16 predicted proteins | sample MGYA00242906_ERZ507928 | MGnify/ENA primary metagenome ERZ507928 (study PRJEB26167, sample SAMN06115497) | human gut metagenome | host: Homo sapiens | place: China:Shanxi | collected 2015-05-07...
CCTTCATCTTTTTTTCCTGGTTCACCCGTCAGGGGAACCGGGTTCCCTTCATCTTTTTTTCCTGGTTCACCCGTCAGGGGAACCGGGTTCCCTTCATCTTTTTTTCCTGGTTCACCCGTCAGGGGAACCGGGTTCCCTTCATCTTTTTTTCCTGGTTCACCCGTCAGGGGAACCGGGTTCCCTTCATCTTTTTTTCCTGGTTCACCCGTCAGGGGAACCGGGTTCCCTTCATCTTTTTTTCCTGGTTCACCCGTCAGGGGAACCGGGTTCCCTTCATCTTTTTTTCCTGGTTCACCCGTCAGCTTTTTTTATAATGCTGCGCCCATGCGCAGCATTATAAAAAAAGAAGGTGGTAAAAGCTCCACCCTCTTTCGTGCTATGTTTTTTTCATTACTAATCCACACAATATAATTGACTTGACTTTCTAAACGTCTTAATGATTCCGCCCGGCGTTCCGTCTTTTTTGGTTCTCCAGTGTGCCGGAAAACTGGAAAAATCAGAGCACAGTCGAACTGTTATTGTTTTCTCTGTCTGTTTCACAATTTCTACCACATCAAACAAAAAGCCATCTGCCTCTGCTAACTGTGTACCTACCTTGATATCACTTGCTTTGATAATCATAAAAACTTCCTCCGTTTCTTTTTGCGCCAGACCGCCAGCGGGCGGTTTCAACTAAATTAAGTTATCTAAAATCATTTCTATTGCGTATTCGCGCGAGCACATTTCAGTGCCATCCCAGCGGTTAGCATCTATCATTTTGTTAGCTTCTGTCACGGCTTCGCTTTCGGAATATCCGCAGCTTTTTAACCATTCAACTATCTTTTCCATGTTCAAAACCTCGCTTTCTTCGTTGTGGTCTGCCATCATCAGAGCCGGGAGACCATCCCGCGGCTGACGCTCCAAGGGGGAGCGTTTCGACTAAAAATCAATGTCTGTATCGATGTTTAATATATAACGGTATTTATTTTCCTTGTCACATCCAAGTGCCAGATCATCAAGATGAAATATTGCATGTTCTCCGTATTTCTCACGCAGATCCTGAAATTGGTTGTAAACCGTTTCAAATTCTTCCAGATCGTCAACGTGGATGATATAACGCTTATGCTCCGGATTTCGTATAATATAATTGTCTTTTGCCTGTACCAGAGATGAAAACAATGCTTCAACTTCAACTTTACTTTTCCGGTCGTCCTGTGTCTTTCGGTTGATCATGTAAACAACTGCCCATTTCATAAACTTTGTATAATCCTTCATCTTTTTTCCTCACTTTCAATTTTTCGCGAAACCCAAAAGACTTGTTCTGGCAGGGATTCTGGTCGGGAGCTTTTTTACTTAATGATCAGCGCAGCTTTCCCTGTCGATCTTTTGACTTGTTCTGTATAGGTATTTCTGTATCGGTATGCTTTGATTTCCAGTCACTCATCCGGACCGATAACGCAAACATTCAGCTCTGCTGAAAGCGAAAAATTTTTAAATTTTTCCGGTGCTTGCTTTATCTGGAAGGATGAGTACGATGCAGAAATCATGCAGTCCGATACAGATATACCGGACATGAAAAAAGAGAAGACAGGGATGCGCGCTGATCGTGGGAACAGCCAATGTGTAGAGAGGGGCTGGTAAAGATGAACCAGCACCGCAGCCGAGGGGCACCCGGATCGGAAGCTGATAATGCGTAACAGATCTTGGTTAAAAATTGGTTTGACGACCAGGAAAAACAATTTTTAACTTTAGATCTGCAGCTTATGCAGCGCCGCCGATCTGGGTCGAGGAAATACTGCCAGAAGGAATTTCTGAAACATGAAACAAATTCAAAAAAGAAAAGAATCAGCAGGGAACACGCTCCGCGGGGTCTCTTTCGCCCCTTTAGAAAAAGCGGCGGGGCGACGCCAAACCCGTAAACCATTTGCTCGCCACAAGGGCAAAAGGAAGAAATTACCATTTCTCCCTTCGGGCAAGAGCTTCCTGGAACAAAGAAAATGTCAATTCTTAAATTCTCCCTCATGATCCAAACCAGATCATTCAGTCCGATTTACATTGACATTAAAAAAAGACCTCCTGCAAACGCAAGAGATCCTTCCAAACATAGAAGCATGAAAAATCTATTCTATTCCACTTGCGCTCTTAATAAATTGAATAAATTTTCTCACACCTCTTATCTCATCCATAACTTTATCATCTGATGAGTCACGCGTAATTTGAAAATCTGCAAAGAGCCTCTGCAGTTCCGCAACAGAAAACGTTGATTTCTTCTTTTGATTAGCCATATTCTCACCTTCTTTCATAACGCAAACATAGCACAAAGGGAACGCAATAGTCAACAGATTTAGCCATTGATATTACGCAATATTTATTGACATATTGCACAATATATATTATTCTAAATATAATTATTAAAACTTTTAACAATCTCTATATAACCTTGAAGGGAGAACACATATCAAAATGGCAAATAAACCGTTTAACCAAATAGAATATCAAAACGAATACAACCGTCAAAATTATGATCGAATAAACCTGGTTGTTAAAAAGGGGAAAAAAGACATTATAAAAGCGGAAGCACAAAAAAGTGGGAAAAAAGTAAATGAGTATATCAATAATGCGATTGATGAATACATAAAGAAACAAAATGATAAGATATGATTCGCGTTGACATATTGCGCAATATGTGATATGATATATTTATACCAAAGGAGGAAATATAAATATGGCAACTACAATATCAATCATCAACAACAAAGGCGGCGTTGGAAAAACAACATCTACTGGGATCATAGCAGAATTAATGGCATACCTGGGGAAGCGGGTACTCTGCATTGACCTTGATCAGCAGAGTAATCTCAGCATGATGCTTGGCTGTTATACTGAGGATCCGGAACCTGTCATAAACGGAGTCGAAGCCCCTGAAAAAGAAAACATAACCGAACTTTTTAAGGGAAGATACCGCACCAAAGAAGAAGTGCTGCCGCTTATCCAGCACACGCAGATCAATGGACTTGATATTATCCCATCAAGCAAGCGTCACAAAAATACTCAGCTTAATATAGAGATCAATAAAACCGGCAATAACAATATCATTTTAAAAAAGGCACTGAGTACTATTAAGGATGATTATGATTTTATCCTGATTGACAACGCCCCGGCATCTGATATACTGACCGTGAACAGTATGTTTGCATCAAACTATGTTCTGACACCGGTTCGCGTGGAATCTTTTTCTTATAAAGGGCTGAAAGAAACCCTAGACAGCATAGCTTATATCAAGGAAGAGCATGACCTTGAAAATGCGAATTTCCTCGGAGCATTTATCACTCAAGCCGAGATAAACACGAATGTTTACAAAGATCTGCGCGATAACTACGAAGCCGAGCTTGGAACCCGGTTTCTGAAAACGCCTATTCGAAAGGATATCAAGATTGCGGAGATAGAAACCCTGTTTGAGCCGATCTTGGCGTATAACGCAGATACTAATGCAGTTTTTGATTATGGCAAGTTGCTACTCGAACTGAACATACTGGATAAAAAAGCCACAAAAAAATTGAAAGAATCAATCGGAGAGGAGTAGAAAGATGGCAAAACGGAAGTTTAATTTTGCGGCGGGCGCCGAACAAAACACTCCGGATGCACCGGAAACACAACCACAGACACAATCCACACCAGAAGAATCAAAATCCGCTGTGCAGACGCTTGTAGAAAAGATCGACGCACCGATTAACACCGCATTTAATTTTAAGTATATCAAGCGTGATAAAATTATCTTCCATGCAAAAAATGACTATCCCATGGAAGAAATTGAGAAACTGGCAGATAGCATTTTGAATTTCGGTTTGATACATAACCTGGAAGTATTTTATGATCTCGAAAATGATCAGTACATCCTTGATTCCGGAGAACGACGGACAAGAGCGATTGACTATCTGGTGGAAAAATACAAAGATTATCCGGACAAAGATAATGAATCGTATCAGAAGTATCTACACTTTGTAGCTCCTTTTGAAAATGGATATCCGTGCAATGTAAAAACGAAATATGCTGATACAGATTTATCCGAATCCGCCTCTGATCTGTTGGAACAGATCGATGCCGAAATCAGACTGATTATTGCGAATGAAGAAACCCGAAGCAAAGATACATTACGAACAAAGCAGCATGTAGACCGTTTGAATGAACTGTATACCGAGCGGAACCAGACCTTGAAAAAAGGCGAAAAGATCAATGTGAATAATGAGATTGCGAAACAGCTTAATATCAGCGATAAGCAGGTAAAAAACTATAAGGATATTGATAAGCTGATCCCGGAACTCCGGAAAAAGTTTGAGGAAAACGAAGTCTCCCTTAAAGATGGAGCCAATTATGCAAAGCTGACCGAGGAAGAGCAGCGTCAGATTCTTACGCTGATTGAAAACGGAGAAAACCGGCAGGAAATCAACCGACTTATGGATCAGATGAAAGCTATGCGCAGTGATATCTCAACAAAGGAAAATCAGATATCTGAGTTGGAAAACACGATTGAAAACCAAAATGCAATCATTAAGTCGATCAATGACGCTCAGAACGATCTGAAAAAGCAGCTTGTTGCGGAACAGGAAAAGGGGGATCCCAATAATGAAAAAATCCGTGAGCTGGAGTCATCATTAGATGATATGAAAAATCAGATCAGCGCACAGAAAAAATCTTTAAAAGATACCGTAAAAGAAAAAGATAATATGATTGCGGATCTGCAAAAGAAACTGGATGCACAGGCAAAAATGCAGAGTACCGAAACGAATAATAATTCAAAACTGATTCGTACTCAGTACGATCTCGAAAAAGGAATTGAAACTTTAATCACACTTTTTGCCGATCTTGAAAAAAAACTGGATGAATATAAGGCGGTTTCCGAAGATTCGGAAGATTTTAGGAAAAAAATCCAGTCGGTAATTAAGGAAAATGTCCGATATGTGGAAACAAACCTTGTACCTGCGATAAAAACAACACTTCCAAAGACAAGTTCGCCCAAGCTGAAGCCGACTACTACCGACGTATCGCTGACATCAAACGGAAGTACCTCGCTGACGATAAGATGACCCAGGAAGAATACAACAAGCAGATGCGGGATGCAGAAATACAACTGCTCAACGATAAGCTGAAGGTCAAGGGGCTTGAGCCTTCAGAGATTCAACGTATCAATGACCAAATACTTGATGCGGAAATAAAGGCGCGTGATGAATTGCGCAGGCTTGATGAACAGTCTGCCAAGGATGAAGAGAAACGCCGTAAGGAGCAGGCAGAAGAGACGTTTTCCCGTTTGGACAAAGAGTACCAAATGCAGGTGGAAGCTGCCGCCATGTATCATTATGAAAACAGGACTTCCGAGGAGGAGTATTTCAATGAGCTGCGCAGACTGCAAGATGTATATTACCATAAGGTTCTCAATGACGCGGCAATCAGTGAGGAGAAGAAAAACCAGGTACGTGAACAGATGCGTAAACGTAATCTGAAGGATGCCCAAAAAGATGCTGAAGAAGAAAAACGGATTGAACGTGAGAAGTTTGACATACTGTCTGACCTGGCGAAAGGCTTCGGAGAGACCATGGCGCAATTCTTCACGGACTCCGAGGTGTCTCTCAAGGACTTCCTGAAGAATATTCTTACTATGTCGCTTGATGCGTTGGAACGTATGATGATTATGGCCGTTACCGAACGCACCATCAAGAATATAGGTTCACTCGGCTTCGTAGGTGTAGCTAAAGCTGCCGGAGAGATTGCTCTGATAACTGCCGCATTTGAGACAGCCAAAGGGCTTATCTCCAATTTCTACACCGGCGGCTTTACTCCGTCCGGTGACTGGAATCAGCCGCAAGGTATTGTACACTCCAACGAGTTCGTCGCCAACCGTTTCGCTGTCGCCAATCCGAATCTGCGACCGATATTCGACGCCATTGACGTGGCACAGCGTAGCGGTAATGTCGGTAATCTGACAGCTGAAGACATAGCGGCTGTGGCAGGTTCCGGAAAGAGTACACGTACCGTACCAGCCAAAGCACCCGCTGCCAGCGCCACAACAACGACCAATGATCCGGCTATGGTGGCGATGCTGATAGAATGTACCCGCGTATTGCGGAAGCTTAAAAACAGGCTGGATGATCCGCTGGTGGCGGAAACTTATGTTACCGGCAAACGGGGTATCAACCAGGCTCAGAAAGAGTATCAGAAGTTGAACAACAATAAATCACGCAACAAGCAATGACAGAATTATACATTGACGGGCAATTGGCCGCCCTTCCTGAAGGGTTCAACATTACGTTCACCTCCGAGAATCCGTATTTCACCCGCAGTTCCAATTACTCCTTGGACATAGAACTCCCCATGCCTGCCAATCATGCCATATTCAAGCACGTGAACAGACTGGATGTGACGAAAAAAAAGACTATCCTTCCGGCCACACTCATCGTTGACGCCAGATGCCTGCTTTACGGCAGTGCGGTTTTACTCTCAGTAGAAGATGCACTGGTTAAGGTACAGCTCGTATCGGGTAATGCGGAATTTAATCTGCTGACGAATGATGATCTGTATATTGACGAACTTGATTTAGGTACAATCAGTTGGCCGAACAACAATCAGAACCGTTTCCAGCCACCTGCCAATATGGTGAACTACTACGGTTCGGTGGACGACATTGAAGCTGTATGGTTGCCGGTGTTCTATCAGGAAGCCAAATGGGAGAATCTTCAGAACGATGCAATCTATGAGTTCGGCACGAACAATTTTACCCTTTGCCCCTATTATGGCCGTCGATGTGTACAACCATACCTTTTGACAGTCATCAAGAGAATAGTGGAGTATTTTGGCTATACGTTCGATACCTCCTTCTTTGATAACAATTTCTTGCGGAACGTTTATGTATGCAGCGCGGTAAGCAGCAACCGGGTGGCCGCCGCATTGCCGCACTGGACTGTTTCCGAATTCTTTGATGAACTGGAGAAATTCCTTTGTGCGGTTACAGTGGTCAACGAACGCACCAAAGTGGTGAGTCTCGTAGGGCTTAACGATTATTTTACAGAATCCGGAAAGGAGATTATTCCTGCATCCTCCCTGCTACGGGAGTTCACTGTGGATATTGAAGATGAAAAGAATGAGAAAGACTTGAGCACTGGCAATGTGGGCTACAATCTGCCTTCCCATACGGATGACGGCTATCTGCGAATTGAAAGGGACATCATAGAGGCTGCATACAAACAAGAATATGATTCTTACGATGCAATGCTGGCCGCATACAATGGAATGGGTGACAGTGACAAGAAAAGTACAATCTTTATTGTTGGCAAACGGTATTATATCAACTACAATGAAAATGATAAGAATACGCTGCGTGAAGTCAATTTGTATGCGGATTTAATCCGTGACCCGGAATCGTCCGATGTAGAGACCTCACTCGGAATCGTCCCGGCTAAAATTATTCAGTTCAATGTCGGCGTGTATGGCTCTGTAGCTGATTACGATTTGTCCCGTCCGTACACCTCCATGGTATTGAACATACCCGCGGTGGGCTACCAGGCTACTGTTGCCAAGCAGGAGCGCTTCAATGTCCAGGAAGCCATAAACGGTGACGTGGAGCTGAAGGAGAAGCAGGAAAAAAACGGGCACATGGAAGTGGCTGTCAATACCGGCAAGTTCAACCGGCAGAACGTAACTTACAGCGGTCAGACACATGCCTATGATTATGCCTATCCTTTTACGGACTACCAGCAGAAGACCGAAGCACAGCTCACGGACTTCCTTCCGTATTCCCTAAGCTTGAACGATGTTTGTCCGGACAGTGTCGGACATCGGTTGTCGACACTCAGTCTGTTTCACTCCAATATCCCTTACACAATCCAGTTCCAAGCCAATAAGCTGCCAGATGTGAATAAGGTGTTTCTTATAGGCAACAAGCAGTATTTGTGCGAGAAGATTGAGACGGAAATAGATGTTGATGGATTAAGCAAGGTACTGAAGGGGACTTTTTACCGGATAGAATAATAATGTTAAAAAGACATCTGCCTCTCAAAAATAACTCCTTTTTCCCTTGCGTAATTACCAAAAGGTTATTATATTTGCAGTGTCATAATGTATCGCGATCTTTTTATGACTGAAGAAGAAGAGCTAAAGGCTCGGATTGAAGCTGCGAAAAAAGACCTCAGCTTCTTTTCCCTCTATTGGGATGACATTCAGAATACTGATTGGATTTCCGATGAGGAGCTTGAGGAAGGCATCAATGATTGTCTCGATGACTTGAATGATGCACAAGACAAGCTGAATGAAAACGGTAGCCCTCCTTGAGGGGGCTACTTTTTCTCTAACATATAATTTTTAGGCTTATGGACGTACAGAAAGAATTGGGAAAATGGAAGTCGGAATATGTAAAATGCAATACTCCGGAGGAATTGGCCGACCATAAAAAACGTTTCAGGGCTTTTCTGCAGACGCTTTCACCGGAGGATAAAAAAGCGTTTGCGCAAGCATTCCAAGATGGTGCCAGGCAATCAATCAATGAAGCCCAAGCCATTGTGAAAACAGTAGAAATCAGGCAGACCTTAGAAAAAGTATTGCCTTTCGCTTCTATGTCGTATATTGCCCAGCACTATTTTGGCAGAACACGCCAATGGCTATATCAACGGATTAACGGAAGTGCGGTAAACGGCAAACCAGCCAACTTCACCGCTGATGAACTGAATACTCTATCTTTAGCTCTATCTGAGCTTGGCGACATAATGAAAGATACTTCTCGGTCTATCGCGAGGCCGTAAGGTTTTTAATGACAGAGGGGCTTCCACGGGTTGGAAGCCTTTTTTATTTCATTATTCAAATAATCATGAATTAAATTTAGAATAAAAAGTTTTTTTATTTTGTTAAGTTTGATAAAATCACTATTTTAGCAACGCCAAAAAATGAATTAAATGAATCCTTTTCCATAGTGTAACCCATAAGATTGGGTTCAGGTTTATTCATTCCTGTAGGCGCACTATAGTGAAGGATTCGCCATTTAATATTATGACAAACAAAAAATACAAATCTATCAGTATTTCTAATTTAATTATAAATCCAGATAATGATCGTTTTGAGTCTGTTGAGAATGAAAAGCAGGCTATAGACATAATGCTAACAAAATTAGGAGACAAAATTTATTATATTGCGATACATATTTTAGAGAATGGGTTGTCTCCCAAGCCATTTTATGTTATGCCATCAAAGAAATCTAACAAGAAATTTCTTGTAAAGGAAGGAAACAGAAGAACCACAGCATTAAAATTGATGGCTAACCCTAAGTTAATTGATTCTAAAAAACATGCTTCATTAAAGAATCGTTTTTTTAAGCTGCATGAAAGATTTATGGAAACTCCGATTAGAAAAATAATGTGCTATATTTATGATGATGTAGAAGAGGCAGATAAATGGGTTCGATTAGAACATACAGGAGAACAGAATGGAGTTGGTATAGTTGAGTGGAAACCAGAGCAAGTACAGAGATTTGATATAAAACATGGAAAAAATAAGTCTGTAGAAATACAAGCTATTGATTTCATACGAACATCTCCTTTCGTACAAGAAGAAGTAAAGAGGGCTTCCGAAAACATTAAACTCACAAATTTTGCTCGTTTATTAGGAGATAAAAGTGTTCGGGAAATTTTGGGTTTAAAGTATATAAATTCTAAATTAAGTTCTAATCTTGAAGAAGAAGAAATAGCTAAGGCCTTAGGGCAAATTATTTTAGATTTGTCTGATAAAGATTTTAAGGTTAGTTCTATATATAATGCCAAGCAAAGAAAAGATTATATTCAAGGCTTAGGAGAAAAACTGCCTGATAAAAATAAGACAATAGGAGAAGTTTGGAGGTTGGATAATCCATTAGAACAAATTCCTAATTTGGAAGAAGAAGATAATACAGCAAAGAATGAGGGAAGTGATTTGCATTCTAAGGGACATTTAAAGAAGTCTATTCCGACCCAACGTAAAACTCTTATACCCAATAATTGTATTATTAGGATTTCCAATCCAAAAGCAAATAAAATTTATGATGAATTGAAAAAAATAGATGTTCGAAGTTTTGTTAATTGTGCAGCTGTCACTTTGAGAGTTTTTTTAGAATTAAGTGTAGATACTTTCATTGAAAAAAAAGGATTACTTAAAGAAGGAGAAATTTCGGCTTCCAATTCTTCAAGAAGTTTGTATCAGAAGGTTAATGATGCTAGTCAATACTTATATAAAGAGAAAATTGCAGATGAAACAATATTAAAAGCTGTAAAATTATTAACCAAAGAACGTAATTCTATTTGGGGAGTGGATACAATGAATGCTTATGTACATAGTAACAAACTTTCCCCTGTGCCAATAGATATTCAAACAACTTGGGATAATATTCAGGATTTTTATGTAATTCTGGAAAACTTCTGTTAGTACCTTATACAAAGGACTTTGGGATAATTACCCGTTTTTGAGGTAATGACTTGGCAACGGTACAATCTGCTGCGTTCTACCTTGAATTGCTTTCAAGTAACTCGTTTCTGTGTACAAAAATAATAGAATAGTCCGATGCACACAAGGTACATCAAAGAAAAAGTTCGACTATTTTTTTAGTTTGTTTAATCGCATTACAATCGAAGTTTGACTTCTACCCATTTTGTTTGCAATATATTTGACACTTTTACCTTCATTGTGCAGTTTCAATAAAAATTGGTCTGCACTTCTTGTCCATCTTTTATTGGCGTTAGGGTGCTTTACATAGCTTTCTTCTGACACCTTTTCGGGGTGCAAGAATTCATCCACAAATACAGACGGGAAACGCTTATCGTATAATACAAGCGTTTTTATCTTAGCCCTTGTTATTGCAACATAGAATAATCTTCTTTCTTCTCCGTATGGGAATTGGTCGCTCTTAGTGAGCACATAGTTAAGCACAGGGTCGTCACTCACCTGTGATGGGAAACCGTATGTATCTTTATTGCATTGTAAGAGTATTACATAATTCGCTTCAAGACCTTTTGACTTATGTACGGTTAAAAACTCTATTTTTCGTCCTCCTATCACATAGTAGAATCTATTACCCTCTTTAATTGATTGGTACATAAAAGAGAGGTAGTAATCATCAAAAGAGTAACGCCCCAATAGGAATATTGATTTATCCGATGGAATAGAAGCTACAAGTTGCCCTATCGTATTGCAGTAATCTCGTCTATCATAAGCATAGAATTCCAACTCGGTTCTCATTTCTGAGCTGAACGAATGGATATTCTTTTGTATTTGGGCTTTATTGCGTTGTATAAAGTTCGACGATAAAGAAACCAAAGGCTCTCCAAATCTGTATGTCGTTTCAATCTTGTTTATCTCCGTTGTTCCAAAATATTCGGGGAATTGATTGAATAGAGCCATATCACTTCCCGAAAAACGATAAATAGACTGCCAATCATCACCCACACAATACAACTTTGCAGGAGGATTACCCTCTCGCAATACTTTCAAGAAGTTGTAACGGTCAACAGAAATATCTTGAAACTCATCCACTATGATATAATCATATTCAACAGGGTGTGAAGTACGACATATCTCAGTGGCTTGAAGAATAGCATCGGTAAAATCAATTTGGTTACTATCGCTTAACGCATTTATGTAGCGTTCATATACAGGTTGAAATATATTCTTGATGATAAACACACTTCGTTCATCATCTGCATTTTTGGCTTGTTTCAAAACCTCTTTAACTGATTTACAACTTGATTTTACCAATGTAACGAAAGTAACAACAAGTCGTATAAACGCCTTTTCCTGCTTGCTGCCTTTGGGTAGTACTAAATCGTATAACTCCTCATCGGTCTTTTCTTGAATTGGTACACCTGCTTCAGTTAATAGTTTACGGAGTTTATCCCTAATATCAGAATAATGAAAATCTGCACTTGATGTTACTAAAAGTTGTGTGCCAAATTTCTCGTGAGCAGTTTTCTTCCAAGTTATACCATCATTGTATTTCTGATTGGCTTCTTCGTAGGTTATACCCTTATCTTTTGCGAACCAAGCAGGAACAAGCCCGTGTTCATCAACTCCGAAATGTTCAAGATAGATGCGTTTGGTTACTCCTCCTTGCTTAAAATATATTGAGAAGTCGGGACGATATTGTGAGTGCATCTCATCTGCTAATTGATGTTCGTATGGTTCTTCATATCTGAATTTCACTCCCAGCGAGGACAAAGCAAAACATATTTTTTGTTCTTGTTCACTTCTCACATATATGGCTCTGCCGTCCATATCGGGAAACATCGCCTTTAGCTGCACATTCTTTAGTCCTGATAATTGCTCCCGTCTTTCATTCTTGCGTTGTTCCCAATCAGCTTCATTCGTTTGGTAATCAATAAAGTATTCCACTATACTTTTCTTGAAAGACGATTTATCTAACAATTTGTGATATATATCTACAAACAATGAATCTGTATTGTCGCAAATAGATGGTTTTGTACCTGTCGTTTTGCCTATAATATCAATGGCTAACTTATGGAATGTGTAGCCTTTCAATCCATTGGTCGCCATTCTTTCGGTTAGTTCGGCTGCTGCTTTGTTGGTATAACTGATAAGTAAAATTCTTTCAGGTGCTATACCCTTGATTTCGGTGAGATATTTAACCTTACCGACAATTGAAGAGGTTTTACCACTACCTGCACTGCTGACTACTAAACAATTATCCTCTTCTGAAACAATTGAGCGTCTTTGTTGCTTGTCTAATGGGTATTTTAGGCAATGGTCAAAAAAGTCCCTGTGCGTGTCAAGTAGAAAGGTTATAACACCATCATTGTGTTGTTTTACAAGTTTGTTGATTCTTCCAAAGTCGTTAATGAATTTGGATATGGTTTCTGATGGAGTGATGTTAAAGGCTTCAAGTTTCTTCAGAAGTGAATATGCCTCTTGGAAATGCACCTTATAATGATTGATGAAATCTTTTTCTTGCGTTGCGGAGATTACCCTGCCATAAAAGCCATTATTTAAGTCTGAGGGAATATCTATAAACGCCCCCTCCTTAAGAGCCGATAATCTCTCTTTTGCTTGCTCATAATTTGATTTCTCGCTATATGCAGATATATGGTTTAGCTTTTCTGCAAGCTCTTTGGATTTGTTTTTTAGGCGTGTTCGTACCATCGCTATTACAATAACCGAAATAGCAATTATACAAATTACCCAAATGAACAATGGCTGCATATTGGAAGTAATATTTATCTGAATCTTTCAATCCATCTATAATCATCACCCTTAGTACTCCACTGAAATTTCCACATATCACCTGTATTATCGTTTATAAGATAGTATTGATACATACTTGTCAGTGGCTGAATAGAGAATATACACCTTTCGTTATTTTCTACTAATTCGTATTTATTTATAGGAATACAAAATAGGTTGTCTAAATCTTGTGTACTATATTGAACTTGCCATAGTCGTCCATTATATGAGTCCAACAATATAAATGTCCACATGTTTTCAGTGGCAAACATCTGAAATCTATTAGTCCAATTTGACGACTTCTCAGGATATGCAAGAGAAAATATGTTGATTGGTGCAGCAAACATGTAATCCTCACCCTTGACACTAAACTGGACTTGCCAATTCTTACCTGTATATGTATCAAGCATTATGAATGTCCACATATTCTGTGTTTCATAAAGGCGAAATCGTCCTTCTTTATCTCCTAAAATTTCTCTCGCACTACAAATTTCCCAAGACTGACCATCATCTTGAATTTGTTGTACTTCGCCTGTCATTGTATTTAAGCGAAGTTGATTATGATAGTTCCGAGTCTTATACATTTTATAGACTTGAGCATATGATGTAGAAGCTATAACCATTAAAGCGAATAATACGAAAAGCTTTTTCATAATTCTGTTATGTTATTATTTGACAATTAACGGATTCATGTACCAGACACATTTTGAATAAGTCGCATACATAGGATACTAAATATCCTCTAAATCTTTTTGAATTTTAGTTTCTACATTTTGAGAATCACGATAACGAATCATTACCATACCCTCATAAAAACCAGAAGTCTTTTCTATCGATAATTCAATGTTTCCTCCTGTTACCTCCCAAGCACTACCCCAAACAACAGTTCCTTGATGAACTTCTGCCATTAAAGCTGTATTGGAATCCAAATGGGCAGGGTTCTTCTCTTTTGAAATAGTCGGATTGCCATATTTTCGGGTGTATAAATCTTTATAATAGTTATAAGTATTAACAAGCGTATTCCATTCACCACTTGGGTCAAACAACACAGCTACGGCAAATACACTTTTCCCATCATCTGTAGCTGTTACACCTATAGTTGCATTACGACCTGTAAAGTCTCCCATAAACAATGCAAGATTGTTTTCACTGCCAATAGAAGTGAATCCTTTAGCTTTTAACTTCTGACAAAATTCAGTCATACTTCCCTCAATGGGAATTCCCTTAAAGGTAAGGTGTTCGGAACTACTTTGAGCATACGATGTCAAAGCAATTAAAACAAATGCGAATGATACAATCAACTTCTTCATAATTTGTTGAATTCAAATCACAGAGAAGTGAATAGACAGTATTACCCGACAGAGCAACTACGACAAAGCAATGCCATCAAAAAAAATGACAGCACACACAAAGCATAGACTGATTGTCTTGCCCTAAAAGATTGATTGGAATTTATTCAGGACTGCCTATCACTTAGATAGAAGTCCAAGGTCTGCTGAAATACATAATTCAAAAATTGAAATTGCTTGACT
>ENA-ORCM01002175-ORCM01002175.1-human-gut-metagenome-genome-assembly--contig:-NODE-2175-length-14739-cov-41.186264_pt1 | contig 14739 bp, 10 predicted proteins | sample MGYA00242906_ERZ507928 | MGnify/ENA primary metagenome ERZ507928 (study PRJEB26167, sample SAMN06115497) | human gut metagenome | host: Homo sapiens | place: China:Shanxi | collected 2015-05-07...
ATATCCTCGTTCTTGCGGTATGCCTGTGCAAGATAGTACAGTGCATTTCCATTCTCATAGGTTTCATCCATCTCGATGACTTTGGAAAGTGCACTCACGGCATCATCATACTTTTTGCCGGAATATGCATCATAACCTTCCTTATATAATGCAGCCATGTATTCGGCATTCACCTGTGCATTGATGGTATCATAAATACTCTTTGCATCTGCACTCAGGTCATCCACATTGACACTGCTCAATGCATCTCCTGCCTTCTCAATGTCTCCTGTGGTGTATGTCTCATATGCAGTCAGAAGTTTGTCATAGCTTTCCAGTTTGTTGGCAGATTCTTCCTCGCTGTTCTTCGCATCCGTAATCTGACTGGTAAGGTCATCCACCTGACTCTGCAGGCTTGTGATCGTCTGATTCTTGGAAGAAATCGTATTATTTGCATCCAGCACTTCTGCTTTCGTATTGTTCATCACGGTTCTTCTCACGCCAGGAACCACAAGGAAACAGGTGATTGCAATTCCGATTGCGATTCCGATCACCATGTTAATGATCGTACCGACTGCAGAATTGTCCTTCAGATATTTTGGCTGGATGATTGTCTCATTGCCACTCTGATAGGAAATGAGTTCATCATTCTTCTGCTTCTTGCTCGGATTCTGCTCTCTTAAGGCTGCATTGGCTTCTTTCAGATACCGCAGTGTCAAAGTATTATTGGCATCGATTTTACCGGCATTCCGCAACGACTTCTTTGCAAGATCATAGCGTCCCTCCTGAATATATAAAAGCGCCAGAAGCTGGTGTCCGCTCACCAACTTTGGATTCAGCGACAATACTTTTTTCAGCTGGATGATTGCAAGATCACGGCTGTTCTGCTTGCAGTAAAGCAATGCCTGATTGTATTTCTTGATCGTCTGGTTGACAGAATCCAATCTTGCCTGGTTCTTCTGCACTTCATCTAAATACCGGCTTGCGAGATTTTCCTTTGGCTGATAGTTCTTACTGATCACCCACTCCGTGAGGGCAGTCACGACCTCTCCCATCTCATAATAGACAAGTCCTAATAAGTTTCTTGCATCAATGTTTAATTTATAAAAACGCAGACTGATCTTCAGGCTCTCAATTGCCCCTGACAAATCCCTGACACCGGCTTTCTCCAATGCATCATTATAATAGGCATTGGATGCCATCAAAATCTTTTTGTATACTTTTACATTCGTTCCGCAGTTCTGGCAGTTATCTCCCTTGCCAAGTTCTGCACCGCAATTATAACATCTCATGAAAAACCTCTCTATCTGTCATGCCACTGTGCATGTGATCTACCTGTTATCTGTTCTGCTGCTTTAATTCCTGCAGCATTTCCTGCATAACATCCGTCATGTCTGTCAGCTCATGATTATAGATTGCCTGCTCTGCCTCTTCCACTTCCAGACTTGGTTTAAAGTTTTTCAATTCTTCTTCAAAATTTATCATATTAATTCCCGTACCTTTCCTGTACTGACTGATCATTTCTCTCCTGATCTGCCTGTACATGCTTAACTGCAGACTGGCTGATCATTTCTTTCTCATTGATTGATTATAATATAGGAAGATTTTACTTTCAATGTCAAATTATAAAATTTCCATGAAAATAAAGTAGTTTTTCGTCAATAATATAAAATATAAAAATAGCATTTCAGAAAGTTTACGGTTTTAACCCGTTTCTCCTGAAATGCTATCTTACTTTTTAGGATTTTCTTCCTGTTATGGTTCGTTAATCCTCAGCTGTTCTTGTACATATTTTTCCATTCAGATGATAGAACTCTACGCATTTTGCATTGTTCTTCACATTTAAAACCTGATCCCTGATTGCTATGGATACTCCCGGGAATACGTCTCTTGACACACAGACCGTTGCATTTGCTCCATCTGAGATCATATGCTCAAGCCGCTTCACTTCACCCTCATCTCCTGCGAGTGTCGCTGTGCCCTGGATTCTGGTACGCAAAAGTGCCACTCTTCTTGGATCTTCCTTATAGCTTACTCCGCGCTCCTTCTCCATCTCTTCGAACTTGGCAAGTCCCTGTTCGATCTTATCAAGTTCCATTTTGGTCATATCCATCTTCTTCTTCAGCAGATTCAGTCTTGAAATACAGTCCGCACTTACTCCAACGGTCACAGCTGTCCGCATCTCTGCTTCATTTCCGATCGTGGTAGCCCTGATTCCCTTGACTGCGCTGACATCTCCACCGATGATCTTCGCTGTTCTGCCCTGGATCAGAATAGATCCTCTGCACGCAACTGTGCAGTCGAGCAATACGTCAGCCTCCATATCTCCCTCTACCTGGATGACTGTATACTCAATAAACTTTGCATACAGATTTCCTTTGGTTCTGACATGTGCCTTGTTTCCGCCAACCATTCCACTTCTTAAAATGATATCCTTACCGGCTTCCAGAGTACAGGCTTCCACGTTTCCATCAATCGTGATACTTCCGGTTGCCTTGATCGTAACTCCGGATTCCACACTGCCGTGGATCACAATATCCCCTGTAAAATCTATGTTTCCGGTAGTAAGATTCGCATCTCCGCTCACCTCATAGATTGGCTGGATCCTGATCTTATCATTCTCAATATCAATCTTCCCATCCATCAGGGAAAAATAGGTAAGGCAATCCTCACTTCGTCCAAAACCGGTTCCCCGAAGTGCGCCCTGCTCTCTGGCTACCCTTGCGGCAATCGGTTTTCCGGAAACTCCGGTTCCATCTGTTCCCTTTACAGCCGGATGATATATCGCAATGACCTGATCCTTCTGAACTGACTGCACACTGTACATAGACCAGTAATCTACGGATCCGTCCGGCAGTATCTTTGGCTTTTTCTCAATGTTCATATTCACCTTATACTCATAGAATCCATCCTGTCCCTCTACTGCCGGTATGCCTCTTGCCACCAGTACGTCCTGTTCATAGATTTCTTCATCGAGGATCTTCTGAAGCTGCGCTTCATCGATTCCATAATTAATCTGGTTCACCCGCAATACATCATGCAGATACTCGATCGTATAGTGTTCTCCTTCTTCCAGTGCAGGGAGTCTGATCCATGCCTCTAAGTCTTTATTCACGGTCTTCACTTTTGGTGTAGAAATACTTGGTAATGCCATTCTTCCAACTCCCTTCTTCCTACAAAAATCGTATATATACTATATCATACTCGTTTCCGGTCTTTTTTTCAAGCAAGTTTTCTCTTTTTTCGAATATTTTCGACATGGTTTTTGTGCATATTGACCAAAGCATTCTAACAATATAATGGTTGCAATTTAAGTTATACCCATGAAAAATAGCCGTCCTGCAAAAGCCGACGGCTATTTAAAATAGTTATTTGATTTTTATTTCATCTGTGCAAGACGTTCTTTGACCTGAGCCATCATCTGCTCATAGCCTGCAAGCTTGTCTTTCTCTTCCTGCACTTTTGCTTCCGGAGCTTTGCTTAAGAACTTCTCATTTGAGAGCATGCCCTTAGAACGTGAAAGCTCTTTTTCGAGGCGAGCCTGTTCTTTTAACAGACGTTCTTTCTCTTTCTCGAAGTCTACAAGGTCTTCTAATGGAAGGTACAGTGTTGCACCAGGGATCACAACAGAGACAGCATCTTCTTCAATTCCTGATTTATCTGCCTGAACAGCGATCTCACTTGCACCTGCAAGGTTTACATAAACTTCTTTGTTTGATTCAAACGTGTCTCTGATTTTCGCATCGTCAGATACAATGAAAATCTTTGCTTTTCTTGATGGTGGAACATCCATTTCGGTACGAAGGTTACGAACACCTTTTACAAGGTCTTTGCAGTGCTCTACCATCTCTTCCTCTGCTGCAAAATTCCATTCTGCTTTGTATTCCGGCCATTTTGCGAGCATAATGGTGTCTTCTTCCGGATGCAGTGTGCAGAAAATCTCCTCTGTGATAAACGGCATAAATGGATGTAACAGCTTTAATGCCTCTGTCAGTACCGTCTTTAAGGTCCAGAATGCTGCATTTGCAGATGCCGGATCATTCTCTTTGTTATAGGTACGAACTTTTGTGATCTCGATGTACCAGTCACAGAATTCATCCCAGATAAAGTCATAAACTTTCTGTACGGCGATACCCATCTCGAATTTATCCATATTCTCTGTCACATCTTTTGCAAGTGTGTTCACTCTGGATAAAATCCATTTGTCGGCTGCCTTTAATTCATCGAGAGCAGGGGTTTTGATCTCTGCGCCCTCTAAGTTCATCATGATGAAACGGGAAGCATTCCATACTTTATTGGCAAAGTTTCTGGAAGACTCTACTCTCTCCCAGTAGAAACGCATATCGTTACCAGGTGCATTGCCTGTGATCAGTGTCAGACGAAGTGCGTCAGCACCGTATTTGTCAATAACCTCTAACGGATCGATACCATTTCCAAGAGACTTACTCATCTTACGTCCCTGGGAGTCACGTACCAGACCGTGGAATAATACGGTATGGAATGGCGCTTTGCCCATCTGCTCGTAACCGGAGAAGATCATACGGATTACCCAGAAGAAGATAATATCATATCCGGTTACTAAAACATCATTTGGATAGAAGTAATCTAAGTCTTCTGTTCTTTCCGGCCAACCAAGTGTTGAGAATGGCCATAAAGCAGAGGAGAACCAGGTATCTAAGGTATCCGGGTCCTGTGTCATATGGGTGCATCCACATTTCGGACACTTATGAGGTGCTTCTTTGGCAACTACCATCTCGCCACACTCATCACAGTAGTATGCCGGGATTCTGTGTCCCCACCATAACTGTCTGGAAATACACCAGTCACGGATATTGTCTGTCCAGTTGAAGTATGTCTTCTCCATACGTTTTGGAAGTAACTGGATATCACCATTTTTTACGCCTTCAACTGCCGGTTTGATCATCTCGTCCATTTTCACGAACCACTGCTGTTTGATCATTGGTTCAACGGTTGTGCCGCAGCGGTCATGTGTACCTACGTTGTGGGAATGTGGAACAACTTTTACTAAAAGTCCCGCTTCCTCTAAATCTTTTACTAATGCTTTTCTGCACTCGTAGCGGTCCATTCCCTCATATTTTCCTGCTAACTTGTTCATGGTTGCATCGTCATTGATGACAACGATTTCTTCCAGGTTGTGGCGTTTTCCAACCTCAAAGTCGTTCGGGTCATGGGCTGGTGTGATCTTCACACATCCGGTTCCAAACTCTTTGTCTACATATGGATCAGCGATCACCGGAATCTCACGGTCTGTCATCGGAAGTTTTAACATTTTTCCAACGATGTCTTTGTATCTCTCATCATCCGGGTTTACAGCAACAGCGGTATCTCCGAATAAAGTCTCCGGTCTTGTCGTCGCAATCTCAACGAATCTTCCTTCCTCGCCAACTACCGGGTAGTTGATATGCCAGAAGAATCCGTCCTGCTCCTCATGCTCTACCTCTGCATCGGAAATGGATGTCTTACAAACCGGACACCAGTTTACGATACGGGAACCCTTGTAGATATATCCTTTTTCATATAATTTAATAAAAACTTCCTGTACGGCATCAGAACATCCTTTATCCATGGTAAAACGTTCTCTCTGCCAGTCAGCAGAAGATCCGAGTTTCTTTAACTGGTTGATGATACGGTTACCGTATTCCTCTCTCCACTCCCAGCATTTCTCTAAGAAACCTTCTCTTCCAAGATCTGCCTTGTCGATTCCTTTTTCTTTTAAGGACTGGATGACTTTTACTTCGGTTGCAATGGAAGCGTGGTCTGTTCCAGGCTGCCATAATGCATTGTAACCCTGCATTCTCTTGTAGCGGATCAAAATATCCTGCATGGTATTGTCTAATGCGTGTCCCATGTGAAGCTGTCCGGTAATGTTTGGTGGAGGCATCACAATGGTGAATGGTTTCTTGCTGCGATCTACTTCTGCATGGAAGTAACCGTTGTCTTCCCATTTTTTATAGAGACGTTCTTCAATGCCCTTTGGGTCATAGGTCTTTGCTAATTCCTTCATTTGTCTTTTTCCTTTCTTAAAAAATAAAAGCCCTTCACATCCATACGGATGCAAAGGGCGTGTCAACGCGGTACCACCTTTGTTATGTTGCAAAAACAACATATCTCTGCAGGCTCATTCCTAAGCCACTGTCCGGTAACGTGGACAACTCGTTCTCGCTTACTTCTGACTGCTTCTGGCGATATACGAAAATTTTCTCCGCATGATCAACTTGCAAGTTCTGCCACTTATCTGCAACAGACAGGTTCTGCGCGACGGTTCAAAAGCTACCTTCCACACAACATGTTCTGGTGACATCTCTCAGCCGGTGAATGTCATTCTCTTTCAGGTGTCTGTGTGTACTCCTCTTTCTCATCACCTTTTTTATATCTTCTCTCATGATAAAAGCTAACGTAGCATTTGTCAACTGATTTTTTACACGTGATCTTTGATCAGTTTTTACATGTGATCTTTGATCAGTGAAACAATTCCTACAATTGCAAGTACGATCAGCGCTGCATATGCCAGACCACTCACAAATAATCCAATAATGACTAATGGCAAAAATACAATATTAACAATAATCTTGGTAATGCTCCATGTTGCCTTGATTGCAAAAAAAAGCAGTTTTCCAAAAACGCCCAGCATTAGCACGATAAATAAAAATGTTAACATATTCATTCCTTCTTTCTATCCTAATAATTTCAATATATTCTGATAGATATATTCTCTCAAAGAATCTGCCTCCAGGTCAAGCTCCATTTTTTTCTCTGCTGCGATGCGGTACATAAAATAGACCGAAAGCTGGGTTTCGACCGCGGCTCTTCGCAGGAAAACATTCTCCTCCCGGATCAGGCCTTCGCGGACACCCTCCTCCACAATGCAGTCGATAATCTCGTTTTTCTCCTTATCACAGCACTGCTGTTTCATACGCTCATACTCATCTTTCAGATTCTTTGGTATCTCGTATGATTCCAATACCATTTTTATCAGGAAAAAGACACCCTGCTTTTCTTTTACATGCTCATCAATAAAATCCATGACCTCGTTAATTTTCTGTTGAAACGTTCTGTTATCTGTAGAAATTACCTGCAGTTTTTCAAAGCACACTTTCACATAATATAAAATTGCAGAAGAGATTATCTCTTCCTTTGAAGAAAAATATTCGTATGCCGTTCCTTTTCCAATGCCTGCCCGGCCTGTGATATCAGCTACTTTTAAAGTGTTGATATCACAGCCTTCATTAATGAACTCAATGACTGCCTGATACATGGCAAGTACTTTCTGTGATGGATCGTGGATCAGTTTCTGCTCATCCATTATAAGTCCTCCTCGACCATGCTCTTATTGCGGTTGAATGCATCATAAATACATGGAACAACGATCAGAGTTAACAGTGTACCATATAACAAACCGCCGACCGTTACGATCGCCATTGGCTGCATCATTTCTGAACCTTCTCCAAGTCCGACTGCCATCGTGGACATGGACAGGATCGTGGTGAGTGCGGTCATAAGGATTGGACGGAGTCTCGTTTTTCCGGATTCGATAATGGCGTCTTTTTTCTCCATTCCGCCACGGCGGAGCTGGTTGATAAAGTCTACCATAACGATACCGTTATTTACGATAATTCCGGCAAGCATGACAAATCCGATCATTGCCACAACGCTGACTTCGTTGCCGGTAAAGTAAAGTGCGAACAGACCGCCTGTAAATGCCAGCGGGATTGTAAACATAATGATAAACGGCGACAACAGTGACTGGAACTGTGCTACCATGACAAGGTAAATGAAGATGACTGCCAAAAGAAGCATCAGATACAACTGATTCATCGCATCTGCGATCATCTCATCCTCACCTGCCATCTCAATGGAGTATCCTTCCGGCAGATCGATCTTATCTAACTCTTTCTGGATCTCATTGCTTAACAGACTGACATTATGGTCATCATCCACTCCTGCGGTCACACTGATATATCTGGTCTGCGCATCACGGTTGATCGATCCTAAGGTGTAACCTTCCTCAAACTGTGCAATATCAGAAAGCTCTACTTCTGTCTCGTTTCCTTCTCTGTCTGTATAGGTAAAGGTCAGGTTTTTGATATCATCCAATGTAACATCGGACTGCTCCTCGCTCTGTACATAAACCTGATAATCATTTACATCGGTAGAGATTGTCGTTGCAGATGTTGAGGATGCCATCTCCCCATAAACAAGCTGGAATACCTGTGCAACGGTCATGCCATATTTCGCAGCTTTTTCCTTGTCTACAGAAATGGTGAAAGACGGTGTCGTATTGGCAAGTCCATCATCCACATCCACAGTTCCCTCGGTGTTCTCTACGACTTTTGCAACCTCGCCTGCAAGTTCCTGCAGTTTGTCAAGATTATTTCCTTTTACATTGATCGTCAGTCCACTTCCCATAAGTGATGTCATATCAGAAGCAGAGGTGTCTGTTGTAACTTCGCAGTCCATGTCTTTGGTCAGTTCATCCAACTGTTCGATTACATCTGCACTGCTCACTTCAGATTCTTCATCCAAAATCATATACATGGAAATACTGTCTGTAGAACTGCTTCCCATCATGGAAAGAACACTTCCGCCTGCCATGGCACCAATGGTCTCAATGCCATCGATCGTCAATGCTTTTTCCACGACTTCATCTGCCATTTCTGTCAGTTCGTCAAACGTTAGTGTCTGATCCTCTTTTGCTGAAATCGTCGCACTGATCTGGTTCGTTTCCATATTCATATCCATGAAAGAATATCCTCTGGAAAATGCTGCCACAACACTTGTTCCAAGCAATACGATCACCGCGATAAATACGATTGGCTTAAAACGCAGACATACTGCTAAAATTTTTCCATAAACCTCTTTTACTTTGTCAAAGAAATTATGCCTGATCTCTTTTGTATTTTTTAATAATCCTGCTGCCATCATCGGCACGAAAGTCAATGCCACGAGAAGACTCGCTGCAAGCGTAAATGCAATTGTCAGCGCAATATCCACAAATAACTGTCTTGTGATACCCTCTGTAAAAATAATCGGTGCAAATACACAGATGGTTGTAAGTGTGGATGCTATGATTGCTCCTGTCACCTGTGAAGCACCCTCCACGGCTGCCTTTCGAATCGAATATCCCTCCCCGCGCAATCGATAGATATTCTCGATCACGACGATGGAGTTATCCACCAACATACCAATTCCGAGTGCCAGACCCGACAGTGAAATGATGTTTAACGTAATATTCGTAAAGTACATCAGTACCACTGCAAAAACAACACTGAGCGGAATGGAACATGCTATTACAAGTGTAGGTTTGATATCTTTTAAGAATAATAACAATACAATAATTGCAAGGATGGCTCCCACGATCATGTTTTCTACGACTGATTTCACGATCATGTCAATGTAAATACCCTGATTCATGAGAACGCTCAAATGTAAATCTGTATTTTCTTTTTCCAGGCTGTCAAATTTATCCAATAACCGGTCTGTCACATCTCCGGTGGAATAGCCGGTCTGCTTTTCAATCGAAAGCATTACCGCCGGATTTCCATTCACTTTGGAATAGGAATCTCCGGAATTGTCAATGTATTCGATATCTGCCACATCCGACAGTTTGATCGGTTCGATACCATCCATACCAAGATCCATCAGGACGAGATTTTCAAGGTCTGCCTTGGATGTCACCTCATCTCCGACACGCACCAGATACTGCTCGTCTCCCTCTGTCACATAACCTGCCGGCATGGAGAAGTTCTGTGCTGTCAGAAGATTTTTTAAGGTATCCATTGTAAGGATCGCGTTCAGATCCGCTGAATCTTTTGCCTGCTCTTTTGCATCATCCAACTGGCTCTGTCCCTCTTCGATCTTATTTGCTGCAACAGCAAGATCCGCATATCCCTTGCTCATCTCCATGATACCGGATATCTGGGATTCATTTAAAGTCACTAATGCGTCATCTAAAGACGTTTTACCGTCTGCCACCTGCGTCTGGGCAGACTCGATCGTCGCAATTCCCGTCGCAATCTGCGTCTTGCTCTCACTTAATTTTGAGATTGCAGCAGGAATGTCTTTGTAAGAAGTCAACGTCACGCCTGCATCTGCAAAAGAGGATGCCTGATTCATCAGCATCACATTGATGTCGTCCAGTTTTGACTGTAAGGTCACGATCTGGCTTGCAATGTCACTCTCACTTGTATAGGAAGTCCCTGCCTGTGCGTTGATCCGGGCAATGGCTGTGGATTCCATGTAGGCGACGAAATCGGATTCGCTGGCCGCATTTTTATATGCTTCTAACATTTTAGGATCTGCCTGTAAAGTTGAAATCACTGTTTTCATCTGATTCGCCTGTTCCTGTGTCATCTGACCATATTGAACTGCTGCTGCAAGCGCTTCCTCCACTGTCATGTCTGCACCTGTCATTGGATTTTTTGCTGTTAAAATTGCCATTACACCATCGTGCGCCTGATATAACTGCTTTGCCCCACTCTTCACCTGGCTGACACCGTCTTTTGCTTTCTGTAAACCGTCAATCGCGCTCTGTAACTGTGTTGCTCCATCATAAGCTGACTGTAACGACTTGATTGCACCATCCATGGACGACTGTGATTTCTGAAGATCTGATAATTGTGTGGTCAGATCTGCTTCGGTGTTAAACAGTTGGATTTTATTATTAATGATCTCATTTTCACCTGCTCCAAGCTGGCTTCCCATCTCTTTTTCACTATCGGAAAGCTTCTTTTTCCCACTGTCGATCTGGGAAGATGCCTTATCTAACTCTGCCTGTGCATCTGTAAACCGGGCATCTATTTTGCTTAAAATCTGTTCGTTTAAAGCATCTATTTTTTCCTGATTCATGGTTACCTGAAGGTCCGTATCCAGCACACCTGTTGCCGTCACAGATGCCACACCCTCGATACTCTCAAGCAGCGGTAATAATTCATTATCTACATAATTAGATATCTCTGCCTGATCCATACCATCCACATCCGCAGATGCGATCATGACCGGCATCATATCCGGATCGATCTGCATAATGATCGGTGAGCCCGCTGAATCCGGGAACTGTCCGGTCAACTGATCCAGCTGCTGCTGAATCTCAATCATAGCAGAATCCATGTTCGTGCTCTGTTCATACTCCAAAATAACCATAGAATAGTTATCATAGGACATGGAACTTACGCTATTAATATTGGAAGTCGTTGCCATTGCCGCTTCGATTGGCGATGTCACATCCTTTTCCACTTCCTCCGGACTTGCACCCACATCTGTTGTGACAACGATCACATACGGCAGATTCATTGGCGGCAGCAGATCCGTTGTCATTCTCGTCAGTGAAACAACTCCTAAAACGATCACCAGTACAACAGCCACTAATACTGTGTATGGACGTTTTACACTATACTTCGGGATCATTCTCGTTCCTCCTGAAAAATTATATGTCTGATTGGCTATTGCATTCCCGCAAGCCAAAACCGACCGGTTGGTCGGCAAAAATCAGTTTACTCCTCTCTCATCAAAATGCAAGGAAAATCGGACAGAATTTAGAATTATTTTAGAAATGGAACAAAATTTCCTATTTACGCAAAAATGGAGTACCTATCGGTACTCCATCCCACGAGACTGTATCTCTCCAATATATAATAACAGAGGCTTTACTCTTTTTTGTTTATGACTGTTGTTCTACCAGTTTCTGTATTGCCTGCTGCTCTGCTTCCGGCATCAGCTTTGATACCTCGATCAGAACGATCAGTTCTTTTGCATAGGAAGCAACCTCATCAAAACAATTTTCTACTGCTTTCATAATGACTGGCATGGAAATAACCTTCTCATCCGGGACATCAATAATCTCATCCACGTTTCCAACCTCAAGCCCAATCTTTGTACCATTCATGGATGCAACGATGATATTGTTGATTTCCTGTTCCGGATAATGAAACTGTTCTGCCAGACTGTACACTGCAATAACTTCTCCGTGCAGATTCATGATCCCATGAACCTGTGGCAGTGAATTTGGAATATTCACCACATTCATTCTTGTTTCAATGGATTCCACATCATTGACAGGAATACCAAACTTCACTCCATTTAACAAAAATGTAAGTAACTGCATTATAATCTCTGTCTCCTTTCTTATGATTCGATCTCGGGACATTTCGCAGTATCCATAAGACCTGCAAAAAGGGGGCTGGCACAAAAATACCGCCCCACTATTCTGTTCTCACCCTGTTCTATTCATCTTCGCTGTCTTCATCATCAACGATTGCTGCTGCCGCACCTGCCACAGATGAAACAACCGCTATCACAACAACGATGACAACCAAAAGTAATAAAATTCCCATGAAAACTAAAAAACCGCCTTCTGTCATGTCTTCCTCCGTTCTGAAAGGATTGTGCAGATTCACTTCTCAACCATTTCTTTTTCCAAAATCTGCGTTTATTATAGCATATTTATAATAGGAAAGAAAGAGCTTATGTTTGATTATTTCAGGCAATTATTATGATGTTTTTTAATATTGTAATCTTTTTCTGCTACACCAAAGAAGAACCGCCGTGATATGGGGAATCACGGCGGTTCTCAGGGAAGGTTTTTTCATTTGTAGCTATATTCTAATTTATCCTTTCACACTGCCGAGGGCAACACCCTGTACGATGTGTCTGGATAAGATCAGATAAATGATGATTACCGGGAATATGGAGAATGCGATCATCACATAAACCTGACCCATATCAAACTTCAGCCAGTCTGCTGCACGAAGCTGTGCGATTAAGATTGGCAGTGTCTTTTTCTTGTCATTGTGTAAGATCAAAGCCGGTACAAAATAATTATTCCAGCTGCTTACAAATGTAAAGATTGCCTGCACTGCAATTGCAGGTTTCATCAATGGAAGTACAATCTGGTTAAATGTATGGAACTCACCGGAGCCGTCAATTCTGGCAGCCTCGATCAGAGATACAGGCAGTGTACTTTCCATATACTGCTTCATGTAAAAGAATGTTACCGGAGCAGCGATCGTTGGCACGATCAATGGAATGAATGTATCTTCCATATGTAATGTACCGACTAATTTTACAAATCCAAGTGCAGTTACCTGTGTAGGGATCATCATGACTGCTAAGATAAATGCATAGATGTATTTTTTCAGTTTAAAATCATATGCATGAATGGCGTAAGCCGTCATGGTTGAAAAATAGGTGCATAACGCTGCTGACAGTACCGATACGATCAGACTGTTTATCATACCCTGCCATACTGGAAGTGTTCCGTGTAACAGATTCGTCCAGTTTTCCAGCAGATGTGTGCTTGGCAGTGGTGTAAATCCGGCCTGCAGTTCACCGTTCGATCTAGTCGCATTAATGAACAGCACATAGAACCAGAACAGGCAGGCAAATGTAACAAGAATCAGGACTACATAAGCGATAAATCTTCTTGCATGGATTCCAAGTCCTTTTTTCAGATTTTTATTTTCGTTCATAATAACACCTCACCTTTCTATTCTACTCATGCTTTTCTCTTATCGTTTCCAGTTACCTTAAAGACAATAAGACTTAAAATTGCGGTGATGATGAACAGGATTACGGACACTGCACCAGCCATTCCGTAGTTCTTGCTGTACAGATGTTTATTTAAGAACATGATCAATGTCATGGTCGATCTCATTGGATCACCGGTACCATTGGTCAAAATCTGTGGTACATCAAATAACTGTAATCCACCGATCAGTGATGTGATCACAACATATACTAAAATCGGTCGAAGTAATGGTAATGTGATTTTATAAAATACCTGTGTGGAAGTTGCTCCATCCACCTCTGCTGCTTCAAATAGGGAAGTATCGATACCCATCATACCTGCCATTAAAAGAATGGTCGTATTACCAAACCACATCAGGCAGTTCATAAGGGCGATCAGTCCTCTCGCGCTTCCTGTGTTTGCCAGAAACTTATATGGCTCTGAAATGATTCCGATCTGCATTAAAATCGAGTTGATCGGTCCACCATCCGAGAACAGTGTAAAGAACAACATGGAAAATGCGGATGCCATGATCAGGTTTGGCAGATAGATCACGGTCTTGAAAAATCTGCTTCCTTTTAATTTCAAACGCACATCAGAAAACCATGCACCTAACAGTAATGACAAAATAATCTGTGGCACAAAACACATGATCCATAAAATCATGGTATTCTTTGCGTAAATCCAGATATCGCCCTGTGTAAACAGCGTTTTGTAGTTCTCCAGTCCCACAAAGTTTGGTCCGATCTGTGTCAGACCCGATAAATAATTTTCAAAAAAGCTGTTATAAATGGTATTAAACAGTGGTATAAGCTGGAATACAACATACACCAGAATAAAAGGAATCAGAAAAATGTAACCCCATTTGTTATATCTGACTGCTTTACTGCTTTTCTTCTTCATAACGCCTCTTGCCCCCTTCTTTTTATTTTTCACAGAGTTCACAGCATCCCTTCACGGACATCTTTTTGTGCAAATCTGCTGTCAGCTCTGCGCTTTACGCCGCTGACTGCTTTCTCTCCGTCCGGAGATAGGTATAAAGATAGCCGCACCCGCCGGTCTGGCAGGCGCGGCTTATTATTTTAGTATGTTAAGTCCGGATATTTCTCAACAACTGCTTTGTAGAATAAGTCAAGTGCATCATCAAGTGAAGCATTGCCTTCAAAGTAGTTCTTCATAGCGTTCTGGAACTCTTCGTTACATCCCTGATCGTATGCAGAAAGGTTGCTTAAATCAAG
>ENA-ORCM01002180-ORCM01002180.1-human-gut-metagenome-genome-assembly--contig:-NODE-2180-length-14707-cov-7.625632_pt1 | contig 14707 bp, 10 predicted proteins | sample MGYA00242906_ERZ507928 | MGnify/ENA primary metagenome ERZ507928 (study PRJEB26167, sample SAMN06115497) | human gut metagenome | host: Homo sapiens | place: China:Shanxi | collected 2015-05-07...
CTGCACCTGTTGGTTCCAGTGGACCGAGGTATCCTGCAGCCCATCCGGGAAGTTCACCTCACCGCCGGGCTGCGCCACAATTTCGTCCGCCTCATCGTCATCGGAACCTTCTTCACGCAGGCCCAGCAGGTCTGCCGTTTTCAAAATCAGATTGCTTGCTACTTCCTTGGGGCTGCAGGCGGTCAGGCTGAGCGCCAGAACCGCTGCCAGCACAAGTGCAGCTGCACGTTTTGCCAGTTTCATCATTCATTGCCCTCCATGGCAGGTAAAGCTGTTTGTAACCCTTTTATTATATCCCAATTCGCCGGGCAGAACAAGTGCTTCTTGGTGAAAACCTGGTAAAACCTAACCCCTATGGTGTGTTATCCGCGGGTGCCCTCAACGCTGGAATCGGTGCTCCAGCCCTGCAGGTCAGTGGGGTTGATGGAGCCGTTCCAGCGGCCATCGTTCTGGGCATCGTTCCATTCGTTCCAGGCTGCCTCGCTGCGGATAGCTGTACCGCTGCGGAATGCTGCATCCCACGGGTTGGCGGAATCCGGGTCGGTGGGGTCCCAGCCGCGCTTGCTCTCGTCCGCCGGGTCGGTGTAAATGGTGCCGGGCTTTCCCATGGGGCCGGGGTCATCGGCGTTATCATAGATCACCACGCGGGTGCCGATGGGGCAGTTATCATAGATCCACTTTACATCACAGACCAGCAGCCGGATACAGCCCAGGCTGGCCTGGGTGCCCAGCTGGTTGAACTGGTCGTACTCGATATCGTCCTTGTGCTGGCTGTAATACGGCACAGTGTGGAACAGATAGGAATCCCAGATGCGGGTAGCGTACTGGCCATAGCTCGGCCCGGCCAGCAGCCGCCAGTCATAATTGACCGGCGTTGCAAAGAATCCCAGCGGGGTATCCGCGCCGCCGGAGCACACCATGGCCATATACGGCTTGGTGTAGTTACCCTCATCGTCCAGCGCCAGTACCGTCACGGTAGAAGCCGCGCGGTTGACCGCGATCATATAGGGGCAGCCATCTTTGGCACTGTATTTCAGCCCCTCGCTCTGGTAAAATTCATCGGCAGCCAGCTGTTCCATCAAGGCTTTGCCGCGCTCATCCCAAAGCGCTGGGTCCACCACCTGCGGGGCATCCTTGGTGCAGTTTGCGGACGCCGTTGAGGTGGCATCGGCAATGCGCTGTTCTTCCTCGGTCATGGTGGGCTGTTCCTGCTGGCTGTCGCCATCCGTGGTGCTGTCTGCACCGTCGGGCGCGGTGGAGCTGGAATCCCCCTGGCTCTGGTTGGGCTTGTTGGTAATGGTGCCATCGGTTTTTACCAGCAAAAAGCAGCCTGCGCACACCAAAATAAACACGGCAATGCAGAAAATCAAGGTGATCAGGGCATGCACGCGGCGGTTCTGTTTGCGTGAAACAGCGCGGCGGCGCTGCATATTGCTGCTCCTGGCAGCGGGTGCAGGGCGGCGCTTGGGTCCCTGCGCCGGACGTTTTTGTTGCGGCATTGTGCAGACCTCCCGTTTATGGTGTCAAAATCGTATGTTTCGGGCTTTGCTTCCCACTGCGGGCGGGCGCGGCCCGAACGGAATTCATTTCCCGTATTCTTCCGCCACAAATTTTTCCAGTGCGGCAAAGCTGCGGCGGACCTTCTCGGTATCAATGCAGTACGCCATGCGGAAGTAGCCGGGGCAGCCAAAGCTGTCGCCGGGAACCAACGCCAGGTCATACTTCATGGCCTTTTTGCAGAACGCATTGGCGTCCTCCTCCAGCGCTTTGGGGAAGATATAGAAGGTGCCGGAGGGTTTAACCACGGTAAAGCCCAGCTTTTTCAGCTCGGCGTAAATCAGCTCCATGTTGGTTTCGTACACGCCCAAGTCGCTGGTTTCATCCAGGCATTCGGCCACGGCCAGCTGGATCAGTGATGCCGGGCAGTTGTGGCCGGTTCCGCGGCTGATCTGGCCGCACATGGGCACAATATACTCGGCGTCCTCGCAGCGCGGGTTCGCAGCCACATAGCCGATGCGCTCGCCCGGCAGGCTCAGGCTCTTGCTGAACGAATAGCAGGTCAACGTATCGTCATAGAACTTGGCGGCGTACTGGATGGGCTGCCCGCCGAACATGATTTCGCGGTACGGCTCATCCGAGATCAAAAAGATTCGGTGCCCATACTTGGCGCTGGCGGCGCGCAGGCGGTCGGCCAGGCCGGTCAGCGTCTCGGCGCTGTAGGCTGCGCCGGAGGGATTGTTGGGGGTGTTGATCAGCACGGCGGCGGTGTTCTCATCCAGCATCGCGTCAAATGCGTCAAAGTCAATCTGGAAATCCTTCGTGCGGGGCGGAACGACCTTCAGATTCAGGCCCGCGCCCTCCACATACGGCTTGTATTCCGGGAAGAACGGCGCAAAGGTGATAATATCCTGCCCCGGCACCGCCACGCAGCGCATGGCGTGGGCCAGCGCACCGGCAGCACCCGTTGCCATAAAGATATGCTCCATACCGTAGTCCATGCCAAAGCGGCGGTTCAGGCTTTCGGCCACCGCCTTGCGCACGGCGGGGATGGTCAGCGTGGGGCTGTAGCCATGCAGCGTCACCGGCTCCTTGGTCTGCAGCAGATCGATGCAGGTTTTGGTAAAGTGCTCCGGGCAGGGCACCGAAGGGTTGCCCAGCGAATAATCAAACACATTTTCATAGCCGATCTCGGTCCCGCGAGCCGTGCTCCACTCGGAGATTTGGCGAATAACGGACTTGCCGCTAAGCATATCTTTATAGCGCTGCGCAATCATTTTACAGTTCCTCCCGCCGCAATTTTGCAGTTATTTCATGATAACGTCATACAGTTCATCGCTGTTTTCTGCCAGGTATTCCGCCCCGGCCGCATTCAGTTCCTCCCGCGTGCGGAATCCCCACACCGCCCCGCAGCAGGGCAGGTTCGCATTGTGGGCGGTTTCCACATCCACGTTGCTGTCCCCCACATACAGGGTGCTGGCCGGGTCGGCATGCAGGGCCTGCAGCAGGGCGTTCGTGCCCTCGGCGGCGGGCTTGGGGGCCACGCCGGTCATCTGGCCGCGCACGATCGTAAAATACTGCGTGCCGAAATAATCCTTGACGACCTCTTTTGCCAGCGCATCCGCCTTGTTGGAAAACACCGCCAGCTGCACGCCGTTCGCTTTCAGCTTTGCCAGCATTTCGGGGATGCCGGGGTACGGTGCGGTGGTGTCCCGCAGGTGCTGGCCATAATCCCGCTTAAAATCCGCCAGGGCCGCTTCCAGCACCGCCGGGGTGCGCTGGTCTGCCGGGGCCAGGCGCTCCACCAGTTTAGGGATACCGTTGCCCACAAAATAGCGGTACGCCTGGCGCTCATGGGTGGGCCAGCCATATTTCCGGCACAGCCGGTTGCCGGCATCCGCCAGGTCAGTCAGGGTGTTCAGCAGCGTACCATCCAGGTCAAACACTACAGTTTTATACATTTTGTAATATCCTCTATTTTCTATACACATTCTAACTTTTCCCACTGATACGGCAAAAGCCACACTTCTATTATAGGAGCATTTTGCCAAAACGGCAACCGCTTTTGCCTGTTGTTTTGGAGCAAAAGTGTAAATTATACAGCGGCAGGGTGCAATATCACGTAAAGTGTGCTACTATATATTTGTATTGCTGGCCGGGAGTGATCCAGCCAAGGGGAGGAAAAAAGATGGACCTGTTTCTTTCAATTCTGAAATCCGTCATTTACGGTGTGATTGAAGGCATCACCGAATGGCTGCCGATTTCCAGCACCGGGCATATGATCCTTGCCGAGCAGGTGCTGAAGTTTGGCTATACGGAAGATTTTATGGAAATGTTCCGCGTTGTCATCCAGCTGGGTGCTATCCTGGCTGTTGTGGTGCTGTATTTCCACAAGCTGTGGCCGTTCTGCAAGGATAATGGCCGCGATACCGGCTTTGCCGCCCACCTGCGCTGGCCTGTGGTCCGGCTGTGGTTCAAAATTATTGTAGCCTGCGTGCCCGCCGCCGTGCTGGGCATTCTGCTGGACGACTGGATGGACGCCCACCTGTATAACAGCGTGGTGGTTGCCCTGATGCTGATTGTGTACGGCGTTGCCTTTATCCTGATCGAGCGCCGCCCGCGGGTGCCCACCACCACCAAGCTTTCCCGCATTACTTACCCGCAGGCGTTCAAGGTTGGCTGCTGGCAGGTGCTCTCCCTGATTCCCGGCACCTCCCGCAGCGGCTCCACCATTCTGGGCGGCATGCTGTGCGGCATGTCCCGCCCGGCTGCCAGCCAGTTCACCTTCTTCCTTGCCATCCCGGTCATGGCCGGTGCCAGTTTGCTCAAGCTGGTCAAGTTCTTTGGCAAGGGCAACAGCTTCACGCTGGATCAGACCGTTGTGCTGATCGTTGGCTGTGCGGTTGCCTTTATCGTTTCCATCATCGCCATCCGCTTCCTGATGGATTACGTCAAGCGCCACACCTTCACCGCGTTCGGCGTTTACCGCATCGCGCTCGGCATTGTTGTTCTGGTGATCTGGGGCGTACAGACCTTTGTGCTGAAAGCGCCTGCCGCCGTGTAACGGCCCGGAGTGTATCTGAAATCGAAAATCTCCCCGCTGCATTTTGTGCATCAGCACATTGCAGCGGGGAGATTTTTTCTTGCCATTTTTGTTTTTAAATCAGAGGAATCCTGGCTGACGTCTGCTTATCAGCTTCTTAGGCAACACCGCACAATTCCCGCCTTGCGGCTTAAGCACCGCTCCGGCAGCTGCGGCACGGCATCTGCGCTGCCAAAATGCTCGATAATGTCGGGTTGCGGTACCCGCATCGTGCTTCGGGGGCAAAAGCCCCTCGCACTCTGCGACCGCTGCCCCTGCTTCGGTTCGCTGTTTCCGCCACTGGCGGCGCTCACCTTTGCAGCATCCAGTATTATCTGCGCTTTTGGCTTGGCATCTGCCGCACCTCGCTCGCCGTATCGGCACTTAGAATTATGCGGTATTGCCCTTACTTTTCCACCTGGAACAAATTCTGCTGACGGGTTGCTTTGGCACCGATGTTGTTATACTCCAAATTGAAGTACCCATGCACCCAGGCATCCAGCTCTGCATTCTCGCCGTAGGTGTGGGTCACGCCGTCCGCGTCCATATAGTCATTAGCGGCTGTCACCACCGGGGCCACCTGCTTGAGTGCCAGCAGGTACTGGTAATACGGGGTCAGCGGCAGCCCGGCATTTTCCACCAGGGTGGGAGCCAGCATGCACATATCCATGCGGTTGTACTCGTCGGTGGCGCTGGTCTGGCCCGCGTTTTCCAGCGGGTAGTTTGCCCAGATCAGGTAGGGCGTGCTGCGCTCCAAAATCTGCAAATTGTTCTCATCGGTAAAGGTATGGTCGGCCACATGATCCACAAAGCTGGGGGCGTGGTCGCCTGCCATGGCAACAATCACCTTGCGGCCGGTCTTTTCGTACTGCTCGGTCAGGTATTCGGTCAGTTCGCCAAAGGCACGGTCGGTCATATAGATGTTGCTCAGGTATTCATCCATGATGGAATCATACTCGCCGTAATCGGTTGCGGCATGCACGATATCCTCCTCCGGGGGGTTCATATCGTAATCGCCGTGGCTCTGGATGGAAACCAGGAACACAAACCGCGGCTGGTCCTCCGGCATTGCTTCATACAAACCTTCCAGGTCGCGGTAGGTGGCGCTGTCGGTCTGGTAGGGGCGGCTGCCATAGGTTTCCTTGGTCGGAAAATCATCCTGGAAGTGGGTCTCGTCAAAGCCCAGCGTCAGCCAGGCGGAATCGCGGCGGTAGTTGGAGTTGGTATAGGGGTGGGCTGCCAGCGTGGCATACCCCAGATCTTTCAGGTTGCTGACCAGGCTGTTTGCCTTGTGCAGGTTCAACCAGTTGAACGGTGTGATGGAGGGCATCAGCATCAGCGAGTTGGAGGAAAGCATCTCGTACTCGCTGGAGTTGGTGCCGCCGCCCACATGCGGGCTGATGGTGTGGCCGTAAATGGAGTTGGGCAGGTTTTTGGTCACCTGCATGATCTCCTGGTCAGCCTGCAGGTCCGTTACCAGGTCAAAGTCATAAAAGCTTTCGGACAGGATCAGGAACACATCGGGGTAGTCCTGCTCGTTTGCCGTCTCGGGGCCGGCCTGATAGTCCTGCGCCATTGCAGCGGCCTCGGTGGCGGCGTCCTCGCTGTAGCCGTCCGGCTGCAGGATGGGGTCCACCATCAGGCTGGCGGCTTCAATGCTACCCGCCAGGTAGCCGTACTTATAATAGGTTTCCTGCCAGGCCCAGCCGTAAGTGGCGGCGGGCTTGATGGGGTTGGGGCTGAAATACCCCAGATACAGCACCGCAAAAATGCCGCAGGCGCAGGCCAGCGCATGGGCGCCGCGCTGTTTCCAGCTGCGCTTATGCTTGCCGGCCAGTTTGACCTGCACAACGGCAGCCACCAGCACCGGGATGTACAGCAGCGCAATGGTAATAACTGTCTGGGTAATGTGCAGGGTATAACTGCCCATCACCTCTGCCGCGGTGCCCAGGTTCAGGATGTCCTGCGGCATCAGGGCGGAACCATGCAGGTCCCGCGTGTAATAGTTGACCAGCGCCAGCACGGTAAAAATCAGGCCGGAAACGCCGGTTGCAATGCCCCAACTGCCGCACAGGGCAAACACCACCAGCGTCAGGCAGAACGCCGTCAGCGCATTGAGCGGTGCGTATACCGGCCACTGCCCCGCCATGTAGTTGGCAGTTGCGCCGTCAGAAATTTCTAACTGGTAGCGCGCCACAAAGGCCGCTGCCACAGCCAGCGCAAATGGCAGCACCGTGCCAAGCCAGAAGCGCTTGCTTTTTAATGTTTTTTTGATGTTTTGCATGGGTATCCAGTTCCTTCGCTTTGTTTGTTCATTAAGTTGCGGTCAACATTCCGCGTCAACACACCGAATGTCCGGTATGCCCGCAAAAGGGCATATTAGGTTAGTATATCATATTTTATGCCGGTTGTGAATCACTGTTTTTCGGCCAAATGCTGCCACTTGTTCCAAATCCGGCCCGTCCGCGCAGATTTTGCATTTACCAACCTACGCTTTCATGTTATAATATTAGTTAATCATCATTTTACCCCATAGACGGAGGCTATTCTATGAAAATTCCTGCAAAAGGTTTTACTCACGGCGGCAAGTTCCATGCCGACGATGTGTTTGCCACAGCGCTGCTGATGATTGTGCGGCCGGATATCAAAGTAACCCGCGGTTTTGTTGTGCCGGATGGTTTTGACGGCATTGTGTACGATGTGGGCTGCGGTATGTTTGACCACCACCAGGAACCGCGCGAAAGCCGCCCCAACGGCGTGCCCTACGCGGCCTTTGGCCTGCTGTGGCGCGTGTTGGGTGCCCAGCTGGTGGGTGCCCACCAGGCCCGCCTGCTGGACGAAAATTTTGTTCAGCCCCTGGACTTGAACGATAACACCGGCGAACAGAACTCCCTGGCCGATGCCATCGGCAGCTTTAACCCCGTGTGGGATTCCGGCGAAGATTCCGATGCCTGCTTCTGGCGCGCCGTGCCCTTTGCCAAGCAGGTGCTGGAAAACGAGATTGCCGCAGCCAACGCCGTGAACCGCGCGGACGAGACCGTCCAGAATGCCTACAAGAACTCCAGGGACGGCATTGTGGTCCTGCCGGACTACATGCCCTGGAAAAACGGCCTGTACAAAACCGATGCCCTGTTTGTGGTCTACCCCAGCCAGCGCGGCGGCTACAGCGCCCAGTGCGTGACCGATTACAAGACCCGCCGCAGCAAGGTGCCGTTCCCGCCCGCATGGGGCGGCCAGCCGGAGGAGATCCTGCGCGAAAAGAGCGGCCTAGCTCTCAAGTTCTGCCACCCCAGCCGTTTCCTTGTCACCGCGGAAACCAAAGAGGATGCCATTGAGGCATGCCGCCGTGCCCTGCGCGCCGCCGGAAGGCCGGTGAGCGCACAGTGAGCGCCGAAACTCTAGAGCAGTTTGGTCCCCGCCCCAGCACCGCGGCGGACTGCCAGCCAGACCCGGCTTCCGCCTGGGTCTACATGGTGCGCTGCGCGGATGGCAGCCTGTATTCCGGCTGGACCAATGACCTTGCCCGCCGCCTGCGCGCCCACAAGGGCGGCAAGGCCGGTGCCAAGTATACCCACGCCAAAGGTGCCGTTAAGCTGACCTATGCCGAGCGCTGCACCGATAAAAGTGCCGCCCTGAAGCGGGAAGCCGCCCTGAAAAAGCTGCCAAAACCCGAAAAGGAAGCCCTTGCCGCCCAGTGGACCGCTGAAAACACCATCACCCTGCGGGATGCCGCGCCGGAGGACGCCGCTGCCGTGGCGGAGCTGTACAACTGGTATGTCACCCACTCCACGGCCACTTTCCAGTATGACCTGTGTACCGAGGAATTCCAGCGCGAAAATATCGCCTATGTGCAGCAGCGCGCGCCGTTCCTGGTTGCCGTCAATGCAGCGGGCAAGCTGTGCGGCTTTGCCTGCGCCCACCCCTGGCACAGCCGCACAGCTTATGCGTGGGATGTGGAGCTGACCGTTTACTGCGCCCACGACTGTGTGGGCCAGGGGGTTGGCGGGCGGCTGTACAAAGCCCTGCTGGACGGCGTGCGCCAGCGCGGCTACTGCAACGCCGTTGCCCTTGTGACCGGCCAGAACAAAGAGAGCTGCGCGTTCCATAAGGCGCTCGGCTTCAAAAAAATCGGCGTGGAACCCCGCACCGGGTACAAGTTCGGCCAATGGCTGGACCTTGCCTATTGGTGGATGGACCTGCGCCCTGGTCAGGAGCCTCCGGAGCCGGTGCGCCTGGGGCGATAAAACTGCATAACACAAAATGAAGCGGGGCACTGCTGATTGGCAGCGCCCCGCTTTTGTTATAAAGATTTGTAGAGGACGATGCCTGCATCGTCCCGCATACTGAGCTGCAACCATGGGATACTGTCATCAACATCCTATCTCCCCGCCGCGCGTTTTTGTTTTCCACAAGAAGCCCCTCTGTTTGTGGAAAACCGTTCAGATTCTTTTCACTTTTCCCTGTCGTTACGCGGTCTGCATTCCTGTTTTTGCCCACAAACTGCCCTTGTTCACGCAAAGTTTACCGGAATTTCCAGCTATTTCATGCCTTGTTCATCCGCAGTTCATTTTTATTCTTCATGATAGAATCTATCGGGGGCCCCTATTACCGCCCCCAACTGGAGGAATTGTTATGCACGAAACCCAACAGCCGCGCGACCCCAAAAAGACGACCGGCATTGTATATGCCGTGATCCTTGTGGTGTTGCTGCTGCTCAATTTCTGGGCCTTCCCCGCCATGATGAAAGGCCAGGTCAAACAGGTCGATTACGGCACCTTCCTGAACATGCTCGAAGGCGGCGAACTGAGCACCGTTGAAATTCAGGATCAGCAGATCTATTTTGTGGACAAAAACGATACCACCTACTGCACCAACTCCATTGCGCAGGACCTGCAGCTGGTCAACCGGTTGGAAAGCGCCGGCGTTTCCTTTGGCAAGGTGTACAACCAGACCACCTGGGTGGATACCCTGCTGGGCTGGGTCATCTCGCTGCTGCCCATGATCATCCTGATCGTCTGGTTCAACCGCATGATGCGCAAGCGGGTCGGTGAAATGACCGGCGGCGCCAACAGCATGATTTTTGGCGGCGGCAAATCCGGTGCCAAACAGTATGTCGTTGAGGATGGCAAGTCCATCAAATTTGCCGATGTTGCCGGTGAGGACGAAGCCAAAGAGAGCCTGCAGGAAATCGTTGACTTCCTGCATAACCCCAAGCGTTACGAGGATATCGGTGCCAAAATGCCCAAGGGCGTTCTGCTTGTCGGCCCCCCGGGCACCGGTAAAACCCTGCTGGCCCGCGCTGTTGCCGGCGAAGCCGGTGTTCCCTTCTTCTCCATTGCGGGTTCTGAATTTGTCGAGATGTTCGTCGGCATGGGCGCTTCCAAGGTGCGTGACCTCTTCAAACAGGCCAACGAAAAAGCCCCCTGCATTGTCTTTATTGATGAGATCGATACCATCGGCAAAAAGCGTGACGGTGCTTCCGGTATGGGCGGCAACGATGAACGCGAGCAGACTCTGAACCAGCTGCTGACCGAAATGGACGGGTTTGACGCCGCCAAGGGTGTTATCATTCTGGCCGCCACCAACCGTCCTGAATCCCTTGACCCCGCTTTGACCCGCCCCGGCCGTTTTGACCGTCGTGTGCCCGTGGAGCTGCCTGACCTGAAAGGCCGCGAAAGCATCCTGCGCCTGCACGCTCAAAAGGTCAAAATCGGCCCCGACTGTGACTTTGCCGTGGTTGCCCGCATGACTCCCGGTGCTTCCGGTGCCGAGCTGGCCAATATCATCAACGAAGCCGCCCTGGGCGCTGTGCGCCACCACCGCATGGCCGTTACCCAGTACGACCTGCAGGAAGCCGTGGATACCATCCTGGCCGGTGCCCAGAAAAAGAATAAGATCCTGAGCGACAAAGAAAAGTGCATCGTGGCCTACCATGAAGTCGGCCATGCCATGGTTGCCGCCCTGCAGAGCCATTCCGCCCCCGTGCAGAAAATCACCATTGTACCGCGCACTTCCGGCGCGCTGGGTTTCACCATGCAGGTAGAGGACGGCGACCACACCCTGATGACCAAGGAAGAGATCCTGGCCAAAATTGCCACCATGACCGGTGGCCGTGCCGCCGAAGAAGTGGTGTTCAACTCCATCACCACCGGCGCATCCAACGATATCGAGCAGGCTACCAAGATGGCCCGCGCCATGATTACCCGCTACGGCATGACCGACGACTTTGACATGGTTGCCCTGGAAACCGTGAACAACGCCTACCTGGGCGGCGATGCCAGCCTGGCCTGCAGTGAGCACACAGCCGCCACAGTGGACGATAAGGTCGTGGAAGTCGTCAAGCAGCAGCATGAAAAAGCCAAACAGATGCTGGTTGAAAACCGCGGCAAGCTGGACGAGATCGCCAAGTACCTGTACGAGAAAGAAACCATCACCGGCGAAGAGTTCATGCGCATCCTGACCGCTGTTCCCCAGCTGCCCACCGGTGCCGTGGAACAGTAAAGGCAACACCGCACAATTCCCGCCTGACGGCTTAAGCACCGCTCCGGCGGCTGCGGCACTTAGAATTGTGCGGTATTGCCTAAAATCTCCGCTCTGCGCGTTTTCTTTGTAAAATAACGGTGCCCCCGCCCTATGCAGTTCATTTACCGCACGGGCGGGGGCGTTTTGTTGTAATTCCGTAGGGGCGCACACCATGCACCCATCCGTTTTATATCATCACACTACAGCGCTTCCTCACAAAGCACACCATGTAATAGCGCCATTTTATGGCCAGCCGTTACCCATTTGTAGGGGTCGCTGCTCACCTCTTTCCGAAAAACGCAATAAAAATGCTGTCTTTCTCCACATCAGGGAAAGGCAGCATTCTTCTTTATCCGTTCAGATCTTCGCCGTTGCTGGCAATCACATTTTTATACCATCCAAAGGACTTTTTCCTGTACCGTGCCGCCGCCCTGTTCGAGTACCGGGAAAAGCACCAGTGATCCTGCCGGGCTTTATTTTGCCTGTGCGCCCTCTGGGAAGATGATCTTGTTCACAAAGAAGAAGATCACCATGGAAATGCCGCCATTGAGCACGGTGGTGCCAATGTTGTAGATGAAATCCGGCACCAGCAGGCCCGCAACCGCCACCCACACGCAGTTGATGGAGTTGACGATGCAGGTGATCAAGCAGAACGCCACCACATACCAGGCGATCTGCTTGGCCAGGTTGCCCTTGCTGCGGAACACAAAGTTGCGCTGGATGGGAAAGTTTATGCATTCTCCCACCACCATGGCAACCATGTAGGCGCAAAAGTACGGCAGACCGCCATGGGCGGAATCATACCCCAGGATGTTCCACTGGAAGGTTTCGCCAAACAGCGTGACCGGGATGCCCGGCCAGCCAAAATCCACCACCGGCAGGCTGCTGAACGCCGCCGGCAAAAATTGCAGCAGCAGGTATTTGAACACCGTAACTAGGTTGGATACGATCACAAACAGTCCGCCTTCGCGCACCCACTTGGCTGCGGCGGGGTGTTTTGCCGCAAAATTATTCCATAGCTGCATAAATAGCCCCTCTCTTTCCTCAGCTGTTGCGCAGGCGCTGTTCCAGCTGTGCGTTCAGTACCAGGTTTTTCACGGCTTCTATGATCACCCGCACAAGGCCGATGATCCAGAATCCCTGTAATTCCATCACAATGCCATCCACCATGCCCATGCTGATGGCACCGCTGGTCATTTTGGCCAGGGCACGCAGCGGCATGTTGTACTGGAACAGCACATTCAGGTCCGGCTTGCCGCGCTTGTAGCTGGCGTTCAGCAGTGCGGTAAGCACCAGCCAGATCAGCCAGCCCAGCGGGCTGCGGCTGTGGTTCAGCTCGCCCAGGGTCATATTGCGGTCAATTTTAACTTTTCCCTGCTGCACCGGGCGGCCCAGCAGGGTGGCCCATTCGTCATCCGGCACGCTCTGCACCCTGCCGCTGGTATAGTGCGGCAGATGCTTGCCCGCATAGGGGTTGGGTGCGCCGGTACTGGCCACTTCCACCACGGCGGTCAGGCGGATGTCCGCACTGGACGCGCCGACCCGCAGCTCATAGCTGCCGCCTTCCACTTCCCAGCTGTCAGTCTTGGTGTTCCAGTAGCGGAATGCCTTGTCGTCCAGCGGGATGGTCACGGTCTTGCTTTCGCCGGGCTGCAGCTGCACCTTGGCAAAGCCTTTCAGCTCCTGTGCGGGGCGGAACACTTCTGCCCCGGGTTTTGCCACATACAGCTGCACGATCTCTGCTCCGGCGCGCTTGCCGGTGTTGGTTACGGTCAGGGTCACGCCATTGGACGCGGCCTGCAAATTGCTGTAGGCAAAGCTGGTGTAGCTTAACCCATAGCCAAAGGGGAATGCCACCGGCACACCGGCGGTCTGGTAATAGCGGTAGCCGACATACAGCCCCTCGCGGTACTGCACCATGCGGCCCGGCCCGGCAAAGTTATCCTTGGCGGGGGTATCCGCATAGGCGTTGACCCAGGTTTCGGCCAGCTTGCCGCTGGGGTTCATTTTGCCGGTCAGCACATCCAGCATGGCGCCCGCCCCCGCCTGGCCGCCCAGCGCACCATACACCAGGGTACGGCAGTGCTTGAGCCACGGGGTTTCCAGCGAAGCCCCTGCGCTGAGCACCACAACGGTGTTGGGGTTGGCCTGCTGCACGGCCTTTAACAGTTCGATCTGGTTGTCCGCAAGGCGCATATCGCCGCGGTCCAGACCCTCACTTTCCTTGATTTCATCCAGCCCCAGGCAGAGCAGCACCACTTCGGCCTTTTGGGCCAGAGCTACAGCCTCGGCCTGTTTGGCGGCATCCGGTTTGCCCTGGCGGTCAAAGCCGGGGGCAAAGCCCACGCTGGCCAGGCCGCTCTCTTTCAGGCAGTCCAAAAAGGTATCCACCTTGATGGAGTTGACCGCGCTGGAGCCAGCGCCCTGGTACCGCGGTGTCTGGGCAAAGTCGCCGATCACGGCAACTTTTGCGCCCTCGGCCAACGGCAGCAGGTCGTTCTCGTTTTTCAGCAGCACAATGCTTTCGGCTGCGGCGCGGCGGGCCAGGGCGTGGTGAGCGTCCGCATCAAAGGTGCGGCTGTGGGACTGCACGGCGGCATGGGTATCAAACACCAGCGTCAGCAGCTCGTCCAGCCGGGCGTCCACATCCGCTTCGGTAATTTTGCCGCTCTGCACAGCCTGCATCAGCTCGCGCACCGCGTCCCCGCCGGGGGCGGGCATTTCCAGCGTGGAGCCGTTCTGCACGCCCAGGGCATGGTCATTGCTGCCGCCCCAGTCCGTTACCACAGCGCCGTCAAAGCCCCACTCCCCGCGCAGGATGTCCATTAACAGGTGGCGGTTTTCGTTGGCGTAAGTTCCGTTGATGAGGTTATAGCTGCTCATGATGGTCTTGGGCTTTGCTTCCTTGACCACGATCTCAAACCCGGTCAGGTACAGTTCCCGCAAAGTGCGTTCATCCACCACAGAATCCGACGCCATGCGGCGCAGCTCCTGGCTGTTGACGGCAAAGTGCTTGGGGCAGGCCGAAATACCGTTGGACTGGATGCCCCGCACATAGCTCGCGGCCATTTTGCCGGAAAGATACGGATCCTCGGAGAAATACTCAAAATTGCGGCCGCAGAGGGGGCTGCGCTTGGTGTTCAGACCCGGCCCCAGCAGCACGGCAACTTCCTGCGCGGCGGCTTCCTCGCCCATGGCCTGGCCGATCTCCTCGCCCAGGGCGGGGTCCCAGCTGCACGCCACAGTGGCTGCCGTGGGGAAGCAGGTGGCCGGAACACTGGGGTTCAGCCCCAGGTGGTCCGCCGCGCCCGCCTGCTTGCGCACACCGTTGGGGCCATCGGATAGGGTGATGGACGGGATATTATTTTTCGGCAGTGCACGGGTCCCAAAGGTAGTAGCGCCCGAAAGCAGCGCACATTTTTGTTCAAGGTTTAATTTTTGAATGATACTTGCGTTTTTCATTGAACTTCGGTCCTCTTTTAATAAAAGCACAGGCCCGCTGACCGTGCAGCGAGCCTGTGTTCTATAGGGCAATACCGCACAATTCCCGCCTTACGGCTTAAGCACCGCTCCGGCGGCTGCGGCACGGCATCTGCGTTGCCAAAA
>ENA-ORCM01002194-ORCM01002194.1-human-gut-metagenome-genome-assembly--contig:-NODE-2194-length-14640-cov-31.049440_pt1 | contig 14640 bp, 10 predicted proteins | sample MGYA00242906_ERZ507928 | MGnify/ENA primary metagenome ERZ507928 (study PRJEB26167, sample SAMN06115497) | human gut metagenome | host: Homo sapiens | place: China:Shanxi | collected 2015-05-07...
TCGGGCAGGCGGGTGGACAACACCGACAACCCCATTTCGGCAATCACATCTTCATACAGGTCGTACAGCCCGTTCTTTTCCCTGCCGTCCACCATCGTCCAGAACAGGTACAGCCCTTTTGTTTTCGCCTGTCCCGTCGTCATGAGATTGTCACGGAACATCACGGCGAATTGCAGGGTGCTTTCCACGACGAAGCGGTCGGCACTCATGGGCGCGAAGATGTAGTCCATCTGTGAGAGGGTCTTTACCACGCCGTTGCTTTTCAGCGTTCCGGGCATATCGAAGAACACGATGTCCGGTTTCACTTCTTCTTCGGCAAGCATCCTTTCGGCATCGTCAAGGGCGTTGAGGGCGTCGCTTGCAATGACCGGATAGGCGTTCTTTTTTATTTTGCGGAAATGGTCACACGCGAGTGCCTTGAAATAGAGGCTCTCGTCGATAAGTTTCGTTTCGCGTTCGCGCAGCCCGTGGATGCTGTGTTGCGGGGCGTCGCAATCTATGACGGCGACATTGTGACCTTGCACGTTGTGGAGGTAGCTGGCGGCAAGAGCCGTGACGGTCGATTTTCCGATACCTCCCTTTTGTGTTGCGAATGCAACGAAGATTTCATTACTCATGGTTCTATTGCTTTTAATGGTTGATAAATTGTTTTCCTGTTCCTGTACGGAAGCGGTGACATACATATCCGCGTCCGTGAATCATTATCCGGGCGGTTCGTCACGTATCCGCTTCAATGGTGAAGCCGGGATTCGGATAACCGATGAATGACGGCATTGCGTCATGAAGTCATTGAATCCGTGAATCACCGCGTCACTGGAAAACCGGGTATCCGACGGTTCGGATATTCGGTTTGGCAAATATCCGCCGAAGCGGTTTGCCGGGTATCTGAAAGTTCCTTTTTCCATATCTTCAAATCGTTCGTTTCTTGAATCATGCTGCAAATAAACAAGGATATTTTTGAATCCGTATCACTTCTCCGGCAAGTGGCAGCACGTTGCGCCGGTTGGCATTGATTGTCCGGGTCAAGCCTCTGTCCGATACCGCGTTAAGGGCGTAACTTTGCACCCGAACGGCAGGGTTCGCCGCAGGTGGCGCAGCCCGGAGTTTGAAAGGCATTCCCCCAATCCGTCCCCGACGGATTTTTATGTTCACCTGAACATAGCAAGGTATGTTTTCAGCCGCTCAAAACATTTTGAGCAGCCATGAAAACGCCTTGCCCTTGCAGGGGGCGGGCTTTCCCTCCGAAGTCGGGAAGCCTTTCAAACCTGCGGTGGCTGTGCCCCTAAGCGGCGGCTTATGCCGTCAGACCGCTAAATCCAAATTATATGAGTGAGAAAAGAAAGAACAAGACCGGGAGAAATCCCAAACTCGATCCGGCGGTGCATCGCTACACCGTCCGTTTCAACGAGGAGGAACACAACCGTTTCCTCGCCATGTTCGGCAAGTCGGGCGTTTACGCCAAGTCTGTTTTCATCAAGGCGCACTTCTTCGGGCAGCCTTTCAAAGTGCTGAAAGTGGACAAAACGCTGGTGGATTACTACACCAGACTGTCCGATTTCCATGCGCAATTCCGCGCGATAGGCACGAACTACAACCAAGTCGTGAAGGAACTGCGCTGCCATTTCTCCGAGAAAAAGGCGATGGCGTTGCTCTACAAGCTGGAGCAACAGACCGTGGAACTCGTGAAATTGAGCCGTGAGATTGTGGAATTGTCAAGAGAAATGGAGGCAAAATGGTCGCAAAAATCAGTGTAGGAAACTCGTTGTACGATGCACTCGCCTACAACGGGGAGAAGATTAACGAAGCGAAAGGCAGGCTGCTTACCACCAACCGCATCTTCAATGACGGCACGGGGACGGTGGACATCAACAAGGCGATGGAGGGCTTTCTCACCTTCCTGCCGCCGCAGATGAAAGTGGAAAAGCCTGTGGTGCATATCTCGCTCAATCCGCATCCCGATGACGTGCTGACCGACACGGAGCTTCAGGACATCGCACGGGAATATCTGGAAAAGATGGGCTACGGCAACCAGCCGTACCTTGTATTCAAGCACGAGGACATAGACCGCCACCACCTGCATATCGTGACGGTCAGGGTGGACGGGAACGGCAGGAGTATAGACACACGCAACAACTTCTACCGCAGCAAGCAGATAACCCGCGAGTTGGAACGGAAGTACGGGCTTCACGATGCGGAGCGGAGGAAACCACGTCTTGACACGCCGCTGCACAAGATGGACGCTTCGGTAGGCGACGTGAAGAAACAGGTGGGGAACACGGTCAAGGCTCTCAACAAGCAGTACCGTTTCCATACGATGGGCGAATACCGCGCCCTTCTTTCCTTGTATAATGTGACGGTGGAGGAAGCACGGGGCAATGTGCGCGGGCGTGAGTATCACGGGCTGGTGTACTCCGCTACGGACGATGCCGGCAATAAGGTAGGCAACCCGTTCAAATCCTCACTTTTCGGAAAGGCTGTCGGCTATGAAGCCGTAGAAAGGAAGTTTGTTCGCTCCAAGCAAGAGGTCAAGGATAAAAAGCTCGCCGACATGACGAAGCGCACCGTCCTTTCCGTACTTGCCGCAACGTATGACAAGGAAAAGTTCATCGCCATGCTCAATGCCAAGGGCATCGACACCATATTGCGTTACACGGAGGAAGGGCGCATCTACGGGGCCACGTTCATCGACCACCGCACGGGATGCGTGCTGAACGGCTCTCGCATGGGCAAGGAACTTTCGGCCAATGCCTTGCAGGAACATTTCACGCTGCCTTACGCCGGACAGCCGCCGATTCCACTGTCCATTCCGCTGGAAACAGGGGAGGAACAGCACGGGCAGACCGTATCCGACTACGAGGACACGGCAAGCGGTGTCGGCTTGTTTACCCCCGAAGGTCCGGCTGTGGATGCCGAGGAGGAAGCCTTTATCCGGGCGATGCAGCGCAAGAGAAAAAAGAAGAGGCGCAAGGGCTTGGGTATGTAAACGAAGTATCAACAATCAAAAATTTTCAATCTATGTCACAAGAAGACGATTTGAGGGCACTGGCGAAAATCATGGATTTCCTGCGTGCCGTGAGTGTTATTTTGGTGGTCATGAACGTGTACTGGTTCTGCTACGAAGCCATAAAGCTGTGGGGTGTGGACATCGGCGTGGTGGACAAGATACTGATGAACTTCGATCGCACGGCGGGGCTGTTCCGTTCCATCCTCTACACGAAACTGTTCGCCGTGCTCCTGCTTGCACTGTCCTGTCTGGGGACGAAGGGTGTCAAGGGAGAGAAAATCACTTGGGGAAGGATATGGACGGTGCTTGCCGCAGGGGTCGTGCTGTTCTTCCTCAACTGGTGGATATTGGCGTTGCCGCTGCCTATTGAAGCGGTGACGGCTCTGTATATCCTTACCATCGGCATGGGCTATGTCTGTCTTTTGATGGGCGGATTGTGGATGAGCCGCCTGTTGAAGCACAACCTCATGGATGACGTGTTCAACAACGAGAACGAGAGCTTCATGCAGGAAACACGGCTCATCGAAAGCGAGTATTCGGTCAATCTGCCCACCCGCTTTTATTATAGGAAACGTTGGAACAACGGCTGGATCAACGTGGTGAACCCATTCCGCGCCTCCATCGTGCTGGGTACGCCGGGCAGCGGAAAGTCATACGCGGTGGTAAACAGTTTCATCAAGCAGCAGATTGAGAAGGGCTTCTCGATGTATGTCTATGATTTCAAATTCAGTGACTTGTCCACGATAGCCTATAATCATCTGCTCAACCACCCGGAGGGATACAAGGTGAAGCCGAAGTTCTACGTGATAAACTTCGACGACCCGCGACGCAGCCACCGTTGCAATCCCATTCACCCAGATTTCATGGAGGACATTACGGACGCTTACGAGAGCGCGTACACCATCATGCTCAATTTAAACAAGAGTTGGGTGCAGAAGCAGGGCGACTTCTTTGTGGAATCGCCCATCATCCTTTTCGCGGCTATCATCTGGTATCTTAAAATTTTTCAGAACGGCAAGTATTGCACGTTCCCCCATGCCATCGAGTTCCTGAACCGCCGTTACGAGGATATTTTCCCGATTCTGACCTCTTATCCCGAACTGGAGAACTATCTCTCGCCATTCATGGACGCGTGGCTCGGAGGGGCTGCGGAGCAGTTAATGGGGCAGATTGCTTCGGCGAAAATTCCGCTGTCACGCATGATTTCCCCGCAGCTCTATTGGGTAATGTCGGACAGCGAGTTCACGCTGGACATCAACAATCCCGAAGAACCGAAAATTCTCTGCGTGGGCAACAATCCCGACCGACAGAACATATACGGGGCGGCTCTCGGTCTGTATAATTCCCGTATCGTTAAACTTATCAACAAGAAAGGGATGCTGAAGTCGTCGGTCATCATAGACGAGCTGCCGACGATATACTTCAAGGGGCTGGACAACCTTATCGCCACCGCGCGAAGCAACAAGGTTGCCGTGTGTCTGGGTTTTCAGGATTTCAGCCAGTTGGTGCGTGACTATGGGGACCGCGAGGCGAAAGTGGTGATGAACACGGTCGGCAATATCTTCTCCGGGCAGGTGGTGGGCGAAACAGCCAAGACGCTCTCGGAGCGGTTCGGAAAGGTGCTTCAAAAGCGGCAGTCCATCTCCATCAACCGGCAGGATGTTTCCACCTCCATCAACACGCAGATGGACGCGCTTATCCCGCCGAGCAAAATTTCCGGCTTGACGCAGGGGATGTTCGTCGGTTCGGTGTCCGACAACTTCAACGAGCGTATCAAGCAGAAGATTTTCCACTGTGAGATTGTCGTGGATGCCGAGAAAATGAAGCGCGAGGAGAAAGCCTACAAGCCGATACCCGTCATTACCGACTTCGCGGACGCGAACGGCAACGACTGCATGAAGGAAATGGTGAAGGCGAATTACAGGCGCATCAAGGAGGAGGTGAAACAGATTGTCGCCGACGAGTTGGAGCGCATCGCTGGTGACGAGAATCTGAAACATCTGTTGCAACAGAAATAATATATAACAACAAGATGTATCAGACTCCCGTTTTGAGAATTACTCCTGCTACAGCTATCTGTGACAGGAGTAATTTGTAATTCTTTATATTGAGCATTATGACTATATTAAGTTCAACTAACCATTGCGGCCGTGTTATTTGAAACTTCATTCATTACCTCATTTAATGATTGGGATTTAGATAAAGTGGCTCTTTCTATTTTGAGCTTATCAAGCAAATATTTCAGCCTACGTTCCACCTCATTTGTTATTTCACTCCATTTTTTTACATAGAGGCTATAATTACTGTCATTTTGGACTAAACCAGTAAGCTTATTTATGACCCTTCGACCTACAATATCATCATAGTCTTGTCCTATCAAAATGAAAGTCCAGAACTCATTAGCATCATTAAAACAATCTTGTTTTAGAATAACATCCATATATTGTTCTAATTGATTTAACTGTTCTGATTTTAATTGTTTTATAGTTGTCGGATTTTTGATTTCCACAACTATATTATGAGGTCTCCCATCCCTAAAATCAGTACCAGTAAGAAATAAATCCATTTCTTTGTATTTATTAGGGTGAGCAATATATTTTTTCTCGCTAACTCCACGCAGAATATAAATGTATTTTCTTAAAGCCTCTTCAAATTTGACCTCTTCCGCACATACCATTCTATATTCTTCGCCAAAAATCCAATAGTGTTTTTCTATGAACGACTGCAAATCACGAACTTCATTGGCTTGTAAAGTATGATTAAAAACAATCTTTTTTAGATTCTCCAGTGTCAGCAATCTGTCTGAAATAAGCTTAATCGTGGAAACGACTTGTTTTAACCTCGTTATTTCTAATATTTTTGCAAATTCTTTCCTATCGTTCGAGTCTAATTCAACAACTGCATCTAAAATCTTAAACAGACTATCGCGCTCACCGCTATCCATCACCAAATTTAGAAGTTCTAAGAAAACTCTTTTTTGTTCTTTGTTCAACTTCATGAAAACAGCAGGTTCTACTTCGTATAGTTCCTTTACGAAGTTTTCCAAACCTTCTCTACGCACTATATCCCAATCTTCAGTACCAAATTTAGGGAAAACATCTTCATTCTTATATTTGGTTACCATAACTTCTGCTTGCTCCTTTAGGAATGGGCGTCTTTTCTTTTTGAGAAACTCATTGAGTTGCGTAATTAGTTCCTTAAATAATTTTCTATCAGCAGAATTATCAAACAATTTAGGTTGAATAGCATTATCGTCTAATTCGTTATCACAATTGATTTCATTGAAGAAATCATCAATCACAATTACAGAATGCCAAAAATTATCTCCTTTTTTATTTAATAATGTCGTTTTGGTAAATTTTAACTCCAAGTCATTATTCAAGAAGTAAAATCGAGAATATTCATCATTCATCTTTACATTCCATCGGATATACTTGCATTGAAAGTTGATGTTATTTTTCTGGTTATGTGATAATATCGGTGATATTGATTCTTGTTCTGCTATTATAGAAGAATAATCTAATTCTTGCCCATTGATGTATATTTGATATTCGGATTTCAATTCTAAAAACCACGCAAATTCAGCCTTTAGATAAGGGATAAGAGTCTTCGTTATAAACAAACTGGAAATATCAGAAGAAATCTCATTAAAAACGACACAAGTACCTGTTGTTGTGTCATCAGATACAAGTGGCTCTGTTGTAGTGTAGTCTTTTAAAGTATCGCTATCAATTCTAATGTCATAAGACATTATTTGTGCATCTTTACTATAGCGTGTTTCCCAATTAGCAAATCTCGCAAATTTATAGAAAGTAAAACGACCATAACCGTTTTTTCCTCTTGTAAATTCAGTATTATTCTCGTTGGCTATTCTCTTTTGAGACTCATAGAATTTTTTGAATTTTATAGGTAATTCTTCATAGCAGATGCCTGTACCATTGTCTGTTATTCTAATATTTTTGATTGTGTCCAATTCTGCATTGTCAATTTCAAAATCAATATTTACAACGGTTGCTTTTGCATCAAATCCATTCCATACATATTCGGCAATAGCTCGCTCTGGAGTATATTTATTCAATATTTTCCTAATGCCAGCAGATGTTATTTCTACAGTTTGCGAGTTCATGACTATTTATTTTTAATTAAATCCAGACCTTTCTCCGTAAGACGGTATTTCTGTCGCGGGTGTTTCGGCTTTTCCGGATAAATCGGTTCTACTAAATCCAACCTTATTGCAGGATACAGATAAAGCTCCAGAAAATTGCTTTTGTCCTTCAATCCTATCATTTCCATAACATCTTTTGTCGATAGTGTCTGATTCCCGATTGCAGACAGAACTTTTCCCACTTGCGGGGTAACTGTCGGGTAACTATCGGGCGACTGTGGGGTGACTGTCGGGTATGACCCGACTGCTTTCCGGGTATAGCGGAAAACGACCCATACGCTGTTTCCGTCCGTGTGAAATTCGGGGTCCGGAATGCCGACACGCCGGCACTCGCTTATCATAAGCCCGATGCCCCGTCCCCAACTTTCCAAGACCTCGCTTTTATACAGCACGTTTGCTATGATTAGATTTTGCGGTTCTGAATTATGCCCGCTTAACAGTTTTTCCATTGTTATATCCGGCGGAAATGTCCCGCTGTTCTCTATTTCCACACGGTCGTCATAGATGGCGATTCCCACCGAACTGCCGGGACGGTGGTACAGGCGGTGGCACAACGCATTTGTGCAGCACTCTCTCAATGCCTTGTACGGGATTTCCAGTTCTTCCTCACGGTACAGCCCTTCTATCTTACCGGAAAGTGACAGATGTTTGAAAAAGAACGCCATTGCAGCATCCAGCAGCGCGTAGATATTCCCAGTGACACGTTGATTGTCTATAAACTCGTCTTTCGTCGTGCCTTTGAAACGCGCCAGACGGAGCAGGCATTGGGGATAATAATAAAAATCATGACCGAACAGCACTGCTGAAGCATTGTTAAGTTTCCCGTCATGCAACAGACTGAATTTTTCGAGAATGGTCGGCAAGTCTTCCCTTATGGTTGCTTCAGGTAAACGACCGCTTCTGATTCCCCCGCGAACAGCACTAATGACGGCATGTTCGTCAAGGTCGGATATTTTAAGGTCAGGATTTGCTATTGCCTCCCAAGCGTATTTCCCGCCCCGCTGTATCAGATATTGGTTATATATCTCCTGCGGCATGATGGATGTCGCGCTTTCCACCCGCAGGTAAGCCCGTCCTTTGTAAGAGAACGGACGCATATATCTTTGTTCTTCCGCAGACAGTGCGATGACACTTTTGCCAGTGTCTGGTATTTCAGTATAAGAAACTTCAACTGTGGCAAACGGCTCGATACGCCGGATCGCGTCCGCTATATCCCGCTTGGTTTTGTCGCTCACGTCTTGTCCGATGATTTTTCCCTTGTCGGTGACACCGAACAATACCGTGCCGCCTTCGCCGTTAAGGAAGGCGCAAAGCGTTTCCATGCCGCGCTCCAACTGTCCGGTGGTTTCCTTGAACTCCACCCGTCCGCATTCTTTTTCGGCTATCAACCGTTTTATTATGTCGAGGTTGTCTATGCTCATATACAATTCTGTAACGTGGGTACAAAGATAGTGCTTTTCGCTGGTTTTCGGGCGAATAGATAACGAAATGTATCTACACAGCAGGACAAAACCTACAAAAAATCAGAGAATGACATAACGTCACCCCCTGATTCATCATTGGTACAGGATTATTTTCTCAAACGTTCCATTTCCTCGTCGCGGAGCATCCTCTCGTTCAGTTTCTCCTGCATCCTGTCAAGGAAGTAAGTGCGGCTTTCGTTTTTCCGGCGTTTGATGTCGATATAGAAACGGTAGCAGTCCTTTGATTCGATACCGAAAATCTTGTAGAGGAGCGGGGCGAGCTGTTTGAGCGGCATGTTGCCGTTGTTGATGCAGCCCATCTCGTTGATGCCGTAGATAAGTTCCACGAGGTCGATGGCGTTGCCCGTCCATTGCAGGGGTGAGGCGGGATTTTCGGTTGTGTTGTCGGAGGATGTACGGATGGGGATTAGTGGTGGCACTTGGGGAGCGGCAAGGAACTTCTGCATCTTCCTCACTAAAGAGAGTGCCTTGCTGATATAGGCTGCAACCTCCCTCTTTTCTTCGGGAAGATTGCGCATGGGATGGTGCTGCAACTCGATTTCGATGTAAGCCAGTGCGATGATGGTGCGGTTGGTGTCCACATTGCCGCTGCATAGCTCGATTACTTGCGTGGCGAAAGCCGTATATGCCGTTTCCATATTGCAGTCCCCGGCTTCGTTTATACGGCGGAAGAACTCGGTTTCCGCCAATAAGAAATAATTCATATCCTGTCAATTTTGAAATTTTACACTCTGTTTTTCGGTATGCGCACATGAATATGATTGGCAAAAAGCGTGTTCATAAAATAAAAAATCCGGCACACTCTCTGCAAGGTGCTGGATTTCAGTGTGATAATTTTGCAATTTATTTGTCTGTCAGGAATTATTTTCGACTTAAAGTGTTCATTTCCTGAACATTCGTCCATTTTCCGGACATCAAACGCACGCTTTATAGATATGGCGGACCACTCCGTTGCGGTACACCTTCTGCGAGGTCAGCGTCCATTGTTCCTGTGGCAAGGCGGACTGGAAGAAACGCTTTCCCGTTCCGGCAATGAAAGGAAGCGTATAAAGTATGATTTCATCCACCACACGCATACGTAACAGCCCATTGATGTAGTCCGCCTTTTCAGGAGTGACTTCCGCCAGATAGCAGATGTCTGTTGCGGATTTCCGCCATTCGTCGAGCATAGAGATGGAATAGTCGGGTGTGATATGATAAAGGGCGTTTTCCCTTATCTCGTTGATACCGCAATCTTCAAGGCGCAGTTCCTTATACGCTTTGCAATATAACTCGGAGCTTTGACAACCGTCCATCGTGAGGACGGCAAGAATCTGTACTTTACCCATTAGCGTTTCCTTTCGTTGGGCAAGGGCAAAAAAGTAGCGTGCAATCCACGCTATCACTAATGGAGGCTCTGGAATGCCCTTAACAGGAATAGGTGAATGCACGCTATGCGTAGGCATAGCATAAGCAATCACGCAATAGTTCCTGTTAATGTTAATTTTCCAGATTCCCATTAGGACGCCTTGCGGTCTTATGTTATATATAGGCGGCAAAAGGCTCTGCCAATCGCCGTTACCTTCTGATATGTCATGCAAAGATAGCCATTTTCAGCGAATTGCGGGCTATGGTTGCTCAAATTTATACTTCAATCCATATTCTTCCAGTTTATTATAGAGTGTTGTCCTGCCTATTCCAAGCAATTCGGCAGCGACCTTCCGGTTCCCGTCAGCCTGCTTCAAAGCACGCAGAATCCGCTCTTTATCTTCCTCGTCGTTGCGTAGGGAGAAGCCGGTAACAGAGGTTGTTTCGGTTATCCCAAGTTCCAGATGCTCTTTTGTGACAAGTCCCGTCTGAGCCTGCAACACCGCACCCATGATTTTCTGTCGAAGTTCGCGCACGTTGCCCGGCCATGAATGGGTCAGCAACGCTTTCCGTGCTTCGGAACTGAAACCGCTAACCTTGCACTCCAATTCCTTATTGGCAATCTCACGGAAGAACTCCGCCAGCGGCATGATGTCCTCCTGACAGTCACGTAAGGGCAGAACGGTTATTTCAAAGTCATGTAGGCGGTATAACAAATCCTGCCGGAAACGCTTTTCATTGACCGCCTTTTCCAGATTCTCGTTGGTGGCGGCGATGATGCGGACGTTGAAACTGCGGTCGGACTTGTCGCCAACGGGACGGAACCGCCGTTCCTGTATGGCACGGAGTAACATCTGTTGAGTTTCTGGTGCGAGATTACCCACTTCGTCTAAAAACAATGTGCCGCCTTCCGCCTCGTGGAAATAGCCTTTCTTTGTGTTTTCAGCACCAGTGAACGCTCCTTTGACGTGTCCGAAGAACGCCGATGGTGCAAGCTCTTTGGTGAGTGAGCCGCAGTCCACCGCCACGAAAGGCTTGCCTGAACGCTTGCTTTTATCGTGCAGTAGATGGGCAATATGCTCTTTGCCAGTACCGTTCTCCCCGAATATCAGTACGCTCATGTCGGTAGGAGCTACCAGCCTTATCCGGTGCATGATTTTCTGAAAGGCTGAACCGTCACGGGCAAATACGGGCATGCGGCTTCGCCCGATATTCCGCTCTTTCAGTATGGTGCGGAGCAAAGGCACGAGTTTGTCCTCCACGAGTTGCTTGGGTATGTAGTCCAGCGAACCGAGTTTCATGCTTTCAACCGCCGTATGTACTTCGGCATAGTCGGTCATGATGATGAACGGCTGCGTCATGCCTTCTTTGCGCATCCAGCGCAATAGGTCGATGCCGTCACCGTCAGGCAAACGCAAATCAGAAACTACTATATCATTGTCAGTGGCTTGTTGCAGAAGTTTCTTCGCTGTCGAGAGGTGGAAAGCCTGCACGGTACGGAATTTCTCCCGTGCCAGCAGGTTGCAGACAAACTCGCAATATACGATGTTGTCCTCCACCACGATGATTTTTGTTTTATCCATTTTCGTATTTTCTCCTTTCTTCTTTTGCCAGCCGGATTATCTCCGAACCCTTATCCAATACGGCAGTCACGGCGTTGTTCAATGCTTCATAATCGGGAACGGCACTCCCATGAAGCTGTTTATAAAGTTCCCTTAATGGTTGGTCGGCACGCAGTATCTCCCACGAACTATGTAGGTGGTGTGTCAGGGCGTCCAGTTCTTGAAAGTCTTTCCGTTGTTCCGCATCCCTGACCGACTGCATTTCCTTTTCGGTTTCCGCTATCAGTTTATCCAACATGACGGATTCATTGCCGTAAGACAGTAGGGAGGAGAAATCAGGCTTTTCATTTTGTTTACCTTTCATGGCGCACTTGTCGGAAACTTCCATCAGCTCCGATATGGAAAACGGCTTGAGAAGGCAATCGGAAAATCCACGTTCTAAAAGTTCCTCTCTGTTGCAACTGCCCGAAGCGGTTGTTACAATAATCGGAATGATCCTTGAATTGCCCACATTGGAGGTGCGTAGCAGTTCCAACAGCTCGAAGCCGTTTATATCCGGCATATTCAAATCGGTCAGAAGCAGACTGTATTCTTTCCGGCGTATCATTTCCATCAGTTCCGCAACATCGGTGCAAGTGTCGCAATGTATCCCTTCTTGTGCATACATTTCTTTCAGCATTAGGAGAAGTACCTTGTCATTGTCGATGGCAACAATATCATGGAGTGTTCGGTTATGATGAATCTGTGTTTTATTTATCCGTTCCGGCAATTCCTCGGCTGACTGCATGGGTATCTCCACCGTGAAACGGCTGCCCTTGCCTTTCTCGCTCTTCAGCTGGATTGTGCCGCCGAGCATTGTCACAATGCGCTGAACAATGGAAAGACCTAATCCGAAGCCGTCCTTTGCGGCAGCGTTTGACAAACGTTCAAACGCACCGAACACACGTTGCTGTTCCTCTTCGGTCATACCCGAACCCGTATCTTTGACGATAAGTTTCAGCATACCGTTATCATACCCCATTGTCAGAGAAACGGCACCGTTCTCAGTGAACTTGATGGCGTTTGACAGCAGGTTATTTCCAATTTGTAGAATGCGTTCCTTATCGGTCAGTACAACAGCATCCGTGTGATTCGTCACAGTAAGAGCAAGTCCCTTGTTTATGGCAATTGGCATAAACTCTGATTCGAGCGTATGCGCTATTGATGAAATCCTACACGTGGAGAAATTAGGCTGTTCCTTGCCGTCGTCCAGCCGGAAGAAACTCAGAAGAGTATTAAGCATTTCACGCATACGGTCGGAGGATTGCTGAATATTTCGGATATACATCCCGGTTTTATCCGCATTGAAGTTTTTTTGTATCAGTCCGGCATAGCCCGTTATTGCAGTCAGCGGTGTGCGTAATTCATGGGTAATGGTATGTACGGCTTTCTTGCGGGAGGTTATCAGTGCCTCGTTTCGCTTTGCCATTTGTTGCAGTCGCTCGATTAAATCTGCGGTTTCCTGTTTATATCGCTTGATGCGGTTGGCATTTCGGTGTATGATGATATATGATATGACCAGTAGCAGTATAACGAACCCTGTCAAGCCCCCAATCTGAATGAACGACCGTTCCCGCATGGCTGTTATCTCGGCTTCCCGCTTTTGTAGGTCAGTTTGTACTTTCCCGTCTATTTGAACAACCAGTCCTTGCAGTTGCCTGTTAAGTTCCGCATTTCGTGCGGCAAGGCTATCGGCATGAACCGATAAGCGGCGGCTTTGTGCCTGTTGTTCGGTTCTCATATTCCGGTTAAAGGAACGGTGCATCGTGGTAGTCACAGTTGGTTTCGCTTCTTCCTTTTTGCCGAAGATGCCCAAGAAACCTTTGCGCTTGGACTTCTTGGGCTGTTCCTGTACACTCTTCTGCACGATTACAGGTACTTGACTGGTTATCTTATCGTTGATGGCTTGTTGTTGTTCAAGTATTTGAACGATTTGGCACATCTGCCGTTCCTTATCTTCGAGAAGATGGCGTACGCTGTCTATACGCTCTGCCGGATAGGTAGCTTTGAAACGGCAGAGCATACTATCCATTGCCATACGCTGTGCATGGTAATGTTCGATATCTTTATCGTTCCATTCCAGTATTGTTTCACCAAATAGAGAAAATTTTATCATTTGAATATTGATATTGTTTATCTCTTTTCGGAACTCGTCTATTTTTTTATTGTCAAGTTCTAATGCTTCTATCTCCTGCCATTCATAGAAGCTATTATATGCTATACATCCGATAAGAACGGAGATAAGTATATACCCCAACCGTATTGTCTTATAGAAATTCCTGGATCGTTCCATTATTTTGATGATACTGATTTTTCAAACATGAATAAAAGTTTATCCTTTTCTTCCATACGGGTATTATCAGAATAACCGCCTTTTGTTATTTGATACCCACACGGCTTAACCATAAAAGTGCCTAAGCCTTTAGTGTATGAACTTACTTCTGAAGCATAGTCTTTACTTGTATTTAATGGAACTTTCCCTTCAATAAGACACCACTCTTTATTACAACTGATACCTTTAATCTCAGACATCATTTTTTGCAGATCTGTAATAGCTTTGGAACTTGCTACTTGTGGTATCTGTAACTCAAAATAGAGCATCGGTTCGAGAATATCCACTCCTGATTGTTGCAAAGCCAACCTGAAGACATAAGGAGACAATTGTCTAAAATCGGCAGGGGTACTTATCGGACTATAATAAAGGGCATAAGTAAAGGTTACTTTCAAATCCGTCACTTCCCATCCATGCAATCCCGATTGGCAAGACATACGGATTCCTTCAAAAACGGCATTTTGAAAAGAATGGTTCAGATAACCAAAGGAGATTTCACTTTCGATTTGCACCCCTGACCCTATCGGTAAAGGTTCCAGAGTCAGTCCTATTGAGGCCCAGTAAGGGTTGGGAGGGACTTCGATATGGATAATCTTATTCACCTTCTTTTTAGGTCGTTCTTTGTAGATAGTCTTGATTTCATCAAAATGGGTCTTTACGGAGAATCGTTCTTCCAGAAATGTTTGTATGATTTCTTTTTGGGTTAA
>ENA-ORCM01002208-ORCM01002208.1-human-gut-metagenome-genome-assembly--contig:-NODE-2208-length-14583-cov-5.286157_pt1 | contig 14583 bp, 9 predicted proteins | sample MGYA00242906_ERZ507928 | MGnify/ENA primary metagenome ERZ507928 (study PRJEB26167, sample SAMN06115497) | human gut metagenome | host: Homo sapiens | place: China:Shanxi | collected 2015-05-07...
TGAACACACGGAAAACGAGCAAGGACAGCTGATGCCGGCACCGGTCGGGCTGCCTTGCGGGAAAGGTGGTATCCGATTTGGTTTCTTATTATAAAACCGTGGCAAACCGGTTGATCGAGGTGGATTCTCTGATGCCGGGGTGCTGGATCTCTGTGGTAGACCCCACGGCACAGGAACGGAAAATGCTGATCGACGATTACGGTCTGGACAGCGACTTTCTGAAATCCTCACTGGACGAAGAAGAATCGTCCCGTGTGGAGCAGGAGGAAAACCAGACGCTGATTATCGTGGACACAGCCGTTTCGGAAGTGCAGAAGGACGACACGCTGATTTTTTATACCATGCCTCTGGGCATTATCCTGACCGATCATTATGTTTTTACCATTTCTCTGCGGGAGAACAAGGTCATCAATGATGTAGTCAGCGGACGGGTGCGGAATATCCAGACCCAGTTCCGGACACAGTTCGTCCTGCGGCTGATGATGAACATCACCGCATCTTTTCTGGTATACCTGAAACAAATCGACAAAACTTCCAGTGCCATGCAGCGGAAACTGCACGGTGCCATGAAGAATCACGAACTGATTCAGATGCTGGAACTGGAAAAATCCCTGATCTACTTCTCCACATCGCTGAAATCCAATGATGTGACCATGAACAAGATCCTCCGCGGCAGAGTGGTGAAGCTGTACGAAGAAGATCAGGATCTGCTGGAAGATGTGCTCATCGAGATCAAGCAGGCCATTGAGATGTGCAATATCTATTCGGGCATTCTGTCCGGTACCATGGATGCTTTTGCCTCCATCATCTCGAATAACGTCAACACCATCATGAAACGCATGACCAGTCTTTCCATCGTTCTGATGGTTCCCACTTTGATAGCCAGTTTTTATGGCATGAACGTAGACATACACATCGAAGAACTTCCGCACGCATTCTCTTTAATCGTTTGTTTCTCCGTGCTGTTGTCTGCTTTGGCCTTCATTGTGTTCAGAAAAATCAAATGGTTCTAAGATATTTTATCGGATAACGGTGGAGTACCACCGTTATCCGAGAGCTTGATTCCGAAAATTATAAAAACACCCCCGAAACAGTACCCGATTATGAAAACCAGAACACTTTATATTTCCGATTTAGACGGGACTCTACTCGACAGTAATTCGATCGTAACCTCCCATTCTATCGAGAATATCAACCATTTACTACAAAAAGGTATGCTCTTTACGATAGCTACGGCTCGAACACCAGCTACGGTCGTTCCCCTACTGAAACAATTACAGCTCCACCTTCCGTTAGTACTCATGAATGGAGCCGTACTCTACGACATACGAAACAAACATTACATACAAACGAATGGATTCACCGATGACTCGGCCCTCCGTTACATCTCGGTGCTCGAAAATAGAGACTTGATCCCCTTTGTTTACCGAATCGAGAACAATAAACTCCAAGTGTTTCACAAACCTCTCGTAAACGATATACAACGGGATTTTAAATACAAGCGGGAAAACACTCCTTATAAAGATTTTATACCCACCGACAACTATACGGCCGAACTAACCGATAATCCTCCCCTATTCATGCTGGTCATCGACCGTTTCGACAAGCTCGAAACAGCAGCAGCCGAAATAACCCGTGCCGGAAATTGTAGTGTGTTCTGTTATCGAGACATCGCTGTTCCCGACTATGGAAATCTGGAAATATATCCCAAAGGAGTTTCCAAAGCAGCGACAGCCCAGCTTATAATCGACCGAATAAATCCGTGGGAAGTCGTAGCTTTTGGCGATAACCTCAACGATTTACCCCTCTTTAACTTGGCAGACCGCCGATATGCACCGGCCAATGCCACCGAAGAAATCAAAAGACAAGCGACGGCTATCATTCCCGACAACGACCACGACGGGGTAGCCCGATTCCTTTGCGAAGATTTTCTATAAATCGCCCTTTATTTATAAATAAAATATAGATATATTATAAATAATATAGAGCAATTATATACTAAAAATCAATTACTTATCGACAGCATTATTTTGTCCAGCCATTTCCGCCTCTACTTGTGCTCTCGATTTACTGGTTGTCACCACATAAACACCCAAGAAAACAAGAAGAATGGCAAAACCCTTTTTCAAATCAAAGCTATCCATTCCCCACCAAACAGCCAACAAAGAAGCGACTATCGGCTGGGTATAATTATACATGCTTAAAATAGTCGGTCTCAAACGTTTTTGTCCGATAGAAACCAACATATAAGATAAAAATGTAGCACCGAATACGACAAAAAACAAATCGAGATAAATCGTGCCGCTAAGATCGGAATATGGGATGCTCAACAAATCGTTTCCCCCGAGCGGCAAACAGCAAATCGCAGAAAACAAGAACATCCACTTCATCAAAGTCACAGGTGTATACCGGCTTATCAAACCCTTGAAAGCCACATAATAAATAGCAAAACTGATTTCAGCGACCAAACAAAACAAGTCTCCCATAACCCGGCCACCCGAAAGCCCTTCCGAAACAGTACCCGCTCCGTTCAAAATAAGCATTAAAGCTCCCGAAAGCCCCATAAATACACCCACAACCTTCTTGCCGGTCATAGGTTCTTTCTGGATAAATGCAGCCAATATCATGGTAATAATAGGAGCCAAAGAAGCGACGACCGAAGCATCTATCGGCGTCGTATAAGACAATCCCAACACAAAGAAACCCTGATTCAATGTTATCCCGAACAAAGATGCTACGAAAAGCAAAAGCAAATCTCGTTTAGTAACCGGCTCCCGAGGCATAAACAAAGAAGCAATCCAAAAAAGAATCGCCGCTCCGGCCATACGCATGTTGGTTAGCGAAAACGCCGAAATCGTTCCGGTCAAAAAGATTGCTTTGGAAATAGGCGACATAATTCCCCATAAGAAATTTGCCGTGAACATAGCCGAATGGCCTTTTAATTTTTCTTTCATTCCCTTGCTGTTATTTCGGGCGCAAAAGTACAAATTGTTTCCACAATAAAGATTTTTCATACGACTTTTATTTCTCCGTCTTTTTCCGTTCACACAATAAAGAATTATCTTTGCAATAAACCGAGGAAACAGGCAAGCCACGGCTCAGCCCCGATAAACCGACACAGCTCCCTCTTATACGACATTTAGCAAAATATTTCACCTAAAAACAATACACATGAAATTCAAAAGTCTTATTTTTATAGTTCTTGCAGCTTCTATGACTTGTACCGACATTTACGCAGAAAACAACCGCCCCATCGACATAGCTTTATGGGAAAACGGGCCGTTAGAAAAGAACGACGATGAAGGAAAAGCATACGACGAAAACGTCAGAATCTATCGACCCTCGATCAAAGTCTTTCTACCCGAAGGGAAAAATACAGGACGAGCTGTCATCATGTGCCCGGGAGGAGGATATGCCCTTCTGGCCTACGACCACGAAGGATATGCCTATGCCGACTACTTCAAACATCAAGGCATCGCCCTCATTGTCCTCAAATACCGCATGCCGCACGGAAACCACAAAGTCCCCATGTCCGATGTTTGCGAGGCCATGCGGGTCGTAAAATCTCATGCTGCCAAATGGAAGATAAACCCCGAAGACATAGGAATTATGGGCTTTTCCGCCGGCGGACACTTGGCTTCTACTTTCGCGACCCACTATCCGGCAGAATTACGGCCAGCTTTCCAAATACTCGTTTATCCGGTAATCTCTATGGACGAAACGATAACTCACAGCGGGTCGAGAGAAAATCTCATCGGGAAGAATCCGAGCAAAGCACTCATCGATTACTATTCCAATGAGAAACACGTCAACGCAGAGTCGCCACGAGCTTTTATCGCCCTTTCCAATGACGACCGAGCTGTCCCTGTCGAAAACAGCCTCCGTTATTACAAAGCCCTGCATCGATATCAAATACCGGTCTCATTGCATATTTATCCCACAGGAGGTCACGGCTGGGGATATAACGAGTCGTTCCGATTCAAAAAAGCCGTTCATGATGAACTTTCCGATTGGTTGCGTTCATTTTGAATAAGCTCCAAACATGAAAACAAAAGCATATTTTAATTGGAGCAGCGGTAAGGACTCGGCTTTGGCCCTATACAGAGCGTTAAACAGATTCGACATCAAAGCGTTGCTTACGGTTATCGACTCTACGAACAACCGCATTCCCATGCACGGAACCAACCTCGACCTATTGAAAGCACAATCTCAAAGCATAGGAATTCCGCTCGTTACCTGTGATATAAATACCGAATATTCAGAAGATAAATACAAAATATCTTTACAAGAAATCATAGACAAATTCAAAAGTCAGGAAATTTCCACTGCCCTATTCGGCGATATTCATTTGCTGGAATTAAAAATCGGCAGAGAAGAAAAATGCAGACAAGCAGGATTAAAAACAGATTTTCCTTTATGGAACAATTCACCCCAAGAGCTATTACATGAATTTATAGACTCCGGTTTCAAAGCCATAATCACCTGTGTCGACAGCAGTGTACTCGACAAAACTTTCGTCGGCAGAATGATAGACTATGATTTTATAAACGATTTACCCGACGGCGTCGATATCTGCGGCGAAAACGGAGAGTATCATTCATTTGTTTTTGATGGCCCTATCTTTAAAGAACCCGTTCCCTATCACTTGGGCCCTGTATCGTATAAAGAATACCCTTGTCAAGATCTGAAACAGAACACCGGATTCTGGTATATCGACATCTACAATGCTCCCTAACAAAAAAATCTACAAGAGGATAACGACTGCATTGTCGTATCCCCTTGTAGAATAACATTATAGGGAAATCGGCTTAGAGAGATTTCTCAATCCTCGGCCCGTATTTTTCCAACAAATGACGAGCTGTATCCAACAACGAACCCTCCCTGTGTATCTGAATAGGAGTAGTACTATCTACCCACTCTTGCTCAAAAGTCGCAAGCCGGCTCTTCAATTCATCTTTATCCAACTCTATTCCTTTCTCCGCCGCACCGATCACAGCATCAAAATAAATTTCCCATCGTCTGGCATAATAATCGTTCAAAAGACCGGCCCATGTACGACTCGCATAATCGTTCAAACTACCGCCCCATGTAGTTATTAAATTACGAGCATTTTTCTCATAATAATTTTTCAATTCGTCGGTATCGCCCAAACTGCGGGCATCTTCAATCCATTTATCCAACGATGCCCGGTTGTGGAAAGAATTCAACAACTCCAAATCGGACAGTATCTCTCTCATTTCAGAAGCCTTTTCTTTCAACCCGGGAACATTCCGTTTCTTATAAAAACCGTCAAATTCTTTTTTCACGGCCAAAAAATAATTGCCCAAGAGTTGACGACCGGTCATAATCACATCTATCTCGAATGCATCTCTGTCGCAAGACGGAACTTCCAATAAAAGCTCCCACACCCGCAGCAATGTAGCGTTATCATACTCGTTACTGGTCCGTGTATTATAGTTATCTCCCAATTTCGGCCGATATCCGGGCAAAATACCTAATGTACGAGGTACTTGTACAAAAACATCATCAAACAATATCTGCCAAGCCTCGCGTGCCGATTCCGAAACGGTTCCTACGTGCCTATCCGCCAAACGCTCCACCCAATCCTGTCCATTCACATCTATCGTCCACGCCTTCTCAAAGATATATTCATAAGGGAACTGATTGATATCCAGTCCTTCCAATGTAGAACCTATACCTTTTAAGTTGTCTCCTCCATTTATCAAAGCGTTATCGAGCCTGTCACCGCTCTCCTTTACATTTCCGGTCAACGTGGTATTACCTCCGAAATTTCCTAAATAACACCAGATATAAGGCTGTCCATGAAATTTCTCCGTACTTTTCCACAGCTCTACATTTTCACAATGATAATCCAACAAAACCAATTTATCGGACGGAACCCCCGTCAACAGAGCTTTCACCCGAGGTGCAGTCCACAATTTTCGATCGTGATAAAACATCCATGTCATTTGCAACCACACGGCATCGGGGTCGGCAGCAGCCAACGATTTATACATATCCGAAGATACCTGTGCCAGATATTCGGGCTCCCAGCTCGGCGGATCCACCTCGTTAAAAGGATCCACACCATAAATATGGTCTGTCCCGAACATCTTTTCCTGTTCTTCCAAGAAACTCTTTTGAATCTCTGCAAAAAGCGGCTCTTCAGGATTCAAGAAATGACAGCGATACGAATCGCCGAAACCCGCCCATTTCCCCAAATATTGAATATTGGCATCGGGGTGAATCCGTTTCAAGGCAGCCGGCACATGACCTGCAAAAGCGGGCAATACCGGCGTCATGTTCAATTCGCGCTCACGAGCCAAAATCTTTTTCTGCAACTCGGCCTGAGATTCCAACCATTGCATGGGTAACGGCCCGTTCCAGCCATCGATATTCGCCATGCGATGCCACGGCAAATAAACCGGGCCCGTAAAATAAGAACGAATCTCTTCATCGGTCAGCCCTATTTTTTTCCACACTTTATACCATACCATCTCTTGGCCGGTTATAGCTAATGGCATATTCACTCCGTTCAACGCCATCCAATCGATAAAACGCTCCCAGTCCTTCCATTTCCAAAAAGGCATGGAATACCCGTAAGTACAATAATTCAAGAAAAAGCGATTATCCACTTTCGCTTCTACGACGACCGGTTTTTCCACCATAGGCAACACATCGGGCATTTCGACCGGAATATCGGCATACCACGATACAGTCGTCAGACAATAATATTTCAAATAATAATTCAATCCGGCAGCCATCGAATTGGCGTTATTCCCACTAATGTGGATTTTTCCGTCCTTACTTTCCAACGAATAGTAATCCCTATCCTCCTCAGGAACTATCTCGAACACGAATTGATCGGCATATTGGGGGATTAAACGGTGAGTAAGTTGTTCCACGGCCAACACATCGTGATCCTTCGAGGAACAAGCCGTCATTCCCAATAGCATAAAAAACGAAGCAATAAAAAATAGTTTTTTCATCTTTCTATAATTTGATATAAATATGCTTTTTGTACAAGAAAAAGGCAATGAGCCAATTAAACATAAGAAAGGCGAGCGCATAGGCCAAACTGCCTCCGTAATTCCCGAAAAGAGGCTGCCATATCCCTTCAAACGATATTGTCGTCCATTGGAGTTTACGGAATAACCCTCCGGCAATTTCACTGAATATATAAATCGACAACGGATTTACGCCTACTACCAAGAACGGAAACGACCAGCGCGTCCTCTTCGAATCGTCGATAATATAAATGAGTGTCGCAAAAATCAGAGAGGTGATACCGCAAGTTACCAAAACGAAACTCGGCGACCACAGCCGTTTGTTCAAAGGAGCGGCATAGCTCCACAGATACCCGACAACGAACATCGATGTACCCCAAACCGCCAACTTCACGATTTGTGAACGTATCTCTTTTTCCCCGACGATAACCTTTCCGCAAAGAAATCCTATCATCACCTGAGCTATTGCCGGAATCGTACTCAATATCCCTTCGGGATCGACGAATTGAGCTCCGCCCAAATACATATGAGATTTTCCCAACACGGCATAATCGACCATAGAGACAATATTCCCGGCACATTTCTCAAATCCGTTCCCGAAAAGTTGCAGCAAATAATACCCGACAAGCAAAACGGCGATAATCGTCGGGAACAAACGATGACGAACAGTCACAGCCAAAAGAGCAACAATCCCGTAACAGATTCCCAGTCGCTGCAATACACCCATAATCCGTAAATTTTCAAGCGTATTGTATTCACCGGTAGCAATAAACGCCAAAATCCATTTGAGGGCGACACCCGACACGAAAATCAATGCCGTGCGCCGCAGGATTCGGGCAATCGAAACCCGCCAATCGAAATTCGATTTATTGAGCGACAAATAAATAGAGACTCCCATGATAAACATGAAGGCAGGAAAAACAAGATCGGCCGGTGTAAATCCGTCCCATTTCGCATGTTTCAAAGGAGCATATGCATATCCGCACGCTCCTGCATTGTTGACGAGAATCATGCTGCAAACGGTAATACCCCTCAACACGTCCAATGAAACCAACCGTTTAGAAGTTCTCGTCAACGACATATCCAATACATTATAATCGAGAATAAAGTTAACACGGCTCCGATAAGTGTTTCATAAGGAATCAGTTTCAACCGGTCTCTAAACGTCAAATCGCAAACCCCTCCCGTAGCATGGAAAAACGACCCGTGAGGCAAATGATCCAGCACGGTAGACCCGGCATTAACCATCGCTGCACCCCATATCGACGAAACGCCCACTGCTAAAATCGTATCGGCAAAAGAGGCAGAAGCCAACGTAGCTCCCGCCGTAGTCGAAGCCGTAGCAGCAGACATTAAAATACCGGAAATAGGAGCAATCATATCCTTTCCCATACTCACATGATCCAACATGGCCAAGATATAATCTTTCAAAGTCGAATCTTTAATCACTCCGGCAATAGTCCCTGTACCGATCAACAACACGGCTATCACCGACATTTTCTGTAAACCGAATTCGATACTCGGCAATGCATTTTTCCATTGCCGCATACATATCAATCCACACAATCCACCTGCCGGAAGAGCTACCAAAGGGTCTACGGTGATACCACACAAAGGTCGTAAAGCCAACAGGAAAATAGTCACGACGGGAGCCACCAAACTACTCCATAACGAAGGTAATCCATCGTCGTTTCCCATCTCCTCCTCATCGGTATGGACCTTACGAGGTTTCACCGGGAAAAAACGGGCTATCACGAACACAGTAAACAACAAACCTATTATGGCCGGTATAATATTGGCAAACATAACCGAGGGCAAATCGGCTCCAAAATTCTCGGCCGCAATAATCGTGTTGGGATTGGGCGAAATAATATTTCCGCTTTTCCCTCCACCTATCATCACAAGCAGCAGTTGCGGAGTAGGAATCCCCAACCTCCGACCGATAGACAATGCAACCGGAGCTACCGTTATCACCGCTACATCGATAAAAACGCCTACCGCACACAACAACATCGTGGCAAACGCCAAAGCCAAATAAACACGTTTCTCACCCCAAAACCTGATTATCGCATTTGAAATAGTCATTGCAGCTCCTGTTTTTATCAGAACACCCGACAATACCCCCGCCGTCAGGATACGCAACACAGCCGAAGAGACATCTTTCACGCCCTCGGTCATCGACACAACGACTTCTTCCAAGGAGAAGCCTCCGGCCAAACCACCGATCAAAGCGCCCAAAATAAGGCTATAAGCCGGTGAAACTTTCTTGATTATCAAGAATATCGACACCAGCAATCCGATTAATGCACCTACCGTACTATCCATGTGTTCCTATTTGAATGGTTCGCATAATCTGTGTGACGACCTGCCTTATATTCTTCAAAGCAAAATCCCGATCCATTGCCTCCTGCAAAGAAACCGGAGCCGTCTGTATGGAAAAAATACTGGCAAATCCCATCTCGTTCAATATTTCGCACGCCTCCACACAACCGCCTATGGCAATTACCGGGACAGCCTCCTCTTTCGCATAACGCAAAATTCCGCCCAATGCTTTGCCCATACCGGTCTGTTTGTCCAATTTCCCTTCACCGGTAAAAATCAAATCGGCTCCCTGTATCGTCTCCCTGAAACGGAGCATATCCAAAACAATATCAATTCCCGATTGTAACTCGGCATTCAAGAATGGCAACACGCCGCCACCCAAACCTCCGGCCGCACCGGCTCCCGGAATTTCCGAAATATCCATCTGCCTCGTCTCCTTTATCACTTGCGCATAATGAATCATTCCCTTTTCCAAAAAATCGACTTCATCGGGAGAAGCACCCTTTTGGGGAGCGTAAACAGCGGCAGCTCCGCGACTACCGTAAAAAGGATTATTTACATCGCAAGCTATCGTAAAAGAAGTTTCACACAACAATTTGTTAGCCGAAGAACCGTCCACCCGGGCAATCTTCCCCAAACTTTCGCCAACAGGAGGAAGCTCCTCGCCCCGCTCGTCCAAAAAACGATAACCCAACGCCGCCAACAAACCGATACCTGCGTCGTTAGTGGCGCTGCCGCCGATACCCATGACAATGCGACGACACCCCCGCTGCAACGCATCGGCAATCATCTCGCCGGTTCCCCATGTAGTCGTGAGCAAAGGATTTCGTTTCTCTTGCGGAATCAAAGGCAAACCGCTTGCAGCTGCCATTTCCAATATAGCGGTCGATCCATCAGAAGTAATTCCGTATGCCGCTTCCATCGGATTCATAAGAGGATCGTGGACACGGCACGATACCCGCTCGACGGACATATTCGAGCAAATCGCTTCGACCGTACCTTCACCTCCGTCGGCCACAGGCACTACCACCACCGCACATTCGGGAAACACGTCGATAATCCCCTGCCGCGCAGAGGCTGCGATTTCCTGCGAACTCGCACATCCTTTGAAAGAATCAAAAGCCAAAATTACCCTTTTCATCACTCTCGCTCCAAAACTTTCCAAATTTAATAAAATAAGACCTATTCCCCTTTATACCGTTCGACCAATTTAATCGCGCTTTGTAACGGATCTTCGAATGACGTAGAGGTATTGTGCCACGGAGCTTTTATCCAATTTTCCTCCCAACGGTCCAAATCGGCCCGCTGTTCCGAAAAATACAACTTCATACGGGGAATATAATAATCCTTTATCAACCCGCTCCAAAACCGGGCGGCATAATCTTCTTGGAAACCACCCCATGTCGTAATCAACCGCTTGGCATTAGCTTCATAGGCATCTTTCTCCAAATCCGTTTTCCCCCAATCGCGAGCCATATCTACCCACTCTTCCAGTCGATACAACGGATGCGAGGCCAACAACTTATCCACATCTAAAAGAATCTCGACCGAACGATCCAACTGCTGCATAGCTGCCACCCGATTCCCCAAAGAATCTTCTTTCAAAGCCCGTTTATAACAGTCATCAGCTTTGGCGGCCAAATAATAAGAAGCATATTCAATGGCATCATTCACATACAGCGGCGACGATTCCAAACTATCGGCACACGACAAAAACAGTTCGACACCTTGCAAGAACGAATCGCTCACGTCCAACTTACTGATTCGACGGGTATCCGGGACAACCGTTTGCCAAGTAAACCGGGGGTAAGAATACAACGAGCTATAAACTGTTTCCTTGAACCGCAGCCAAGCACTATCCATAGCCGCCGGGCAACCGCCGTAACGAGCCTTACAATAAACGGGCAACCAAGAATCCAAATCTATCGAATCGGCCGTCCAACCCATATCGGCCAACAGTTCATAAACGACCTCATTATTTTCAAGCCCTTCGGGAGCAGATCCGAACCCGACCAAATTACCGGCATTCGCACTATGCAAAGCTTCGGCCGAAGAGGTCGCATACATCTGCAAATCGCCCGTCATCGGAGTCTTTCCCCCAAAGTTCGGCACATAACTGAATATCCATTTTTTTCCATAAAAACCATCATGATTTTTCCACGTTTGTTCAGTACCCCAAACCCATTTCGGATAATCGTTTCCCAAATCGATAATAATCATTTTATCGTCGGGAACCTTACTCAGCAAAGCCTGCAAGCTAGCCTTGTCCCAAAAATCGTGTTGATATCCGAAAGTCCAGCCTTGCGTTACCCAAACGGCATCGGGATTACCGGCCGCAATCGAATGATATATAGATTCGCCGTATTGTGCCAATAACTTGTGTTTCCCGTCATCGTCACCCTCGGCGACAGGCAATTTCATCTCATTGAAACTATCCGACAGATAGTAAGTATTTTTCCCAAACTCTTTTTCCCACTCTTCGATAAAAAGTTTTCCTATCTCCTTAAAGTAGGGAGTCTCGGGAGGCAATACATAAGCGTTGTATTTTTCATCGAATCCGCCCCATTCCAAATGTTTGAATTGTATCTCGGGGTGTCGTTCGGCAAACGCAGTAGGTACAAAACCGGCAAATGCAGGAGCAATAGGCTCCATACCCAGTTCACGCATTCGATTTAATATCTTGTGTTGCAGTTTTATCTGCTCCTTTTGCCAACCGTCCGTAAGCGGGCCGTCCCAACCATTCAGATTCCCCATACGATGCCACGGCAAATGTGCCGGGCCGGTAAAAAAAGCCCGTATATCCTCTTCTTTCAATCCCATTTTCAGCCACACTCGCTCGGCAATCGCCTCGCTCGCTACGGTAGCCAACGGCATATTGACTCCCCGCAGAGCCATCCAGTCGATTTCCTTTTCCCAGCGTTCCCAATCCCAATACGGAGTTGTATAACCAAAGGTACACACATTCAAGAAATATCGGTACTCATACGGCGTAGTCTGCTTTTTCAAAACAAAATCGGGCCAAGTCTCAGGCAACTCCATACGCTCCCCGCTCCATGTTTTCATCGCCGAGCAAGCCTCTCGTAAATAAGTATGGAACGCATAACAAATAGCCACCGAGCTGCTGCCTCTCAACGTGAGAATACCATTTTTAGCCTCTACCTCGAAAGTCTCTTTCCCATTCTCAGGAGCTATCTCCTTTAACTGTATACCGGCCGCTCTCTCCCCGATTTGCCGCTCAATTAAATCAAAAGCGGGTTGTATTATGCCGTCTTTCTCGACCGAAGACGAGTTACAAGCACACAGTACGATACAAAAAAGCACAAACAAACTACTTGATATGTGGTATTTCATGGAATTATTTTTTTTTAATTAAACCTATTACCGAATAAAAATCGTGTCATGAACCACTTACAGACCCGATATTCTATAATATCTTTTGTAAGAACAGAAGCAACTCACGACACGATTTTCATGAACCTATACTCTATCTATCACTTTATGATAAGTTTCTGTATCGCTTTATCAACAACGATCAAATAAACACCTTCTTCTATCGGCAATTCCAAAGCCGAATGATTGGCTATGATTCCTTCATAAACCAATCCGCCGGTCATACTGTACACCTTAGCGGTAGCAGCTTTATTCAACCCCGTTGCATAAACGATATTCCCACTATTCCAAATGCGAACAACATCTTTTACATTTTCTGTGATACCACTCAAAGAAGAGTACTCTACGGCTCCCACCGAAGGAGTAGCAGGACGCGCATTACCCAATTGATCGACCGTGGGAATCTCCACGCCATCTACCACGGCGATACCTGCACCCGAAGCAATACTGTTTTCTGCAATCATCGCAATCTTCATATCGCCCGAAAGAACACTCGTCTGGTGATTATAGCTCTCATCTCCCTCGTCCCACGGATTTTGTTCGGTAGCAGCGAAAATGACATCGCTATCGAAATTAACGGCTTTATTCGAACCGTCGGCAAAAAAACCGTCAGAAGCAGCTACGTATAAATTGTTCTTGCAAACCGGTAATACAGTTTGGGGCAAAGGTTGGTTATTAGCATCGACTTGTCCTGCCATATAAAAGGCAACTATATCGAATCTCGATTCGTCGTCCATCCACGTATTGCTATAATTTTCAGCAAACAAATTATTCACGAAAGTAGGCTTCATAGTAGTGGCTGATCTTGACCATACGCAAAGAGCACCACCATTGCTTCCCAAATTACCGACAAATGTACAATTTACAATAACCGGAGAAAAAACATCAACAGTGGTCGCTGTCTGCATATAAATAGCGCCACCACGATCGTCTGCTATATTGTTGGCAAATGTAGAATTAGCAATATAAACACGGGGAGACGGGTTCTTTGCCGTCGCATTTACTCCTATGGCACCACCCGCTGCCCCTTCATTTTCCACGAAAGAACAATTTTCAACACGCAATTCCGAATCTCCATAAGCACAAACGGCACCGCCTCCATAAGAAGCACCGCATCTGTTTTTGAGGAATAAGGAATTTTTCAAAAAAGCATTGGAACCACTCACCCGTATCACACCGCCATTATTGACTTTACTGCTAAGAGGTTCGTAATTATTCGAAAACTGACAGTTATTAGCGTTCAGTGTCGAATTGCCACTCAATCGGATAGCAATATTCTTAAAACCATCGATGATAAGATCGTTTAATGAAATCACAGATGCTTCACCGACCGTAAACAACGATTCCAACCCTTTTATGGTTACTCGTTTTCCATTCTTTTTATTGATACCGTTAAAAGTTAGCGTCTTTCCTTTGATGGCAATACCGGTTCCTTCACCGTAATCCAACACTTCTCCATCGAAATTAAACTCGATGACACTGCCCGATTCGGCATGTTCAATCACATACACCAACCCACCGGCTGCTACCGGGTCCATGTCGGCCGTCGTTACTTCCAAAGTTTGTGCAAACATCGTACTTGTACACAATGCAAGTACACACGTTAAAAATGTAACCTTCTTCATAATAATTTAAAAATTTAATGGTTAATATAGATATTTAAAACTGCTATTCTGATAAGCATTAGAAACTCGAATAACATAAAGTCCATTTCGAGAACCTTCCGGTAAAACTATATTCGTTGCATTATCTACATTTTGTGTCTTTACCAATTTTCCCGATATGTCATAAATATTCACCTGAGACGTTGTTTTGAGATTACTAAGCGAAAAACCGTCGGCACTCCTGATAAGGTTTATTTCCT
>ENA-ORCM01002215-ORCM01002215.1-human-gut-metagenome-genome-assembly--contig:-NODE-2215-length-14535-cov-3.869553_pt1 | contig 14535 bp, 10 predicted proteins | sample MGYA00242906_ERZ507928 | MGnify/ENA primary metagenome ERZ507928 (study PRJEB26167, sample SAMN06115497) | human gut metagenome | host: Homo sapiens | place: China:Shanxi | collected 2015-05-07...
CTTACTTCGTCGGCTTTCATCGCATTCGGCGCACTCTACCCATTTTCCCTCTTCAAACCGGTTTTTAGAGGTTCCCTTGTGTAATTCAGCGCGGCTCCCGCAAAACAGGCGGGCAGACAAAACCGCCTGCCCGCCTGGGATAAAGTCCCTCAGCCGGAGCGGAATTACTCGGCACCCCGGAAGTACAGACCGCGGGTAAGCGGCCCGGAGGGCTTCCCGTTATTCTGGTACATATCGAGAATGGGCTTCAGCTCCTTTTCGTCGGTGAATTTCAGCACCGCGAAATCGAACGGCTCCAGGGCGGAGCTGCGGTCGCTCATTATGAGCAGGTCGGGGTTTAGTATCTCGACGCTGTTCCCGCCGCAGAGCACCGGCATTTTATTGCCCCGGCGGTCGGCTATGCACTCGCCGCAGGGAGTTCCGCCGTCGTCGAACAGGCGCACCCTTCCGCAGGGCTTCCCGCCGCTGACCGGACATCGCCGCATTATCATCAGCGGGAGCCTTCCGTATGCCACGACCCCGCGTGGTATCGGGGAGCGGATCTCTGCGAGCTGAGCCGCAGTGCCCTCGAAAGAAAGCGTGATATCCTCGAAGCCGAAGTCTCCGCACACTCCCGCGGCGTAGCTGTTGATGATGTTCATGCGGTGTCCGCCGTGGAGTATGAACCCTTCCTCACGGAGGAGCAGCGCGTGGCCGAGGGTCTGCGCCATGCCCCTTGTGAAGCCTGCCGCGCGGAGTTCCCTGAGCCTTTCGCGAACTTCGTCCTCGCAGTCGGAAAGCACGAACGGCGGTATGACCGCGATCCTGTCCTTGTCCGGCGTGGAGAGACCAAGAAGCCGCATGGGGGCGTATATCAGCTCAAACGGAAGCTCCAGGGCCTGCCTTAGCTGCTCTGCGGAATACACCTCGCAGCGCCATTTCAGCGGAGCCGCCGGGTGCTCCCCGAAAAGCGGCGGCGTGAGTTCCCGCAGGCTGTAGTCCGGGGTGTTCTTCGCGAGGACTGCGGCTGAAAGCTGCTCCACAAGCTCCCTGCGCAGGGAGTTCAGCGCGGACGCCGGGAGGTTCAGCCCCTCGCCGACCTCGGCGGTGACTTCCCCGGCGTAGAACTGCGTTCCGCCGAGCTTCGACATGCGGCTGCAAACGCCCTCGGAGGTCAGCGGAGCATTCAGCGCGGGCTGCGGGACTTCGCCCTGTACAGCCGCTGAAATATCGCCGCAGGAAGCGGCTGCGAACGCAGGCTCCCCGGGTTTTAGAATCGTGCGGATATCCGCGCGTATACGCGGGAATTCCGCCTTGTAGAGCGCCTTTATGCCGTTGAGCGCCTTCGCGGAGTTCTCGACGTCCTCGCGGCTGCGGGTGCCCTGCATGTCCTGCATGGAGCCGGTGAAATATCCGTCGGTCAGGCCGCCCCTTGAGAATATCCCGGAGAGCCGCTCAAAGTCGTATTTGCCGCCGTCCATGGACTTCCGGCAGGCGTCGGCGGCGCAGGCGATGTACTCCGGGCGCTTCATTCTGCCCTCGATTTTCAGCGAGGCGATACCGATGTCGTCAAGCTCCCGCAGGTGCGGAACGAGCGAGCTGTCCTTCAGGGAAATCACGCTGTGCCTGTCCCCGCAGGTGAAATCCAGTCGGCAGGGCTGCGCACAGAGACCTCTGCTGCCGCTCCTCCCGCCGAAAATGCTGCTCATGTAGCACTGTCCGCTGATACAGACGCACAGCGCGCCGTGCACGAAAACCTCGAGTTCAATGCCGGTGTTTTCGGCGATGCGCTTTATCTGTTCGAAGGACAGCTCCCGCCCGATGACCGCCCGGCAGAATCCGAGCTGCTGAGCCGCGTTGACTCCGGCGGCGCTGTTCAGCGTCATCTGCGTGGAGGCGTGGCGCGGAAGCTTCGGGCAGACCCGCTTCGCTATTTCAGCCGCGCCGAGATCCTGGATTATAATTCCGTCCACGCCGCATTCCGCAGCGCTTTTCACGCACTCCGCGAATTTTTCGGCCTCGCTGTCGTACACCAGCGTGTTCAGCGCGGCGTAGACTTTCACCCTGCGCTTGTGGCATTCGGTGCAGGCTGTTTTAAGCTCCTCAACAGAAAAATTTTCGGCATTTTTGCGTGCCGAAAATTCCGATAAACCAAGATATACCGCGTCGGCGCCGGTGTTCAGCGCCGCTGGCAGATCTGAAAGACCCCCGAGGGGTGCAAGAATTTCACTCATAATGTAAGCTGACCGTCCTCAAGCATTTCGTTAAGCTGCCGGTTAAGGGAAGCGTTTATCTTTCTAAGTTCCTTGACTTCGGCGAGCGCGTCGGAGAGCTGTTTCTTCAGCTCCTCCATCTGCGCGGGGGCGGCGCCTTCGGAGGCGTCGGAGCCTGCGCCCGCCCTGAGAGCCGCGTTCTCGTTTTCGATCTGCGAGAATTTCACGGTGAGCTCCTCGTACATTCCCGCCTTCTCGCGCAGCGCGGAAAGCTCCTCGTTTTCGGACTTGAGCGCGGCGATGTCCTTTTCAAGCACGGATACGCTGTTCTGCGCGTCGTCTGCCGCCTTGCGTGAGGCGTCCAGGCGGCGCTCAAGGTCGGCGGTTTTGCCCTGTTCGGCTTCAAGAGCCTTCTTCACGCCGGAAAGCTCCTCGGAGCCCTTTTCGGCGGCGGCGAGTTTCTTCTCCAGGTCGGAATTCCTGCCCTTTTCAGCGGCGAGGGACTGCTTCGCTTCGGAAAGCTCTGCGGCGCTCTTTTCGGCGGCGGCGAGTTTCTTCTCAAGGTCGGAGGTTTTGCCCTGCTCGTCTGCGAGGGACTTTTTCAGCGTGTTAAGTTCCGCGTTTGCCGCGTCGAGTTTTCCGCATTCCTTCTCAAGGTAGGACACGCGATCTTCGCTGCGGCGGAGCGCTTCCTCGGTGTTCGCAGCCTTGTCCAGTCTTTCGGTGAGCTTCTTGTTCTCATCGGTGACTGTCACCAGCTTCGCCGCCTGCTTTTTCAGGTCGGAGTTCTGCCGCTCAAGTTCCGCGATGTCCTTCTTCTGCGCTTCGGACTTCTCCTCGGCGGACTTCAGCGAGCCGGTGAGCTGCGCGTTTTTCTCCTCGAGGGACTTCACGGTCTGCTGGGACTTTTCAAGCTCCGCCTTTGCGCTGGCGTTCTGCGCGGCGCGCTCGTTGGCTTCGCTGAGCGTTTCGGTGAGCTGGGCGTTTTTGCCTTCAAGCTCGGTGTGTTCCCGGCGGAGCTCCGCGAGGGCGGCGCTGTCCTTTGCGAGCAGCTCGTTTTCGGAGGCGAGCTGCTTGTTTTCCTCAAGAGCCTTCGCGCCCTTCTCCGCGGTGCTGACCAGCGCGGCGTTCTTCTTCGCGTAGGAATCCCGCTGGGCGTTCGCGGAGTCGAGATCCCCCAGGAGATCCAGCACGGTGAAAACGCATGCGTCGTCCTTTGAGAGCGACATTTCACGGCAGTATTCGGTGATGCGGCGGTCGGCCTCCTCACCCTGGCGTATCAGGGAGGAAGCATTGTCCGTGCGGAGATTATACGCTTTTCCGCATATTGTAACGGTCACTTTTTCGTTGAGCATGTCGGCGGTTTTCCTTTCATTGATGTGATCTATAAAGTCAGAAAAAGTCTGGAATGGTCTGTATATTAATATTATATCTTAAAATATCAGTTATTGCAAGTGCTTTTTCAAAAATAATCTCCCGCCGGGTCTATAAATTCAGCGCCTGGGAAAAATGCCGAAAAATAGCCAAAAAAAAGTCCGAGAAAGCCGAAATTTTATGCTAATAATGCATTGCGTACAGAGCACAATAATGCTATAATTATAATTGTACAATTATGTATAAGAGGTATGTGCGAGGAAATGACCGCATACTGTAAAATATCACAGAATATAACGGAGGAAGCACAATGTTTGGAATGACCAAGGACATCGGTATCGACTTAGGAACGGCGAACACGCTTGTATATATGAGGGGCAAGGGTATCATTATCCGCGAGCCTTCGGTGGTTGCAGTGGACAAGAAGCTCCAGTGCGTGCGCTACGTAGGCCAGGAAGCCAAGGACGTCATCGGACGCACCCCCGGCTCCATCGTGGCTGTACGTCCGCTCAAGGACGGCGTTATCGCCGACTTCGACATGACATCCAGCATGCTGGAGCAGTTCATCAAGAAGGCTCTGCGCGGCAGGGGCAAGGCGCGCGTCATCATCTGCATTCCGTCCGGAGTTACCGAGGTAGAGCGCCGCGCCGTTAAGGAAGCGGCTCAGAACGCGGGCGCAAAGCGCGTTTCCATCATCGAGGAGCCTATGGCTGCCGCTATCGGCGCGGGTCTCCCGGTTGCCGAGCCTGTCGGCAGCATGATCGTGGATATCGGCGGCGGCACCAGCGAGGTCGCCATAATCTCCCTGGGCGGCATCGTTACCGCGCGTTCCGTAAGGGTAGCCGGCGATGAGTTCGATTCCGCGATAATCAACTACATCAAGAAGAAGTACAACCTGCTCATCGGCGAGAGGACCGCCGAGAACATTAAGATGGGCATAGGCTCCGCATACAAGACCGGCGACACCGAGCCGGTAATGGACATCAAGGGCCGCAACCTGCTCAACGGTCTGCCCGAGAACATCACAGTTACCAGCGAGGAGATCCGCGAGGCTATTTCCGAGCCGCTTTCCCACGTTATCGACGCCATCAAGACCACCCTTGAAAAGACTCCCCCTGAGCTTGCGGCCGATATCATCGAGTCCGGCATAATGCTGGCTGGCGGCGGCGCGCTGCTGAGAGGGCTCGATCAGCTTATCCACGAGGAAACCGGCATGCCCGTCAAGATCGCGGAGCGCCCCCTCGACTGCGTTGCTGACGGCACCGGCAAGGTACTTGAGAACATCGACAAGCTCGAGGACGTTCTCAGCGAGGACGAGAACATCTACTGATAAACTGCGTCCGGCTGCGCCGGAAGAAATGAACTGAACAACATCTATGAGAGAATTCTTCCACAGCGTCAAATTCAAAATCATACTCTGTATCGCGGCGCTGCTGCTGGGACTTATGACCTACGTTGCCGTCGCCGCGGGCACCCAGACACTGCCCGAGCAGGTCATCAGCACGGTAACATACCCGTTCGTCACCGCGGCGAACGCCATTTCAAACGGAGTTAACGGATTCATCGACAAGTGGGTCAACGCCGATACCTACAAGGCGCAGAACGACGAGCTGCGCGAGCTTGTTACGCAGATGTACGAGCGCTCCGCGGACTACGAGGCGCTCCAGAAGGAAAACGAGCAGCTCCGGGAAATGCTTCAGCTCAGCAAGGAGCACAAGGACCTCGTTTTCTCTGAGCCGTGCGGCATAATCGCACGCAACGCCAACGACATGTACGGCGGATTCACGATAAACCAGGGAAGCAGCACCGGGTTATCACTCAACGACCCGGTGATAACCTCCGTGGGTCTCATCGGCAGGGTAACAGACATCGCGCCGAATTACGCGAAGGTGTCTACGATACTCTCCCCGCAGGTGAACGTCGGGGTATACACTATGCGGACCAAGGCGACCGGAGTTATTGAGAATTCCACCTCCACCGCCGAACAGGGGCTGTGCCTCATGAGCCAGATACTCAAGGACGCGGACGTTGAGCCGGGGGACGTGATAGTCACCGCCGGTCAGAGCGGACTGTTCCCTGAGGGTATCATCGTCGGCACGGTAAAGGAGGTCTACGACGACCCCAATGGGCTTTCCAAGCACGCCCTGATAGAGCCGGCTGAGGACTGCTTCGCTATCACCACCGTCTACGCGGTCGTGGATTTCGACGGCAAGGGGCTTTCGTTCGGCGATATCGCACAATAATTAAGAACGGTGCAGCTTAACTGCGCCGTTTCTCCGGATTTAAGGATAATTCATATGGCAAAATATATCTCAAAAAGCAAGGTGGGATTCCGGGCGCGCTCCCGGAAAGCACGGCTGCGCTGCTTTTTCCGATGGTTCCTCTATTCAGCCGTGCTGCTGATGTTCTACCTGTGGGAGGTCGCTCCGCTTATACGCGGGTGGTGTCCGCTGCTGATTATCCCGCTTGCCACCGCCGCTGCCATGTTTGAGGGTGAACTCGCCGCCGGAGTGTTCGGCGTTTTCTGCGGGCTGATGCTGGATATGGCGAGCGGCACGCTGCTTGGGTTCTCGTCGATGTGGCTGCTGATATCCTGCCCGCTCATCTCGCTGCTGTCGAGGTTCTGGCTGAAATCGAACTGGCTCTCCCACCTTGTGATGAACACCGCCGTGTGCGTCATTATGTGCGGGCTGGACTTCCTGTTCCTGCACTGGGTGTGGGAGCGCGAATACTCCGGGATATCGTTCCTGCATTCGCTGCTGCCCGCCTACGCCTGGGCTGTCGCGTTCTCGGTGCCGGTGTATTTTCTGGTGCGGCTCATATCCAACAGGCTCCGCCCGAAGGAGGAGCGCCGCCTGGAGGAGGCCGCCGGAAACGCCGCAGCGGAGGAAGAGATAACCAAGGGCGCCGAGGAATAAACCGCCCAGTCCCAACGCATAACTGGAGGAATAAATGTCAAAATTTCAGAACCTGCTGAGGTCTGCCGTGCTTGCGGCAATAGTGATAGGCGCGGCGTTCCTGTGCGGACTGCGGCTTCTTGAAATACAGATAGCCGACGGAAGCAAGTACCTCGCCATGACCCAGAGCACTCACACCGCGACCCAGGACATCGAGGCGGCGCGCGGAAAGATAGCCGACAGCACCGGAAAAATACTCAACACCAACGAGCTGAACTGCAGCGTGAAGCTCCAGAAAGCCTCGCTGGAAAGCGGAACGGAAAACGAGGTCATCTACCGCATTCTTACCATACTGATGAAGCACGGAGACGAGTGGAACGAAACCCTGCCCATTACCAGAACGCAGCCCTACCAGTTCGAAAAGGACCGCGACAACGCCGTGGATTCGCTGAAATCCCGCATGAAGCTGGGCGTTTACGCTACGGTCGAGAACTGCATGAACGCCCTCTACGAGAACTACAAGATATCCGACCAGTACGAGGAGCCGATGCGCCGCTACATCGCGGGAGTCCGTTACGAAATGGAGCTGAAGGGATTCAATAACAACAATCCCTACGAGCTTGCCTCCGAGATATCCAGCGACACGGTGCTGGAGCTGAAGGAGCTTTCCGCGCTCATGCCCGGCATGGAGATCTCCGAGGGCTGGAACCGCGTCTACCTCGACGGCACCACCGCGCCGCATATCAGGGGAACGGTCGGGGCGATATCCGCGGATAAGTACGCCGAGCTGAAGAGCGCCGGCTACAAGCTGGACGACATCATCGGCACATCGGGTATCGAGCTTGCGCTGGAATCCACGCTGCGCGGCGAGCGCGGCACCCGCGAGATAACGCGTAATTCCGACGGCATGATGATCTCCGACGAGATAACCAAGGATCCGCAGGCGGGGAAGTCCGTAATGCTGACGATAGACTCCAACTTCCAGAACATGGTGGAGCGGATAGTGCAGTACCACATGGATTTCCTGCACTCCCCGTACTACACCACGGCGATGGACGCGAACCTCCGAGGCAAGGATACCGAGGTAGGCTCCGCAGTCGTGCTGGACGTCAGGGACGGCTCGGTGCTGGCGATGGCGACACTCCCGAGCTACGATATAAACCAGCTCGTCGAGGACTACGCGTCCGTTCTGAACGCTGAGAACTCCCCGCTGCTGAACCGCGCGATAAACGGCGAGTACCGTCCCGGCTCCACATTCAAGACCATCACCGCGACGGCGGGTCTTGCGGAGGGTGTTATCGACGCCTCCAGCACTATCAACTGCACGGGGCGGTATATGTACTACGCGCCGAGCTACACCCCGGGCTGTACCGGAGTTCACGGCTCCATCACGGTGCAGTTCGGACTTAAGCACTCCTGCAACATTTTCTTCTATGAGACCGCGCGCCGCATGGGTATCGACCGGCTGGCGTACTGGGCGAATAAATTCGGCGTAGGCACCGACCTCGGCTTTGAGCTGCCGATGTCCACCGGCAGAATGACCTCCCCGGAGCTGTTCGACAAGCTCGGGATCGAGTGGAACGCGTCGGATACGATCCAGGCGGGTATAGGTCAGTCGGAGACCCTGCTGACTCCGCTGCACCTGGCGACCCAGGCAATGACCATCGCGAACAAGGGCGTAAGGTACCGCCCGCACATCGTGAAGGCTGTCTACAACTACGACTACACCAAGCTCATCGAGGAGATAAAGCCCGAGGTGATGGCGGATTTCTCCGAGGGCATGGAGGACGTATTCGCGGAGGTGCACGCCGGAATGAAGCGCGTAAGTGAAAACGCGAACTTCCTGATGGAGGGCGGCTGGTACAACATCTACGACTTTAAGGGTATCGGCAAGGAGAACGTCTGCACGAAAACAGGCACGCCGGAGGTCATCGCAATGACGAAGTTCAACTCCACCATCGTGGGATTTTATCCCGCCGACAACCCTGAGATAGCGTTCGGAGTGTGCATGGAAAACAGCGAGTACAGCCGTCACGTAGCCTGCAATATCATTTCGGCTTACATCACGGGCGAATTCAACCCCGTTTACGACGAGGACGGAAACGCGGTTTACCCCCTCGGCGAGAAGCGCAAAACAGCGGACGCAGAGCAGCACTAAAATTTAATTCGGAATTCGGAATGCGGAATTCGGAATTATTGTGTCCGCTTCGCGGACTGATTTAATGGCGCGCGCCTTATCGGCAGGCGTTCAGCCTGCTATTTGTGCTGCAATACTTCTCGTTTTCGGCGCGGTTCCAAAGTGCGGAAATCCAGAATACGACGGCTTCCTGACACCCTGATAATACAATAATCCCCCGGAGGCAATCCGGGGGATTTTCGGTTGATTTGATCTGTGATTAAACCCTGAGCTTGCCGACCTGCTCCTGAAGCAGTCTTGACTGAGCGGAAAGCTCCTCGCAGGAGGCGGCGGATTCCTCGGCGGTCGCGGAGTTCGTTGCAATTACCTGGGAGATCTGCTCGATACCCGCAGTTACCTGCTGAACTGCCTTCGCCTGCTCGTCTGCCGCGGAGGATATCTCCGCAACCAGCTTCGCGCTCTCCTGGGAAAGCCCGGTGACCTGCTGGAGGGTCTCGGCGGTCTGCTTTGCAATGCCGGAGCCGTTCTGTACCGCGTCGATCGTGGAGGAAATCAGCTCGCGTGTGCTGTTCGCGGATTCAGCCGACTTGGAAGCAAGGTTGCGTACCTCGTCCGCGACTACCGCGAAGCCCTTTCCGGCTTCTCCTGCGCGGGCAGCTTCTATCGCGGCGTTCAGCGCGAGTATGTTCGTCTGGAATGCGATGTCCTCGATGGACTTTATGACCTCGGATATCGCTTCGGACTGCTTTTCGATCTGATCCATTGCTTCGAGCATGCGCTCCATCTCACCGCCCTGGCGTATCATCTGCTCGGCGCAGTCGTTGGAGATATCGCTTGCCTTGTTGGAGTTCTCGGCGGTCTTGTTGATATTGCCGGAGATCTCCGCGATCGTGGAGGACAGCTCGTCGACTGCGGTAGCCTGGCGGGTCGTGCCTTCCGCGAGGAGCTGTGAGCCGTCAGCCATCTGCTGCGCGCCCGCCATTACATCGTTCGCGGAGGAATTCATGTTGCCGATTATGCCGTTGAGGGTCTCCTTTATGCTGCGGAACGAGCGGTTGATCTCCTCGAAGCTGCCAATGTATTTCACGGAGGGCTGCGACGAGAAATCGCCGGTTCCCATGCCGGAAAGCACGTGGGAGATGTCGTCAACGTAGGTGTGCAGGGTGTGCTTTGCTTCGGTGAGCTTCTCGGCGATGTCGCCCATTTCGTCGGCGTTGAAGCTGAATTCGGAATCAGGCGCATTCAGTTCGCCGGCGCTGAGCTGACCGCATATCTTCACGACCTCCGAAACTGGCTTACGTACAAGTCTGTTCATTACCGCGAACAGCAGGAATCCCGCGCCCACGCATACCGCGATGAGAACTGCCGCAGAAATAATAATGGCTTTGAAAAGCTCCGCGTCAGCCTCCGCAGTGGAGTAACCCGCGAAGTACGCGCCGACAACCTGACCGTTAAAATCAGTCATGGGAGTGTAGTTAACGTAGTAGTTCTGACCGTTTATCGCCGTTTTACCGATATATGTGCCGCTGTTCTGAACCATGTTCCAGATGCCGCCGTCCATCTTGGTGCCTGTGTTGCGTACTCCGGAGCTGTTCATGAGAGTGGTGTTATAACGGGTGTCGCCGCAGAATATGGTAAGCTCCGCATTGGTTTTTTCCTTTACGTCGTCAACGTATGCGGGGTCGTTGAGGTCGGTGCCGACTACCAGAGCGCCGTTCTCCACCGGGCGGCAGTATACGGAGTACAGCTTGTCGCCGTCCGCCATTACGCCTTTCATTCCGCCTGCCTTTACCCGTGCGATTGCGTCGCCGCTGAGCGGGAAGTTTTCGGTGCTCCAGACTGCCTGATCACCGTTTATGTACGCTGCGAAGCTTGCTTCAGAGGGCTTGTTGGACGCCCAGGTATTGTCGTAGTCCGAATTGTTTATCTGTCCCCATGAACTTGCGATGAGAAGTTCGGCTACGTCGCCCATTTCTTCGATATCGCTCCTGATTTCAGAAGAGATCACGTTTACGCCGGTATTTGTCTCTTCTTCCTGGAGCGTTCCCACGAACGACATAAACACAACAGTCGTCACAACAGCCAGCATTATTGCCGCGATTACGGCAACCAGGCAAGAAATAACAGTGATCTTTGTTCCGATCCTCATTGACCTTTTCACTTTTGATGATACCTTCCTTTCAACGCATCACATGTCTGTGAATTCCTGGAATTGTACAATATACATTTCCAGTTTATTATATGTATTATCGACAGAGTTTAACTAATCTTTAGCTTTTTTTAAAATTTTTTTACTTAAATCACGCGAATATTAAAAATGTGGTATACTGCACAATGGTGAAAAAACAGCGCACATAACACAGAGTCTCTCCGCATAGTATTTACAGAAGAACAGGACATGCAGGAGGGAACGCATATGGGACTTAAAGAGGCGCTGACAGCGCTCGGGGAGGCTCCGTACCAGCACACGACGGTGACTCTGCGGGACTGCGCGGAACTTATCGCGGAGAACTGCGCCGGAGTGATAAGCTGCACAGACAGCCGGGAGGTCTCCGGCGAGATCGTGCTGAAAATTCGCTGCGCCGGCGAGGAACGCCTGATGAGGGTTCAGGGCACCGGGCTGACCCTCGAGAGCGGCGGAGCCTACGGAGTACGCGTCACCGGGAGTATCGAAGCGGTGAGCTTTCTCAGTCTGTGAGGTGGGAACATGGAGAAAAAACAGAGGGGATTGCGGTTCGGCAGCGTGGAATTCAGCGGGTACGGGGCGTTCCCGGAACGGTTCGCGACCGAGCTTATCAGCTGCGGCGTGGAGCTGCGCCGGGTAAGATTCGGCGACGGGACGATAAGCGGCGCGGTCTCCCCGGCGGACTACTGGGAGACCGCCCGGACAGCGCGCCGCTGCGGTCTGCGTATCCGTGCAGGGAAGCGCCGGGGGCTGTACTTCACGGCGCTGAGGTACAGCCGCAGGGCGGGGCTGTACGTGGGGTTCCTGGCGTTCGTGATGCTGACGGCGCTCAGCGGGAGCCGCATTCAGGATATCGAGATAGTGAGCTCCGGGACGGTGACGGCGGCTCAGCGCTCGCAGATAATGTCGATACTCGGGGAGTGCGGACTGACCGAGGGAAGCTCCGCGCGCCGCCTGGAGAACAGCACTACCGCCGCAGAGCGCCGGATACTCCTTGAGATACCCGAGGCAGCCTGGGTGGACGTCACCTGCGTTGGCTTCCGGCTGGAGGCGGCGGTGGAGATGGGAACTCCCGCGCCGGAAATGCTTGACTCGGACGCTCCGTGCAATCTGGTGGCTTCCCGGGCGGCGGAGGTGGTGTCGCACGTCGTGCGGGACGGAGTACTCGTCGCCGATACCGGAAGCGGCGTCCCTGAGGGAGGTCTTCTGGTCAGCGGGACAGTCGCCGACGCCGCCGGAAACGTTATCCTCAAGCACGCCAGCGCCGAGATCATAGGGGAGTACACCGAGACCCGGGAGTTTTTCGTGCCTTACAAGGAAACGCTGCGGCTTCCTGAGGGGGAGACGGCGGAGTACAGGTGGCTGGTCTATGGCGACGACGAGTACCCGCTGTTTTTTGGCGGGGCGGCGATGGAGGATTCGGTGTACTCCGAGGAGACCGAGGCCGTAAGGCTGTTCGGGAAGGAGACCCCTCTGAAGATCAGAACCGGACGGTTCACCGGGTACGTCAGCAGGAACGTTACGCGCTCCGCTGACGACTGCCTGGCGGAGCTGTCGAGGCAGCAGGCGGCGTTCGAGGAGAACTTCTATGCAGGGCAGGAGGTGTATTCCTGCGAAAAGACCGCCGTTCCGGAGCAGGACGGGATACGGCTCAGGTGCGTTTACACCCTGCGCGGGAACATCGCGAAGGAGCAGGAGATACTGCTTTCTTAGCCGGGAAGCCAGGGCGCTGAGTAAAAATCACGAATCGGAGTTCACGATGTGGGCTCCGATTTTTTGTGCAATAACAACAAATTCTTTTTTGGAAAACTGTTCACAGAGGACAAAACCTATAAAATATATAAGAATTCATCAAAACCTATTGACAAAGTGGGCATTGTCTGATATAATCATCACATAAAGCCTATCGGAAGGATAGGCAAAAGAGGAGGCGGAAATCATGAACGCTATATTTACAAAGCTGCTCCGCAGGAATTTCCGCTTCGGACGAATGCGTACGGCGGCACCGCAGGACTGAATTGAACGGTCATGCAGTGCTGCCTTCCCCCGAAACAACAGGGAGAACGAAAAATGTCACAATGAGGTGAGAGCAAAGCATGATACGTCTGGATCACATTACCAAGACCTACGTCAACGCCGGCAAAAAATTTAACGCCGCAGACGATGTGAGTCTTGAGATAAAAAAGGGCGAGATATTCGGCATAATCGGCTTCTCCGGCGCGGGAAAATCAACGCTGGTGCGCTGTATCAACCTGCTTGAGCGCCCGGACAGCGGGAAGGGATTTATAAACGACAAGGACATTACCGCCCTGCGCGGCGCGGAACTCCGCAGGCAGCGCAAGAAAATAGGAATGATATTCCAGCACTTCAACCTGTTCGCTTCGCGGACAGTGCTGCAGAACGTAATATTCCCGATACGCTACAACGGGCTTTCCGCAGCGGAGCGCAGGAAAAAGGCGCTGGAACTGCTCAAGCTGGTAGGTATCGCGGATAAGGCGGGCGCGTACCCCTCGGAGCTTTCCGGCGGCCAGAAGCAGCGCGCGGCTATCGCAAGGGCGCTCGCAAGCGACCCGGAGATACTCCTGTGCGACGAGGCAACGTCGGCTCTCGACCCGCAGACCACCGAGGCGATACTGAAGCTGCTGAAGTCCCTCAACGCAAAGCTGGGGCTTACCATCGTGCTGATCACTCACCAGATGAACGTAGTCAAGGAGATATGCGACCGCACCGCCGTAATGGAAAACGGCAGGGTAGTCGAGCAGGGCGACGTGTTCGAGATATTCGCGAACCCGCAGCAGCCCGTGACGCGCGCCTTCGTGGACACGACATCCTGCCTGAGCGGAATAAACACCCTCATCGAGGAGAAATCCCCGCTGGTGCAGCTCAAGCCGGGTCAGAAGATACTCCGGTTCAAGTACCTCGAGAGAAGCGCCTGCGAAGCGCTCGTCTCCACTATCTCCCGCAAGTTCAATGTTGACCTGAACATCGTGTTCGGAAGCATAGAGATCATCGGCGCCAACCCTATAGGCGGGCTTGTAGTCATCGCCGACGGAAACGAGGACGATATCCGCGCCGCAGTCAAGTACCTGTGCGATATCAATGTCGGAGTGGAGGTGATCCTCAGTGCGTGAGTTCTTTGAAAGCATTATGCCGAACGTTATACCGAAGCTTCCCGCCCTGTGGAACGCTACCCTGGAGACCCTCGCGATGACCGGCATTTCCGCGCTGTACATTCTCGTTATCGGAATGGCGCTGGGAATCCTGCTTACCGTGACGAAAAAGGGCGGACTGCTTGAAAACGCAGTGGTATACCGCGTGCTGGACATCATTATCAACCTTCTGCGCTCGGTTCCATTCATTATCCTGCTGTTTCTGCTTATCCCGCTGACGCGTATCATCAGCGGTACCTCCATCGGAGTTGCCGGTTCGATTTTCCCGCTCATCGTAGGAACTGTTCCGTTCTTCTCCCGTCAGGCTGAGGCGGCGCTCGCCGGAGTCAGCCCCGGTCTTATCGAGGCGGCGCAGTCGATGGGCTGCTCCAAGCTCGGGATCATTTTCAGAGTGTACATCCGCGAGAGCATTCCGGCTCTTTCCCGCGGTATCACGATCACCCTGATAAACCTCGTCGGACTCACCGCGATGGCTGGCGCAGTCGGCGCGGGCGGCCTCGGAAACTTCGCGTACGTTCAGGGCGTTCAGCGCAACTACTACGATATCATAGTTGCCGCAGTTATCGTGCTGGTTCTCATC
>ENA-ORCM01002234-ORCM01002234.1-human-gut-metagenome-genome-assembly--contig:-NODE-2234-length-14465-cov-3.591813_pt1 | contig 14465 bp, 10 predicted proteins | sample MGYA00242906_ERZ507928 | MGnify/ENA primary metagenome ERZ507928 (study PRJEB26167, sample SAMN06115497) | human gut metagenome | host: Homo sapiens | place: China:Shanxi | collected 2015-05-07...
ACGGGTAAGAAACTGTGGAACAACCAGTTTGTTGTCATCGGCAGATGTAAACACCTGGTCAAAGGTTGGCCCTACCTGGTCACGCAGATTGAGGTCGGCAGGAAGAACGCCCAGCGCCCGCGTTTTCAGGCTCTGGTAAACCCGCTGGTAGACAGGCAGTTTGCTCAGTTCTTTCTGTGCTGATACCACGGGCTTGTCATATGGCGTCCAGCGGCTGATGGCGTCACCGTCGCCCGCCTGACGCTCTGCGTGCCAGTCAGTATGAGCCAGCGCGTAGTCAAGATGGGACATCAGTTGTGCCTGGATATCGCGCTGACCGTGGAACTTTTCGCTCCAGCGTTTTGCCATATACTGCTTCACCACCTGATTGTTACGTCCGCTTTTGTCCTCCAGCATTCGCATCACGCGCAGCACCGCGAGTTTTTCTTCACTCTCCGGCGGCGCGGCGTTCAGCTCTTTGACCAGCCCGTTAAACAGCGAGGGCAGGTAACGTTGCTCCAGCAGTTGCAGATAGGTCTGTTCCACATAAGGCCCGATACGTCGTCCCTGGTACCGTCCCATATCGGCCAGACGGCTGCGGTCGCCCCAGTCGCCATAGGCCAGTGTGGCATCGCGTACCGGGTTCAGGAGCGGCAGTTGCAGGTTGCCAAAGTCATCTTCCCCCTGCGGAGGCGGCACGTCCATAAAGGCTTTGGCCTGCTTAAGCACGGTGATGCCAGACTGATAGTTACCGTTGTAATAGTGATGCCAGCCGGTGATGAGCAGCAGTGCTGCCACGCCGCCTGTGGCAGAGAAAACCGTCAGGCGGCGACGGGAACGTATCAGCCAGGCGCGGCTCTCTGTTGCCAGATTAGGCTCTGCGAGTAATGCCTGCGGGAACAGGCTGCGGGTGAAATAAGGCGCGGTGTCCACCAGGGGCCAGGACGCCAGTGGGTTATTGCCCAGCCGGTACTGGCGGGCGGCAGACTGGGTGAATATATCATCCATCTGTCCACGCTGAAGCGAAGAGGTGAGATAGACACCACGCAGCATCACGTTCATATTTTCGCCATCAAGCAGACCCTCAAGCAGTGACACCAGCGGTTCACGGCTTCCCTGCATCTGGCGGGAAAAACTGAATAAAGACGCGCGGGTGTGAGTCTGAGCGACCATCAGATCCGGCAACGCCAGATTCATTCGATCCACCCATGTCTGCCAGAAAGCATTCAACTCTGTTCGCCAGTCATCATTTTCATGGGCACGGCGGGTGAACGTGACGCCCAGAATCGCATCGCGATCCTGTCTGTTCAGGGACTGAAACAGGGCGGCAAAACCCTGCAATAAATCAAGCCGGGTAAGTACCACGTAAACCGGTAACTGGCAGTGAAGATGCTGGCGTATATCCTGCAAGCGGCTGCGCAGCGCCTGTAACAGATGCTCGCGGCGGCGTTTGTCTGCGGTAAGCAGATCGGGTAAATCGAGTGTCAGAATAATCCCATTCAGCGGCTGGCGCGCGCGCTTTTCTTTCAGCCAGCCGAGGGCATGTTCCCACAGACGGCGATGCAGGATATCCGCATCAGCGGGAGCGCAGAGTGTGCCGTCGATATCAAAGATCACCGCCTGTTTACCGACATGGGGCGTGAGGTACAGGCGTTGTTCTGCGCCGCGTGCGCCCTCCGGGGCATAAATAATGTCGGACGGAAACCCCTCGCGCAGCAGTGTCGTTTTGCCACTGCCCGCCGGGCCGATGACCATATACCACGGCAACTGCCACAGGAAACGGCGGTTGTCGAGATGGCGTTGCAGGCGCAGCAGCCAGCGGTCAAGATAACGCTGCTGGGCGTTCAGTTCCACGCTGAGCGGATCAACGGCTTCCTCGCGCTGTTGCTTTTGCATTTTTTCAAGCTGTTGCAGGCGCTTCATCACCCGGACGGTAAGCCACATCAGGGCAATAATCCCCCACGCCGCCGTTGCCAGCCAGCGGTTCGCCAGTGGTTTGAGCCACTGTTCTTCATACAGCGTCCACGTCGGGCCTTTCCACCAGATCCACACCAGCAGAAAAATCCACGCCAGTATCAGCAGCCAGAAAGCAGAGACTTTAAACCGGGGCATCGCCGGTCGCAGGGCTGATTTGAGTCCGCTGAGTAGTCGGGGTGTTGGTAATCTGAACACAAAAACTCCTGTTCTCTTTTATTGTTCTGCCGTGAATTTTTGTTCTAGCTGCTCAAGCAGGGACGGCTCCCAGTCTGCCACCATCATCTGCAATCCCATCCTGAACAACATCCGGTACTGCTGCTGCGCAAGCTGTACCAGCCCCGCCTCTTCCGTCAACTGTGCGGCAAGGTACTGGCGGTGAAACTGATCGCGGGGATCGCCTTCGGGTAGCATGTCCAGATATCGCAGCGCCGCCTCCAGACCCTGCTCAGCAAAACAGGCTCTGGCTGCCTTCGATTCCTCACCGATTTGCGCAACCGGTGCAACTTTGGCGTCGGGCGAAGCTGCCAGCCATTGTTTCGTCTGCTCACTGATAAACGGTGTGTGGTCATTAAACAGCAGCCCGGTAAGCTGGGGCAGACGCTCAAGGAAGCGGATGACCTCATCGCGGATGGCGTCTGCCACCTGTTTGTAACCCAGACGCAGCGCCGTCTGTGCAGAAAGGCAGTGACCATCCAGCCAGTAAGGAGCCAGCAGTACGCTTTTCTCCACCTGCTGCCACAGCGCCATATCGGCACTACCGAGCTGAGCATGGTAATCTGCCACCATATCGGCGGAGACCGCAGCCAGTGGAGTACGGCCATCGCTTTCCGCCTGGGGCGTACTGGTGATGTTCTGCCAAAGCGCATGGCGGCGCAGACGGTAGCCCTGCGGTGAATCCGGCTGGCGTTCACATAAAATGGCCGCCACTTTTAACAGCGTGTCGCGCCAGGCTTTGTCGTCGTGACTGTCGATGACGATTTGGGGAGCCGGAGCACTGGGTTGCGTCACGCCGCTTTCAGACGTGGCGGTGGTCTGTGGTGAACTACCGGAGGCCGCCGGAGTGGGGACAGGAGCCGGTGCCGCACGATTAAACGCACGCTGGTACAGGGCAAAAAGATCATCAGTAGCCTGTGCCAGTTCCGGGGCGTTATGTGACTGCCAGCATTGCGCCAGTTTTGCCAGTTCCCCTGACAGCGCATCGCGCTGCGCTGTGGCGGCGTTCTGTGAAAAAACTTCAATACCTGTTTCAAAGCGTTTAATGACCTGGCTGGCAAAGCGTTTTTTATGCGCCATATTCTGCGGCGCAGCCACCGCCCAGTAATGCTCCACATACAGCGCCAGCAGGCGCAATGCGAGATGAGGATCACCGGCGTGTTGCAGGGTTCTCAGCAGATGCGCCAGCAGACGAAAATCCTTACTCTCCGAAGCCAGAATGACCAGCCCCCGGCGCTGGAGTTCCGGGATATCCAGTTGACTGTGGGCCAGCGATCCCAGCTTGACGATTTCGCCGTCGATATACTCCCAGTTCGGGTTGTCATCTTTCAGCGCCGATGCCAGTTTCTCTTCCGGCAGGTTTTCCAGCAGGTGCGATACCCAGACATTCGGATCGCGTAAGTCCATTGCCATATTTTTATTCTCCCGCCCAGTGGCAGGCATCGCGCAGGGGAGCAATCGCCCTTGCCAGCCCGTCAATGTTAAAGGTCAGCTTTCCGGCGGCATTGTCTGCGCCGGTATCCACCGTCAGCGTTTTTGCGCCGAACAGTTGCTTAATTTCATCAATCCCGGATAACCCCCGGCTGGACTCCAGCAGGGTGCCGTTCTCGCGCACAAACCAGTGGCTGCGCAATGCCCGGTTGTCGGCATTCAGAGTGACGGCGATATCATGGACATCCAGAGGGTGCATCAGCGCCACCTGCATCCGGGTGATATTGTCCACGCAACTGAACATCAGCACCGGGCGTGGCGGAACATGACCGATAGCCGGGGTGGTTATCACCACCGTCGGGCGCTCCCCCGGCACCTGCGTCACCAGCAGTTCTGTGGTGTTGCCCTCGCGGCGTTTTTCCTGCTCTGTGGCGCGGGTCCAGGCCTCGCCCACAAAACCGGCTTTGACCAGCGCCCCGTCAAACCCTGACGGGGACAGCGGTGCCAGCAGGCGGTCATAGCAGTCAAGCCGCTCCAGCGCCGCGGACTCCCGCCGACAGGACTGCATGGCCTGTAACGTGGCTGTCGCATCCGGCGGGGTCGTGGTGGCGACGGCGACCGCCACACCGGCCATTGACGATGCTTCTGCGGGCGCGGCAGTGGCGGGTAAGCCCGTCATCAGGCCCGCGATAAACCATCCTGTCTGCCGGAAAACGCGCAACCTGCTCATAAAACCGTTTCATCCTTTGTGACGGACTCGTCGTTCTGAGCATCTTCCACGTCTGCCGTAAATGCGCCGTCCACTGCCGACAACCGAATCCGGGCAATCGCCGTGTTAGCCGCCATTTTCTGCAACAGCAGCAGGGAGAGCGGCGGCAGCATATTGCCGTCGATGACCGATTCCAGCATCCTCGCGCCGTTTTCCGCGCGGGTGACGCGGCTCATGATTTCGTCCGTCACTTCCGGTTCAATGACCACTTCTGCACCAAAGCGACTGCGCAGCACGTTATCCAGACGGGCCAGTTTTCCGGCGATAATGGTGGCGAGCGTCTCTTTCGACAGCGGCAGATACGGCACCACTTCCATACGCGCCAGCAGGGCAGGTTTGAAGAAGTCGGCCAGCACCGGATACAGTACTTCCTGCATGGTTTCCGGGTCATCGGCATGCTCGACTATTACCTGGTAGCCGAGGTTGGACGTCAGGAAGAAGACGATATTTTTGCAGTCAATCAGGCGGCCTTCACCGTCTGCCATTTCGCCCTTATCGAACGCCTGGTAGAACAGGTTGAGCACATCCGGGTGCGCTTTTTCCACTTCATCGAGCAGTACTACCGAGTAGGGTTTCTGGCGAATCGCTTCGGTCAGTACGCCGCCTTCACCGTAGCCAACGTAGCCCGGAGGGGAGCCAATCAGTCGCGAGACGGTATGTTTCTCCTGGAACTCGGACATATTGATGGTGGTCAGGTACTGGCGACCGCCGTAGAGCAGCTCTGCCAGTTGCAGGACGGTTTCAGTTTTACCCACGCCGCTGGGGCCAGCCAGCAGGAACGCGCCCAGCGGGCGTCCCGGACGACGCAGGTCGGCGCGTGCGGTCAGTAGATGCTTATGCAGGCTGGCAATCGCCAGGTCCTGGCCTTTGATGGTGTCACCCAGCCATTTCGTCAGGTCGGTGATGACCGACATTTCATTCTGCGACAGGCGGTTGAGCGGCACGCCGGTCCATTCGGCAATCACCGCCGCAATCTGTTTTTTATCGACGTGCGGGGAGACCAGCAACCGGTCGTTATGCAGGGCGTCCAGTTCGGCAGTGAGCTGGGCCAGCCGCTGTACCGGGGAAACTGTTTCAGCGGTCTCTTCCGGTTGTTCTCTGTCGGCCTCATCAGCCGGTACGGCACCGGTATTATCCTGTTCTGACTCTGACTCTGGCTGCGTATCCTCCACGGTATCTGCGTCCGGCAACGGCGCCGCATCGTCCTCTGCCACGCCCAGTAACTGCTGGCGCAGCGCAATAATCTCCCGGACCAGCGTCTGCTGCTGGTGCCAGGCCGCTTCCAGTTCATCCAGCGCCGTCAGCGTTTCATCATACTGCACCAGCACCTCGGTCATCCGTGATGTGTCGGTACGCAGTCCGATGCGAAGCTCGCGCTCAAGCTGGCGAATTTCCGCCTCCTGCTGGTGGCTCAGAGTGGTCAGCGCCGAGATTTGCTTCGGCGGCGACGACAGGTTGATGGCCACACGGGCGCAGGCGGTATCCAGCACATCAATCGCTTTGTCCGGTAACTGACGCCCGGAGAGATAACGCTCGCTTAATGTCGCAGCGGCCTGCAAGGCGTCATCATCAATCAGCACGCCGTGAGACTGTTCATAGACCGCCGACAGACCGCGCAGAATAATGGTGGCTTCGGCAGCGTTGGGTTCGCTGACCTTCACCAACTGGAAGCGGCGCGACAGGGCGGCATCTTTTTCGAAGTATTTTTTGTACTCGCTCCAGGTGGTGGCGGCGATGGTTTTCAGCTCGCCGCGCGCCAGCGCCGGTTTGAGCAGGTTGGAGATATCCAGCCCGCCCTGCTGGTTGCCCGCGCCAATCAGGGTATGTGCTTCGTCGATAAACAGAATGACCGGCACCGGGGAGGAAATGACCTCCGCCATCAGCCCTTTGAAACGTTTTTCGAATTCACCCTTCACCGACGCCCCGGCCTGCAATGCGCCCAGGTCAAGGGTCATGATATCGGTGTTTTTCAGCTTGTCCGGCACCTGGCCTGCCACGATGCGCAGCGCCAGCCCTTCAATCAGTGCGCTTTTGCCCACGCCCGCTTCGCCCACCACCACCGGGTTGTTTTTACGGCGGCGGCAGAGAATGTCGATCATCAGGTCGATTTCGTGGTCGCGGCACAGTACCGGGTCAAGCCTGCCGTTACGGGCGTCTGCGGTCATGTTTTTGGCATAGCGGGCAAGCAGGGTGTCAGAGGCGTCCGTCAGTGCGCCTGCGCCTTTACAGTCTGCATCCGGCACGACTGATTCCGCCGACTCCTGTGTCCACTGCACAAAGTCCTGTTGCAGACGGTCACGGTTAATGCCGGTCAACAGCCGGGCGGCAGCAGGCGGTATATAACGCAGCGGCGAATGCAGCAGGGCCAGCAGCAACACGCCGCCGCGCAGTTCGCTGTGCTGCATCTCAGCCGACGCCAGCAGCCAGCCCTCTTTAAGCCACTCAACCAGCATCGGGGAAAACGCCGGGTAGCTGTCCGCAGAACGGGCGGTTGTGTAGTTCTCTACCGTCAGCGCCTGGCGCAACTCTTCCATGCCAATATCGCCCTGGCGGGTAATAACCCGCAGGTCACTGCGTGGCATGGCGAGCATCTGAATGAGCACATGGCTGACGGTAATTTCCGCTGCCTGCTGACTCATACATTCAGAGGCGGCCATCTCCAGCGCCTGGCGGGAGAACAGGTTCAGCCGTTTTACCAGCGTGGGAAGATCAATCTGGATCATAAACGTCCTTATCGAAGTAATTTGTTTAGCTGGTGCAGGATGTCCTGCGTCTGGCTGTCCAGCCGCAACAGATAGAACAGGTAAAACAACGCCAGCACGACAACGCCACCACAAAAAATATGTTTAACAGTCAGGCGACTGATGAGCTGATAACGCCCGCCCTGGGTTTTTTTGTCCTGGTGTAACAGCGGGAAAGGGGCATCGCCGCGCAGTTTATGCAGAACGTGGTACAGACGGCGGTAGATCTGCTCAAATTCCCCCTGATCCTGTGCTGCCACTTTGTAGCGCCCGCGAAATCCCAGAGAAAAACAGATCCAGAGAAATTCCAGCAGATCCTGGTAACGTTTGGGTTCACGGATCAGGCGCTCCAGCAGGATGAAAACTTTCTCGCCACCCCAGGCTTCGTTGTGGAAATGGACCAGCAATGACTGCTTGATCCACTCGTTCTTGTTTGACCAGCCGTTACCGAGCGCCGCTTCATCAATAAACGTGCAGAGGATGTAGCGAAACGAGATAATCACGCCCGGTTCGTAGCCCTGCTCCTGAAGCAGTTGCTCCACGGCCTGAACATCTGTCACCACCTGAGCAAAAAGATGCTCCGGCATCGTCTGGCTGTTCATGGTTGAAAGGCGCATTACCATACCGAGTAGCGGCGTGGCCGCGTCGATCATCGGATTCAGGCTGTTGCCACGAAGCGCGAGATGGTAGTTGCGCTGGCTTTTTTCGTCGTATCCGGTAAATGGTGGCAGAGACAGTGACCCCTCATCCATCGTCTTACCCTCTTATCGCCCACAGTTGCATGTTCAGATCCGGGAAACTGCCGGATACATGCAGTGCAACGGCCCCGGCGGCAGCCATTTCTGTCCAGGCCTGGCCACTCTTGTCGAGTTCGAAATAGCTGAACCCGGAATGGTAAGGAAGCTGGCGGGGAGCCACCATAAGGGCACGCAATGGAATACCGGGGATCTGCACACTGACCATATTGCGGATTTTTTCCGGCGAGGAAATTTTCGACTGCTGGATAAACTGACGCTGGATCTGATCGACCGGCACGTTTGCCGCCACGGCCAGCACAAAGGTGGCAGATTGCAGCAGTTCTGTGTCATGGATATCGGCCTGCCAGATACCGTCACGCAGATGCAGCGGCAGATTGACCGCTCTTGGCGACAGTACGGTATGTAGCGCCCGTTTGACTTCCGGTAACAGTGTTTTAAATGTTTTGGTCAGATCATGATGATCATACACATCAAGCGGGCAGGGCAGGCGCGACGGCTCGGTAAAGGTCATCAGTTCACCCAGCAACCCAGCAAGATCAAGGTAGAAATCTTCCGGGTGGAGCTGGGATCGGCGGGCGCGATGGGTAAACCGGGTCTGGTTACGGTTAAGTAACTGCAACATCATAAATTCCGCCACATCCGCGATGCCGCTCTGCGCCGGAGAGCCAATACGGTTTGCCAGATCGCTTGCCCGTCCGCCAATGGCCCCCTGTACCTCTTTGAGATAAACACGCAGTTTCTTACTGACCTGAATATTCTGGCAGGAGGGGATAAAATCGTCATCCAACGTCAGGGAGCCATCGGCATGGCGATCGCTGATACGGCAAAGCGGGAGCGTAATATAGGCGCTCATATCTTCTGCACCGCTCATAATGCGCGGCGTCAGTTGACCCAGCGTCAATGTTCGCGCGTCACCTTCTTCTGAATGCAAATCCCGGACATCGGCATAATTCAGCCGGTAACGCCCGGTTCGCCGTCCGTCGCTGATTTCATTTCTCACATCACTGGCGACCGGCAGAGCGAGGTAGATATTGCGGCTTCTTTCGTCCGGAAAATTTTGCGGGTGCAGCGGATCGGGCAGTGCGTCCTGGTCGGGGATAGAAAAGACGGTGCCGTCGGGCAGTGTGCCTGACGCGCTGTCAATCATGATCTTACCCTGCGCCAGCAGTTCATTGTTGAGGGTGAGTTCGGTAAATCCCCAGGATAAATCATTCATGGCCCGGAAACGCTGGTTATCCAGGTAGTCGTTGTAACGCTGCTGTTGCTGGAAATGGTGTGGGCGCATCAGCATCCCTTCCTGCCACATCACCTTGTTGCGGGTGGTTGCCATAATTATTCATCCTCTTTTTTCATTTCGATGCTGCTTTGACGTACATGCACCAGCAGGCGGTAATGGTGGCCGGTTCCTTCCACCGTCTCGATTTGTTTCCATTCAGTGGCCTGGTCATCGGAGAAATAGGCCACGACACCAATAAACTGCGTTTTCTCATCCAGCTTTACCGGCGGCAGGGTTTTGATGGTGTCCGGCAACAGGTTGAAATCCTGGTGGTCGATATAGTTTTTACCCAACACATCCGGTAGCGGCGTACTGGCTATCTGGTCATAGTCGGCTGCCAGCAATTTTGAGTCGTCAGTCAGGTACACCAGTTGCACATCCACGGCGGCTGATTCACCCTCCGCATTGGTATTGGTGTCCGGTTCGGTCAGCAGGGTGACGGTTATTTCCGAAGGTTGCTCCTTCAGGCTCCCGACCTGGATATCCGGGTTTTTGATCACCTCGCTGATTTTTTTCGCCGTTTCGCAGCCGGTTAATATGACGCACATCAGCACGCAGGCCAGAAACGCCTTCCTGTTCATGCTTCCGGCTCCCGCTGTTTTTCACGAAGCACCCGGTCATAGACCTGGGCGTAGACCTCGTTAAACAGCATCTCAAACCCCTGCTGGCGATCGGAGGCCAGTTCTTCGTAATAATGGCTGTACATTTGCCATGCTCCGGCATCATCCAGCGGCTGGCGCAGTTCATGGCTGCGGCGGTACTGCACAAAGCGGCGCAGCAGATTTTGTGGTGAGAAAGCATCCAGCAGGACACGAAGCGACTCCACAATTGCTGCCCGGTTAGCTTCTTCGTGGTGGCGGACATTGCGCAGGCTTTCACTGACGGCGGCGGGAGCCGCCAGATGTACCGGGCTTTTACCTTCGGCAAACATTACGTCGAGCGCGGTGGCGTAATCCATGTTCAGGCGCAGCGGGTTATCTTCCAGCGGGCGCAAATGTTTGTCTGAGAGGCTGTTACGCTGCTGCTGCAAATCGAGCAGACCTTTTATTGCGGCCTGTAACGTTCGTCCGGCCTCCTCCAGAAAATCATCCGCATCGTCGGAATTGCTCATGGTAAGCGAGCCGCCAAGACCGCGAAGTAAGGGGGTGACCGCAAGGTGGCGTTGCGCCATTTCTGCCGCAGAGACGTCGTCATTACGATCGCCGGGGCTGGCATAAATGGGCGGCAGATCCATAAACGGAGTATTGATCCCCCCATTACTTGCCGGATCGGACAGCGGTGCCGATGGCCGGACAGCCGCAATGCCTGAAAGCGGATCGCCCGTGGTAATCAGGCTTTCGGACTGAAGTGCCTGGAGTGGATCGGCAGAAAAACCGTTTACCACGGTGTCTGCAAGCTGGTGCCGGTGAGTCATTCCCGGATAATGTGGCGCACCCTCCGTTGACAGCCGGGTATCCGTGAGCATATCGCGATTGGTAACGATGGTTTCGGGAGTGGCCATTTCCTCATCGTAATGGGGAATATCTCCCCGGTTCAGATGAACCCTCACCATCAGCCGTCCGATCTGGATCTCATCGCCCTGGCGCAACTGTATTAGGTCTGATGTTGCTGTGACTTTTGCCTGATTCAGCCACAGTTGTGCCGTCTGCGGGCGCAGACAAAATGTGCCATCGTGCAGGATAACGGTAAAAGCCTGGGCCGGAATGCTCTGCTGACGATCCTGTACCGACCAGTGGCATTCGGGGCCATGGCCGACATTTCCCTGCTGTGTGAACAGACAGCGCGCCGCCCGCCCGCTTTCCAGCTCACTGCCGTTAATGACCTGCAATGAAAGCGTCTGTAGTTTCTCTTCCGGCATATTCTGCTCCGTGATTATCATAATTTACGACCGTACCCTGATGGTGACTGAGGGTCGTTCTTCCGGTGTGCCGAGGAAGCTGGTCCAGCCCAGCAGCGCACTTTTGTTATCGCCCAGGCGCATTGCGCCCACCTGCTCCGGCGCCAGCCCCAGATGTAAGTCCCAGGCAAGCTGATCGCGCAGGATGAAGGACACGAACATCGTCAGTGGCAGGAAGTTTTCGCCGGACGGCAGAAAAGAGAGGAACTGTTTTCGGGTCAGGCTGGTAATACTGAGCTGGAATTTTCCGCTGAGATCGGGCACTCGTGTACCCAGAACAAAGTTGCCCAGTACCGATCTTCCCGCCAGTTTTTCGCCATTTTTAAGAGAATAGCTCCCCAGACTATTTTGCTGATCCGGTTCAATATCCACCTTGCGACGTTGCCAGTTTTGCAGCGTCACTTCTGACAAATCAAAGCAGTGGGACACCAGGCCACAGATAATTTCCGGGGATCGTCCCGGATTTGCCAGGATCCCGGAATACGCCAGCATTTTGCTGTGATTAATCGCCAGCTTATCGCGAAGCTGGCGGTGGCCCAGCCCGACAAGGGAGTACATGCGCTGCGAGAACGCATCCACACCGCCGTTACGAAAACTGATGTGATAGCGGTACTTACGCCAGATATGCCAGACAAACTGGGTCAGGCGGTGGCTGAACATATCCAGAAAATCACCTACCGGACTTTGTTCATGTACCGCTTTCCAGGCCAGGTGATCGAGGTAATAACCGGGGAGAGGCGACTGGCTCCCCTGTAACCCCATAAAGGTGGTGGTCATCCTGAATGCCCCTGACGTATCCCGTTTCAGCGCACTGATATCACTGCACGGGAAGGCAAGGCTGGCATCGGCGCTGAAACGCAGGGTTTCCTGTGCCGGATCGTCGCGCAGGGATAATTCTGGCGTCCCCTTTTCACCCTTTGCCAGGCGGTGCAACAGCTCCGCCATCGCAAAAAAATTGTAAGAGCAGGCATTATGGAAAACCTGTGCCAGCGGATCATTCTGCTCTTTATCTGCCGGGGGATTTCCCGGACTCAGATAAGAGGATGCTGCCCGGTTCTTTCCGTCCATTTCCATGTCTCCTGGCTGCCTTCTACGAAGTATATCTTGGTCTGTAACTTCACTGTCAGGTCATAGAATTCGATATCTACAGGATCAAGTGTCAGGATACGTGTCTTGCCCACACCGTTCTCATTCTCAACTTCTGAGAAGTGAGCCTTGGTACGGCATAAGCACAGGTCAACTTCTTCGCCATTGTAGCATACCTTTGCACTACGGACAGTACCTTCACCAGCATAATGTGTGAAGTAACCGGCTCTGTACTTCTCCTGAATCAGGAAAGGATAGGAAGCATCCCATACATGGTCTGTGCCGATACCTGTCTTCCACTCAAGCTTGGCAGCATAAGGACGAAGGTCAACGATAGCGCCGCCCTGATCCATATTGACACATGCACGCATGAATGGATCGCAGTACCAGAATAACTGCTTGTCTGATCCGTATAAAATATCTCTCCAAAGAGCACATTCAGGCTCTGTGTAGATCTTCTTATTAACGCCCTTCTTCTCTCTGTAGTAATCAGCGAACTCGGACATTGTCATATCAACGAGCTTGCCTTCCTTCTTGAGCTTACCATAATATTCGCAGCCTTCTTCATAAGACTTGAGCAGTAACTCATAAGGAGCTTCCCAACGTCCCATCTTATTCATCCAGCCTGGTCCGACGAACATCATGTTATATGCATAACCGTTGTTGTACTTCTCCAGATCTCTGTACTGGTCGATCAGGTTATAGAGATATGGGAAATCCCAGGTCTTGGAATCATAGATCATACCACGAAGTACGTTCTGTGGATGTGTACCAAAGTTAGATCCATTACCATCATAGCATGCGATCAGGTCTCTTGACAGATGAGGGATTGCTACAATACCTGAATCTTCTGCTTCATTGGCAGCAGGTGCATGTGTATTCTGCTTGGAAGGAATCCATGGAGCCCATGGGCCGCCATCCATGAAGGTATACCAGGAGTTGTTACAGGTATGATAAGCCTTAGGTCCTTCTTCCCAACATGTAGCAACTGCACATTTTACCATAGGATATTTACTCTTAATATAGTTAGTCAGATCAGCATCCATATAGTAGGAACCTGTTGATTCCGGATAGAAGCCGAATCTTTCATGGAATTTGCCGAATACATCATCCACGATAGACATCTTGTCTTCCATAGAGAACATCCAGATACAGAAATCCTTGGTCTTATACTTCTCACGGAACTCTGTACAAGGAAGACCTAATAAAGTAAGAGCGATCTCATCACCGTACTTCTCATGATGTTCCTTAGCTATTTCTACAGCTTCATCATTGAAAAGGCTGGTATATGTCATCTGAATGGTTGTCTTCAGACCGTTCTTATGCGCACATTCCTGCTGTGTCTTGAAAATATCAAGACTTTCTGTTAAAAGTGCCTTTCTTCCAATGTCCTCTGCTTTGCCGTGTCCGGTTACCTTCTCTGCATACTCAGGAACCATCTCCGGACGATGAATAATGTTTACTACAAATTTATCCACTGTTCTACCTCCTTTTATGTGGTGCCGCTGTTGCGGCGTTGATTACTTCTTCTATATTTTAAAGAGCATCAGATGCCCTTAAAATCAAATTCCAGTTTAAGCGGTCTGGTCACATCAATCAGATATTCCTCATGAGTCCTTGCTCCCCAGCTGTCATCACCGGCTACACCCATCTGCTGTAAGGCAACTCTGACTACTGTATAGTAGACAGGCGGCAGTTCATAGCTGTGCATTGCATTCTCCAGCTCATGTGGTGTATAGGGAAGTGCGCTAAAGCTCAATTCCTTACCGCTAAATTCTATGCCTCTGCCGAGATTATCCGTGACGCTGGCACGTCTTACGTGGGTATGATTGCCACATTCCTGTGGAACCAGATACTGTGCGATATTATCAGCAACCTTATTCTGATAGATGCCAAGCTTACCGCCTCTTTCACGGTCACAGTAAGTCTCTGCCGGTCCATATCCATACCAGGTCAGGTTCTCATAATCTGCATCAAATTTGAATAACATACCAAATTCAGGCATATCATGTATTCCCTTAGGCGGATCATAACTTAACGCAGTGTGTACAGTGCCGTCTCCTGTAACAGTGTATGTCACTTCACAAGATGACTCAGGTGTTGTCGGCAGATAATATGTGTAAGTTACTGTTACCTTATCTGTCTCCTGCACAATCACCGGATTTGGCTCCTTTGAACCAGGTATGCCGTTTAGCTGATACATACTTGCCAGCTTCCACTGTGCATAACGGAAAGGCATCTGATTGCCGTTATCATTATCTGTCGGTGCTCTCCAGAAGTTAGGCTTTGGGATAGCCTTGATCATTTCTCTGCCTCCATATACATAGGAAACCAATCC
>ENA-ORCM01002238-ORCM01002238.1-human-gut-metagenome-genome-assembly--contig:-NODE-2238-length-14440-cov-7.802827_pt1 | contig 14440 bp, 14 predicted proteins | sample MGYA00242906_ERZ507928 | MGnify/ENA primary metagenome ERZ507928 (study PRJEB26167, sample SAMN06115497) | human gut metagenome | host: Homo sapiens | place: China:Shanxi | collected 2015-05-07...
TCCCCAGTTTGCAACCAGACGTTCCGGTCCTTCCAGAACGATGTCCGGTGACCAGGGAACAAGAGCACTTGTAAACAATCTCTACGGCGGTACATTTACAAATGCTGAGCACACAGAATACACATTAAACAGCGAAGAGAATATCAAAGCTCTCGAACTGTTAAATTCCATGGATGGAATCAACTTTGACGCATCTATCGCAGGCGGCGACGAAGTAAACCTGTTCTGCAACGGAACACTGGCAATGGCATTCTGCTGGAACGTATCCCAGGAGAAGAATAACGCTGAGAACTTAAGCTTTGACGTACTTCCAATGGCATTCCCGACAGAGAGCGGCGATCCACAGCTCTGCGGCGGTATCTGGGGCTTTGGCATCTTCAATAACGGCGATGACGCCAAGATCGAAGCAGCCAAGACCTTTATCGACTTCATCGCGGCCGACCCCGATCAGGTGGGTGCAAGCGTTCTGGCTTCCACTTACTTCCCGGTCCGTGCAAGCGTGGGCGACATCTACGCCGGCAACGAGATCATGAGCGAGTATAGCAAGTTCATGAACTACCTGGGCGATTACTACCAGATCACCCCGGGCTGGGCAACCGCCCGTACCGAGTGGTGGAACATGCTCCAGCGTGTTGGCACCGGTGAGGATGTGACCACTGCCGTCAAGACGTTCTGCGACAACGCCAATGCAGCCGCTGCTGCCGAGGCATAACGAGCCTGCCTGAGGGCAGATCAAGGTAAACTTTGTGCCCCTCCCTCGAACATCCCGGCGAGGGAGGGGCATTTTGTGTAAGAAACCGGTGCACATGCCGGAAAGAAAGGTTTGGTGATTTTTTTGGCAGCAAAGACTGTAAAGATCGAAGAGCCAAAACGCAGCAGCGCACTGGTCCGGCAGGAGACCATTGCCTCCTACCTGTTCCTGCTACCCAGCCTGATCTTCTTCCTGGGGTTCGTCATCTATCCCATGGTGCTCTGCGTGGTCACAAGCTTCTTTGACTCCACCATGAACCGTGCCGATGTTTTCGTGGGCCTGGCAAACTATAAAGAACTGTTCAGTGACCCCATTTTCATTGGCGCGCTCAAAAATACGTTCATCATCGTCATCGTCTCGGTGCCCGTCACCTGCGCGTTCTCGCTGTGGGTGTCCTCCGCCATCGTAGACCTGCCGGAGTGGGCCACCAGCCTCTTCCGCTGCGTGTTCTACCTGCCGGTGGTCACCGGCTCCGTGGCCGTTACCGTGGTGTGGAAGTGGATGTACAACAACTACTACGGCATCTTCAACTACCTGGGCAAAGCCGTCGGCCTTATTGATAAGAACATCAACTGGCTGGGCGATGAAAAATACGCTCTGGGCTGCATCATCCTCATCCTGCTCACCACCTCGGTGGGCCAGCCCATCGTCCTGTACGTCTCCGCCCTGGGCAACGTCGATCAGTCCATCGTGGAAGCGGCGGAGGTGGACGGCGCGAACGATTTCCAGGCGTTCTGGAAGATCAAGTGGCCCGCCATCATGCCCACCACCCTGTACATCCTGGTCATCACCACCATCAACTCCTTCCAGTGCTTTGCGCTGATCCAGCTGTTGACTTCCGGCGGCCCCAACCACAGCACCGATACCATCATGTACTACATCTACTACACCGCGTTCAAGCTGTACCGCTACGGCTACGGCAACGCCATGGGCGTGGTGCTGGCGGTCATCATTGCCATCCTGTCGGCGGTCCAGTTCAAGCTGGGCAACCAGGATAATTAAAGGAGGTGCCGGAAATGAGTGCAACTGCAAAAAAGCAAAAGCCCTTAAAGCGTCACCCCAGCAAACTCAAGCGGATGAGCGCCTACATGATCCTTGCCATCATCCTCATCAGCATCATGGCGGTGCTGTTCGCGTTCCCGCTGTACTGGATCATCACCGGCTCGTTCAAAACGGGCGCGGCCATCAACTCCACCACCCCGGAGTGGTGGCCCAGTGAGTGGGTGCTCACCAACTACCAGAAACTGTTTGCGGGCAAAAGCGCTCCGCTGTGGCAGCTGGCCGTGCCGTTCGGCAGCCGTTTCAGCGCCGACGGCGAGCCTGTCTACTTCTCGGTCGGCCCCACCGTCCCGGCGGCCATCCGCTGGATGGTCAACACCGTCTTCATGGCGGTCGTCTCCATGATCCTCACCTGTGCAACGGCTGCCATGGCAGGCTATGCACTGGCCAAGAAGCGTTTCGTGGGCCGCAAGCTGCTGTTCACCCTCATCGTCTGCGCCATGGCTCTGCCCAAGCAGGTCATCCTGATCCCCTTGCTGCGCGAGATGAGCTCCCTCAACCTGTATAACACCATCTGGGCGGTCATTTTCCCCATCGTCGGCTGGCCGTTCGGTGTCTTCCTGATGAAGCAGTTCAGTGAGGGCATCCCCACCGAGATGCTGGAAGCGGCCCGCATCGATGGTGCCAGCGAGGCCAAGACCTTTATCAGCATCGTGCTGCCCATGGTCAAGCCGGGCATCGGCGCGCTGGCCATCTTCACGTTCATCAACAGCTGGAACGACTACTTCATGCAGCTGATCATGCTGTCCAGCACCAGCAACCTGACCATCTCGCTGGGCATTGCCAAGCTGCAGGCGGAAAACAGCACCGACTTCGGCCTGATCATGGCCGGTGCCGCGCTGGCCGCTGTGCCCATCATCATCATCTTCCTCATCTTCCAGAAATACTTTACCAAGGGCATCGCAATGGGTGCCGTTAAGGGATAAAAAGGAGAAGAAATCATGAAAGACTTAACCAAATACTGCGGCGTCATCCCCGCGTTCTATGCCTGCTATGATGCAGAGGGCAATATTTCCACGGAGGGCGCGAAAGCCCTGACCCGCCACCTGATCGCCAAGGGCGTCAAGGGCGTCTATGTGGGCGGCTCCTCCGGTGAGTGCATCTACCAGCACCCCGATGAGCGCAAGAAGCTGCTGGAAGCTGTCATGAGCGAGGCCAAAGGCAAGATCACCGTCATTGCCCATGTCGGCTGCAACAATACCGCCGACAGCGTGGAGCTGGCAGCCCATGCCGAGAGCGTGGGCGTGGACGCCATTGCTTCCATCCCGCCCATCTACTTCCACCTGCCTGAGTATGCCATTGCCAAGTATTGGAATGACATGTCCGCTGCCGCCCCCCACACGGATTTCGTCATCTATAACATCCCCCAGCTGGCAGGCACCGGCCTGACCATGAGCCTGCTGCATGAGATGCTCAAGAACCCCAACGTCGTCGCCGTCAAGAACAGCTCCATGCCCACCCAGGACATCCAGATGTTCAAGGATGCCGGCATCGCAGCCCGGGGCGAGGGCAGCTTCGTGGTCTTCAACGGGCCGGATGAGCAGTTCGTCTCCGGCCGCGTCATTGGTGCCGACGGCGGCATCGGCGGCACTTACGCTGTTATGCCCGAGTTGTATCTGGCCATGAACGACCACATCAACAAGGGCGAGATCGAAAAGGCCCGCGTCATCCAGTACGATGCCGACCGCATCATTTATAAGATGTGCGAAGCCCACGGCAACCTGTACGCCGTGCAGAAAGAGATCCTGCGCCGGATGTACGGCCTGGAGCTGGGCGGCGTCCGCGCTCCCATGCCCAACCTGGCCTGCGAGGATGAGAAGATCGTCGCGCAGGCACAGGCCATGATCGAGGCCGCCATCGCAAAACTGTAAACCCTGTTCCCGGAAACCGCGCCCCCTCTCCGTCTCATTTTTGAGGGGAGAGGGCAGGCGCTGTTTCTGGTTTTATCACAACACAAAAACGGAGAAAACATCATGATCTGCGATACGCTGGAACATCTGAACCGCTACCGGGGCTTCCATGAAAACCTCGATACCGCCATTGATTACCTTACCGCCTACTGTGTGGGCCACACCCTGGCCGACCTGCCACTGGGCCGCACCGAAGTGGACGGGGAGAATGTCTTCATCAATGTGATGGAGGCCGACCTGAAACCGGGCGAGGGGGCAAACCCTGAGTACCACCGCCGCTATGCGGACCTGCAAATCGACATCACCGGCGGCGAGGGCTGGGGCTACGCCACGGCTCCCGGCGAGGAAGTCGGGACGTTCACGGGGGACATCGGGTTCCAGAACAGCCCGGACGCCGTCACGGGTTCGCTGGGGGAGGGGCGGTTCGTCCTTTTCTTCCCCGGAGAGCTGCACAAGCCCGGCGTGGCCCGCCCGGAGTGCACGAAAGTGCGCAAAGCCGTCGTCAAGATCAGAATGGAGGACAAAGCATGATGGACAAAGAAAAACTGTTTGCACAGATCAAGGGCGGCCTCATCGTCTCCTGCCAGGCATTGGAGACCGAGCCCCTGTACACCAAGGAGGGCGGTGTGATGCCCCTGATGGCCAAAGCCGCCGCCATGAGCGGGGCCGTGGGCATCCGGGCCAACACCGTGCGGGACATTACCCAGATCAAGCAGGTGGTGGACCTGCCCGTCATCGGCATCATCAAAAAGGACTACCCCGGCACGCCCATGTACATCACCGTCACCATGAGGGAAGTGGACGAGCTGGTGGCCTGCGGGGTGGATATCCTGGCTGTGCAGGGCACCGGCGCCCTGCGCCCGGACGGCATGACCTCCCCGGAGTTCATCAAGGCCATCAAAGAGAAATATCCGGACCAGCTGCTCATGGCCGACTGCGATAACGTGGAAAACGCCATGCTCTGCGCCGAGGCGGGTGCTGACTTTGTGGGCACCACCATGCGGGGCTACACCCCGGAGACCACCGGCATCAACGACATCGATTTTGATTTCGTCCATACCCTGGCCATCCAGTGCCCGGCCAAAGTCATCGCGGAGGGCCACATCCACTACCCGGAGCAGGCCGTCAAGGCGCTGGAAGCCGGTGCCTTTGCGCTGGTGGTGGGCGGCGCCATTACCCGCCCGGCCGAGATCACGGCCCGCTTTACCGGTGCCATCCACGCCATGAACAAATGACAACAAAAGGAAAGGGAATGCTGGATGAAACAGTATCTTGCCATTGACATCGGCGGCACCAGCGTCAAGCTGGGCCTTGTGGACGAAACGGGCGGCATCCTTGCCAAAGCCGAGGAGAGCGTCAGCTTTGACGGCTGGCAGACTCCCATCCTGACCACGGTGCTGGCCGCTGCCGAGCGGTTCCTCACCGCGCGGGGGGAAGACCCGCAGGCGCTGGAAGGCATCGGCGTTTCCGCCACCGGCCAGATCAACAGCCATACCGGCGTGGTGGTGGGCACCTGCGGCAACCTGCCCAACTACATCGGCAGCTCCATCAAGGAGCAGCTGGAAGCCAAATTCCACCGGCCCGTCACTGTGGCCAACGACGCCAACTGCATGTGCCTGGGTGAAGTCTGGGTCGGCGGGGCAAAGGGCTATACCGACGTCATCGGTGTCACGCTGGGCACTGGCGTCGGCGGCGGCATCCTGACCGGGGGCCGCCTGCTGGAGGGTGCCCGGGGCCTGGGCGGCGAGATGGGCCACTACCGTACCCACGCCCAGCACGGCCTGCTTTGCACCTGCGGGGCGGTGGGCTGCTGGGAGCAGTACGCCTCCACCACGGCTCTGGTGCGGGGAGCCCACGCCATTGACCCCAACCTGAAAGATGGCCGGGCCATCTTTGCGGCGGCCGAGGCAGGAAACCCGCTGGTGCTCGATCTCATCGACCGCTGGACGGACGAGATCGCGCAGGGGCTGGCGGGCATGGTGCACATCTTCAATCCGCAGCTCATCCTGATCGGCGGCGGCGTCAGCGCGCAGGAAAAATTCCTCATCGAGCCGGTGGCCGCAAAGGTCCGGCGCTCCATCATGCCCGCCTTTGCCGAGGGGCTGGAGATCCGGGCGGCTCAGCTCCACAACGACGCCGGAATGGTAGGCGCTGTGTATTATTTCCGCCAGACCATGGAAAACACCTGAACAGGAGGAACTACCATGAAAAAACATGTTCTCTGCCTGGGTGACAGCAACACCCACGGCTACTGTGCCGACCCGACGGACTGTGCCGACGGCGGGATCCGCTTCAATGAGGAGGAACGCTGGACCTGCCGCCTGCAGACCGCGCTGGGCAGCGATTATCTCGTCACCGAAGAGGGCCTCTCCGGCCGGACGACCGTCTTTGTAGACCCCATCCACGAATCTATGGACGCCCTGAGTGCCGCCTACGCCCTCCTCAAGAGCCATGAGGTCATCGACCTGCTCATCATCATGCTGGGGACCAACGACGTCAAGGAGCGCTTTGGGGCCAACGCTGCCTGTATCGCCGCGGGTCTGGAACGGCTCATCCTCAAATGCAAGAGCGTGGACTGCTGGGGTGCCAAGGCCCCCAACATTCTGGTGGTGGCCCCGCCCCGTATCAAAGAGGGTTTCCACGACCTCGTCATGGGCGAGGGCTGTGTGGAGAGATCCGCCGGTGTGGCGGAGCAGTTCCGCGTCATCGCCGAGCGGCAGGGCGTGCACTTTCTGGACGCCGAGGGCTGCGAGTTCAATCAGATCGACTTTATGCACCTGACCCGCCATGGCCACGCTCAGCTGGCGGAAAAGCTGGCAGAGCTGGTGCCGACTTTATTGTAAAATTTTCCTCCTCGCCAGAGGCTCTCCCTTTGGGAGAGCTGGCGCGTTAGCGCCTGAGAGGGCGAGCCTGGCAAAGAAAAACACGCAAACACAGCGATACGCACTCTGTTTGTCAGAGGCAGCGTATCGCTGTGTTTTTGCTTTTTGACAGCATCCTAGCCCTCTCCGTCACCTGCGGTGACACCTCTCCCAAAGGGAGAGGCCTTGGCAAAGCGGGAAGCAGCAGTTATTTTTTGAAAGATAGCCGCATAAACTTTGCTAAAACAGGACGAGAGGGGAGAGCACTTTGGAAAAGCAGGAAATGCTGGAGCAGAACGCGGTTTGCCGGGAGATCGGTGCACGGACGGGCGGCGACATCCTCATCGGGGTGGTGGGGCCGGTGCGGACAGGGAAGAGTACATTCATCAAGCGGTTTATGGAGCAGCTGGTGCTGCCTGCCATGGGGCCAGAGGCCGCCCGCCTCCGCGCCCGGGATGAGCTGCCCCAGTCGGCGGCGGGGCGTACCATCATGACCACCGAGCCTAAGTTCATCCCGGAAGCGGCAGTGCCGCTGGCACTGGAGGGCGGGGGCGAGTGCCGGGTGCGCCTCATCGACTGTGTGGGCTACATGGTGGAGGGGGCCATGGGCCACGAGGAGGATGACAAGCCCCGGATGGTCAAGAGCCCCTGGTTTGAGGAGGAGATCCCCTTTGACCTGGCGGCAGAAACGGGCACCCGCAAGGTCATCACCGACCACTCCACCATCGGCATCGTGGTCACGACGGATGGCTCCATCAGCGAGATCCCCCGGAAAAGCTACCTCCCGGCGGAGCAGCGGGTGGTGCAGGAGCTGGAAGCGCTGGGCAAGCCCTTTGTCATCCTCCTCAACAGCACCCACCCGGACGCCCCGGAGACCCGGGCCCTGGCGGCCGAGTTGGAGCAGAGCTATGGCCGCGGCGTGCTGGCCGTCAGCTGTCTGGACCTGGATGCCGCCGCACTGAACACCATCCTGCAAAAGGTGCTGTATGAGTTCCCGGTGCGGGAGCTGGATTTCGCCCTGCCCCGCTGGGTGACCATGCTGGACAAAGGCCACTGGCTCCAGACGGAAGTGTACTCTGCCGCCATGGCCTTTTCCGAGCAGGTGACCCGGATGAAAGACCTCTCTGCCTCCGGCGGGGCCGCGCTGGCCTGTGACGCCGTCCAGCAGACCGCTCTCAGCGGGATGAACCTCTCTGACGGCATCGTCCGGGTGACGGTGATCCTGAAGCCGGAAGTCTTCTATCAGGTGCTCAGCGAGCAGACCGGGCTGGAGATCGGCGACGAGGCCGGGCTGATGCCCTGCATCCTCTCGCTGGCAAAGGCCAGCCGGGAGTACGAGAAAATTCGTTCCGCCCTCGAGCAGGTGGAGGCTACCGGGTATGGCATCGTCATGCCCACCATTGACGAGCTCTCGCTGGAACAGCCTGAGATCGTCCAGCAGGGCGGGCGGTACGGCGTCCGGCTGGAAGCCAGCGCCCCCTCCATCCAGATGATGAAAGCCACCATCCACACCGAGATCAGCCCCATCGTGGGCACCGAGAAGCAGAGCGAAGATTTAGTCCAGAGCCTTTTGCAGGATTTTGAGAGCGACCCCGTCAAGCTGTGGGAGTCCAATATCTTTGGAAAAAGTCTGCACGAGCTGGTCAACGACGGGCTGCAGAACAAGCTCTTGCACATGCCGCAGGAAGCCCGCACCAAAATGCAGGAAACGTTGGAGCAGGTCATCAACGAGGGCTGCACCGGCCTCATCTGCATCTTACTTTAAACAAAAACAGCCCCCGGCGGGAGTTCCGTCGGGGGCTGCTGTCATTTTAGGCTGATTTCCCATGAGGAACATCAACCCAGTGGCTGATACTTCTGCAAGATCGTGTGGAGCCCTAGTTCCCGGGCGCGGGAAAGTAAGTAACGGTAGCGGGCCAGCAGGGCCTGCCGCTCGTAGATGCGCTGCTCGATGAGGTCTGTGTCCGTTTCCAGATCAAACATCATCTCGTTGCGGCGCAGACAGAACAGGCACTCTTTCAGTTCCTCCTCCAGCTCCGGGTGGTAACGCTCGTGCTCCGTGTCCCGCGGGATGCGGCTGGAAAGCAGGGTCTGCGGCTTTTGTGCGGCTTGTACCATAGGATGTCCTCCTTTTTGTTTTTGCATCTGCTGGTTTCCAGTATATGCAGCGGACGCAAAAAGGATGACATTTCAGGGCACTGTACACGGCTCCGCGTTGATTTTTCAAAAAGTGCAAATTTTTTCAAAAAACCGCTTGACAAAGACGCGCGTTTTCCGTATAATAGCACACGTTGAGCGGCTCACCCCGCAAAACAAAAGAGAATATTGGGGATTTGCATAGTGGTAGTGCGGTAGACTCTGACTCTACTTGTGGGAGTTCGATTCTCTCATCCCCAACCAGTCTGGCCATCCGGTAATAATCGGGTGGTTTTTTGTTTGTCTTGTAAAAGCCCCCTGCCCTGTCGTATAATAAAAGAAAAACAAAAAGGGAGAACCCACTATGGCAAAACGAATGCTGGATTGCTGCGCTTCGGATTTTGCGCAGTTCACCAAGGCTGACCTGCTGGAGTCCATCCAGAAGAGCGAGGGCCGGGTCATTGCCTGCGAGACCATCGGTTCGGTGCAGCCGCTGCTGGGCAATGTGACCAACGCGGAGTTTGCGGCCTCCATGGGGGCGGATATCCTGCTGCTGAATATGTTTGATGTGCAGCAGCCCGTCATCCACGGCCTGCCGCTGGTGGAACCGGGGGAGACCATCCGCCTGCTGAAAAAGCTCACCGGGCGGCCCGTCGGCATCAATCTGGAGCCCGTGGCGGATGACGCGGAGATCGAGACGGACCCCATGTGGGCCATGTCCGCCGGGCGTCGTGCTACGGTGGAGAACGCTCTGCGGGCCAAGAAGCTGGGCATTGATTTTGTCCTGCTCACGGGCAACCCCGGCGTCGGTGTCACCAACACAGCCATTGAGCAGACGCTCCGCCGTTTCAAAGAAGCCGTCGGGGACAGCATCGTCCTGGCGGCAGGCAAGATGCACGCGGCGGGTATCCTTTCGGAGGCGGCGGAAAACATTATGACAGAGCAGGACATTGCTTCCTTTGTGGAGGCCGGAGCCGACATCATCCTCCTGCCTGCCCCCGGCACTGTGCCCGGAATCACGCAGGAGTACGCCCAACGCCTGATCACATGCGCTCACCAGCACGGCGCACTGACCATTACTTCCATCGGCACCTCGCAGGAGGGCGCTGACACCGACACGATAAAGCGCATTGCCCTCATGTGCAAGATGGCGGGCACCGATATCCACCACCTGGGCGATACCGGTTACTTCGGGATGGCCCTGCCGGAGAATATCATGGCCTACTCCATCGCGGTGCGGGGCGTGCGGCACACGTACCACCGGATGGCCTGCTCGATCGAGAGGTGAATGATGCCGGGAGCGCGGGGAGTTTCTCTGAGGACCGTCCGCTGGGGTGGGACCCTGCTGCCGCAGGCAGTAGGGCGGGCGATGGAATGGCCTGCAACAACAATGACCGCCGCCAGTGGCGGAATCAGGGGATTGTTGTTGGGGCCACGGCCAGCAAAACGCAAGCGCAAGCGAAGCGGATGCTGGGAGCCGCAACTCGTATTCGTGTCCGAGGAGAAAGCTTCCGTTGCTCTTTGCTCAGTGATGGAACAGCCGGATGCCGCAGAACGCCATGGCGATGCCGTACTTGTTGCAGGTGTCAATGACCTGCTGGTCGCGGATGGAGCCGCCGGGCTGGACGATGGCCGTCACGCCGGAGCGGCGGGCACGCTCGATGTTGTCGCCAAAGGGGAAGAACGCATCCGAGCCCAGGCAGACGCCCGTTACATGGCTCAGGTACTCTTTCTTCTCTTCGGCGGTCAAAGGCGCGGGCTGCTCGGTAAAGGTCTCGGCCCAGACATCGTCGCCAATGACATCCTCCGGGGTGTCGCCGATGTAAACATCAATGGCGTTGTCCCGGTTGGGCTTTGCCACGTCGTCGCGGAACGGCAGGTTGAGCACCTTGTCCATGTGGCGCAGCTGCCAGTTGTCGGCTTTCTGGCCGGCCAGACGGGTGCAGTGGATGCGGCTCTGCTGGCCGGCGCCCACGCCGATGGTCTGGCCGCCGTAGGTGTAGCAGACACTGTTGGACTGGGTGTATTTCAGGGTGATGAGGGCAATGATGAGGTCCCGCTTCTGCTCCTCGGTCACGGTCTTGTTCTCGGTGACCCAGTTGGTCAGCATGGTGTCGGCGTTGATGGCCAGCTCGTTGCGGCCCTGCTCGAAGGTGATGCCGTAGACCTGCTTGTGCTCCACGGGGTTCGGCTTGTAGGCCGGGTCGATGGCGACCACGTTGTAATTGCCCTTCTTCTTGCCGGCGAGGATGGTCAGTGCCTCCGGCTCATAGCCCGGGGCGATGATGCCGTCAGACACTTCGTGCTGGATGAGCTTTGCAGTCGGCACATCGCAGACGTCAGAGAGGGCGATCCAGTCGCCGAAGGAGGACATCCGGTCCGCACCGCGGGCGCGGGCATAAGCGCAGGCCAGCGGCGAAAGCTCCATGTCCGGGGCGATGTGGTACATCTTCCGCTCCACATCGGTCAGGGGCAGGCCCAGGGCGGCACCCGCCGGGGAGACGTGCTTGAAGGAGGCGGCAGCGGGCAGGCCGCAGGCCTCCTTCAGCTCCTTCACCAGCTGGATGGAGTTCAGAGCATCCAGAAAATTGATGTAGCCGGGCTTGCCGTTCAGGACGGTGACGGGCAGGTCAGAGCCATCCTCCATATAGATGCGGCTGGGCTTCTGGTTGGGGTTGCAGCCGTACTTCAGTGCGAGTTCATTCATTGGTGCATCCTCCTTGTGTCTTAGGTTATTCTTCCTCGGCGTCGAGCTTTTTGAGCAGTTCCAGCTCTTCGGGCAGCAGCTCCGGCTCCTCGGGGTCGTCGAGGTCGCTGCACACAGCGTCGTATTTGTTGAAGATCATGTCGCCGCTCTCGCCGGTCTCCAGGTCGATGACCCGGGCGAAGAGGCTGACTTTGTTGTCGGGGTTCAGGTTCTGCCACAGGCCGTGGGCGAAGTCGCCGATGGTGCGGGGGCAGGCGAAGCGGAGCGGCTCCCCCTCAAAGCTGGGGATGGGATTGCCGTTGTGCTTGTAGGTGCTGATGAAGTGGCCTTCACCGGCCACGGGCTGGGGGTAGTCGAAGAAATAGCGCTGGACGCTCTCGCCGTTGCCGTCGGCAGACTTGAGGATGCTCATCTGGTAGCTGCCGTCTGCGTACACCACAGCGGAGATGCGGGGGGTGTAGTTGGGCTCGTCCGGCTCAAAGGTGCGGGTGCGCAGGGCGTCGGCGAAGCTCTTGCCCCGGCTCATCTCGTCAAAGATGGTGTCGGTCTGGTCGCCGTTGGTAACGATATGGGTCTTGCCGAGGGTCAGCACGGGGTTATAGATGATGAGGCTGGGGTCCTCGAGCTTGGCCGGGTCGGCAGCCATGGTGCAGATGCCGCCGCGCTCCGGCACCGGGTCGAAGACGCGGTTGCGGCTGTTCTCGCTGCGGCCCATGATGAAATAGCCGATGAACATCTGACGGCCATCCGGAGCCTTTGCCACCGCGATGCCGCGGCCGGGGTACTCGTTCGCGGCCAGATATTCGTTCAGGTTGATTTTTTCCATGTCAAATTCTCCTATTGTTAAACCTCTCCGTCACGGCTGACGCCGTGCCACCTCCCCTACCGAGGGGAGGCCTTGGCATACCGGAAAGCTTTGCCTCTTCGCCAGAGGCTCCCCTCGATAGGGGAGCTGTCTGCGAAGCAGACTGAGAGGTTATCTCATTTTATCTCTCCGCTGCACACCATTGCCACAGCCTTCGGCAGCAGCTTCCATTCAGCCTGCTCCATTACACGCTTCTGCAGCACCTCGGGGGTGTCGCCGGGCAGGATGTCCACGGCCTTCTGCAGCAGGATAGGCCCGCCGTCGCACTCCTCATTGACGAAGTGGACGGTAGCGCCCGTCACCTTGCAGCCCCGGGCCAGCGCGGCCTCGTGGGGGCGCAGGCCGTACATTCCCGGCCCGCAGAAGGACGGGATGAGGGCGGGGTGGATATTCAGGATGCGGCGGGGATAGGCCTCGATGACGCTGGGGCCTAACACGGACAGGAAGCCCGCCAGGACCACAAGGTCAATGTTATGTTCTTTCAGCGTTTTCAGCAGTGCGGCGTCAAAATCCTCACTGGAAGCGTAATCCTTCCGGCGGACCACCACACCCTCGACGCCCGCATTGGCGGCGCGTTCCAGCGCGTAGACGCCGGGTTTGGAGGCCACGACAAGCCTGATCTTGCCGCTGGGGTTCTCGCCCCGGGCCTCGCTGTCCAGCAGCGCCTGCAAATTGGTGCCGCCGCCGGACACTAACACTGCAATGTTCAGCACAGCTCGACACCCTCACCTTCTGCGATGACGCCCAGACGGTAAGCTTCCGGCTCGCCGTTGGCATGGAGGATCTCCAGTGCCTTGTCGGCCTGCTGGGCGGGGACGGTCAGCACCATGCCGACGCCCATGTTGAAGGTGTTGAACATATCGTGCTCAGAGATGCTGCCGGTCTTCTGCATCAGATGGAAAAGGGCCGGAGTGCGGACGTCCTCCTTCTTGATGCGGGCGCAGCAGCCCTTCTTCAGGCTGCGGGGGATATTCTCGTAGAAGCCGCCGCCGGTGATGTGAGAGATGCCCTTGACATCCACTTCTTCCAGCACTTTCAGCACAGGCTTGACGTAGATCTTGGTGGGGGCCAGCAGGGCCTCGCCGAGGGTCTTGCCGCCCAGCTCTGCGGGGGCCGTCTTCAGGACGGTGGGGTCGCCGTCGATGTCAAAAATTTTGCGCACCAGCGAGAAACCGTTGGAATGGACGCCGGTGGAGGGCAGGGCGATGATGACATCGCCGGGCTTCATGGTCTCGTTATTGAGGATCTTTTCCTTGTCCACAACGCCCACGGTGAAACCGGCCAGATCGTACTCGTCCTCCGGCATCATGCCCGGGTGCTCAGCGGTCTCGCCGCCCACCAGAGAACAGTCAGCCTGGACGCAGCCCTCGGACACGCCCTTGACGATCTCGGCGATCTTCTCGGGGATGTTGCGGCCGCAGGCGATGTAGTCGAGGAAGACCAGCGGTTTTGCACCGGCGCAGATGACGTCGTTGACGCACATAGCCACGCAGTCGATGCCAATGGTGTCGTGCTTGTCCATGATCATGGCGATCTTCAGCTTGGTGCCGACGCCATCGGTGCCGGAGATGAGGACAGGGTGCTTGTAGCCGGTGCAGTCCAGCTCAAACAGGCCGCCGAAGCCGCCCAGACCACCGATGCAGTGCTCGTTCATGGTGCGGGCCACATACTGCTTCATGAGTTCGACCGAACGATAGCCGGCGGTGATGTCCACACCTGCGGCTGCATAGCTTTCCGAATAGCTCTTTTCCATTGTTACTCTCCTAACTTTTTCTCGTCCTTGGGACGGTCATTCAGGTGGCGTTCATGAATATCGGTGGAAAGCACCTCTTCCGGCTTCACAGCGTATTTGCCGGTGAAGCAGGCGGTGCAGAAGCCGCAGTTGGCGTTCTGGGTCAGCTGGACGACGTGCTCCGTGGAGAGGTAGCCCAGCGTGTCGGCGCCAATGATCTCGTTGATCTGGTCCACCGTGCGGCCGGTAGCGACCAGAAGCTTCTGGTCGGGAATGTCGGTACCAAAGTAGCAGGGATATTTGAAGGGGGGTGCCGAAACGCGGAAGTGGACTTCCTTTGCTCCGGCGTCCCGCAGCAGCTTGATGATGCGGGCAGAGGTGGTGCCGCGCACGATGGAGTCATCCACCAGCACGACCCG
>ENA-ORCM01002257-ORCM01002257.1-human-gut-metagenome-genome-assembly--contig:-NODE-2257-length-14366-cov-6.477710_pt1 | contig 14366 bp, 9 predicted proteins | sample MGYA00242906_ERZ507928 | MGnify/ENA primary metagenome ERZ507928 (study PRJEB26167, sample SAMN06115497) | human gut metagenome | host: Homo sapiens | place: China:Shanxi | collected 2015-05-07...
TTAGAACTCTGTTCACACACTAGCCAGAACCGGCACGGATGCCGGTTCAGAAGCAATGCATACAAGGATGTATGCCTACTTCGGTGGCGGACGTATAGAAAGCCTATATCAGAGTTCTTAGAACATCTTGCTTCGTACAACGGAGCTGATACGCATAAATATAATACGTTATACACTCGTAAATTAAGTTGGCATGTTTTGACCCCAACATCATATTATAGTGACTTTATAAATCTACAGGAGATAAACAATTAGTATTTTGAAGAATATCCTCTCCCTGACCGCCTACTCAAAAGCCGTCCATAAAGAATCGCACAAATCCAGTGCAGAGAGTATAACTGCATCCATGTCGTAATACTTGTACTCTCCAAGCCTTCCTCCAAATATCACCTTAGACTCCGCCTGCGCAAGCTTACTGTACTGTGCATACAATTCGTTATTTTTTGCATCGTTTACCGGATAATACGGCTCATCCCCCGGCTTCCATTCGGAGGAATATTCACGGCTTATTATGGTCTTAGGCAGGTCGTTTCCCTTCTCATCCTTGCCGAACTCAAACCACTTGTGTTCTATTATACGTGTCCACGGCGTCTCCCTGTCTGTATAATTGACTGCCGCATTTCCCTGAAAATTAGGTATATCCAGAAGCTCATTCTCGAATCTCACAGAGCGATACTCAAGATGTCCCAGACTATAATTAAAATAAGCATCTATCTGCCCCGTATAGATAACCTTATCTGCAATAGCATCAAGCTCTGCCTTATTTTCAAGATAATCCGTGTTAAGCCTTACCTCTACTCCATCTAAGAGGTTCTCAACCAGCTTCGTATAACCACCCACCGGTATTCCCTGATACAGTGCATTAAAATAATTGTTATCAAATGTAAAGCGCACAGGAAGTCTCTTAATAATGAAGGCTGGCAGCTCCTTGCAGGCACGCCCCCACTGTTTCTCAGTATAACCCTTTATCAGCTTCTCATATATGTCACGGCCGACCAAGGATATTGCCTGCTCCTCAAGATTTGCAGGCTCCCCCTTAATCTCTCCACGCTGCTCAGCAATCTTAGCCTTCGCCTCCTCAGGAGTCACAACACCCCACATCTTATTGAATGTGTACATATTAAACGGAAGCGAATAAAGCTCACCATGGTAATTGGCAACCGGGCTGTTGGTAAAACGGTTGAACTGTGCAAACCCGGTAATATACTCCCATACTCTCCTGTTATTTGTGTGAAAAATATGTGCGCCATACTTGTGCACATTGATTCCTTCTATCTTCTCCGTATATACATTTCCTGCAATATTCGGTCTTCTCTCCACAACAAGAACCGACCTGCCTCTGGCATTCGCTTCATGCGCAAACACCGCTCCATATAATCCCGCACCAACCACCAAATAATCGTACTTCATTGCCTTCTCCTTGCTAATATATTTCCCTTGGGACAGGGGTCTGGTCCCTGTCCCAAAGCCAATGCTTTAATATTAACATTGCCTCCGATATATGGCAATAATATGTTTAAATACTCTTTCCGGTAAATATAATGTTTTTTCGCTCAATTCATGTTATGTTAATCAAAAACTTTAAGGAGACAAACATATCATGAACAGCATATCAACACTTATCACCGAATATTTAGATTCCTGCCGCACACAAAAATGCTTAGACGAAAAGACCCTCAAGGCATATCGCATAGACCTGCGCCAATTCTCAGATTTTATATCCGATTCCACCCAAATCGAAGTCATATCCGACATCACCTCTGAAACACTCGAAAGCTATATAAGCAGGCTTCATGCCGAATACAAACCAAAGACCGCCAAACGCAAAATTGCCTCTATTAAGGCTCTATTCCACTATTGTGAATACAAGGATCTGATAGACCGCAACCCATTTTCAAAGATACATACGCGTTTTCGCGAACCAATTATTCTCCCTAAAACAATCCCACTCCACATAGTTGAGAGCTTTCTATCCACTATCTATACCCGGCGCTCCGAAGCAGGCACCGCCTACCAACGGCGAAACGCTCTCCGCGATGCCGCCGTAATTGAGCTGCTGTTCTCCTCCGGCATAAGAATAAGCGAACTATGCAATCTCAAAAATGACAATGTAAATCTCATCGACGGAACCATCCTCATATACGGAAAAGGCGACAAGGAGCGCTATATACAGCTTGCCTCCGACGACGTTATCCACATTCTCGATGAATACCGCCGCAGCTTTTCCACCGAAATATCCTCCTCTGCACATTTTTTTGTGAATCAGTCCGGTGCTCCCCTGTCCGACCAACCCGTTCGCCGCATGATTAACAAATACTGCTCCCTCGCCGCCATTGACCTGCACATCACCCCGCACATGTTCCGCCACACCTTCGCCACCAGCCTTCTGGAAGCCGATGTAGACATCCGCTACATTCAGGAAATGCTCGGACACAGTTCGATTAACGTCACACAGATTTATACACATGTCGCGGTGGGGAAGCAGAGAGATATATTGAGGAATAAACACCCGAGGAAGGGGTTTAGGGTGGGAAAAGAAAATGATGGATAATATAAGATTATCCATCATTCACTCCCCATACTTCCCCTTCAAATACTCCGCTACATCGTCAATCTCAGGGAAAAGGGTGGCTCTGTTGATTGAAAGTGTATCCAGTTCTTTTAATATTGTCTCCTTGTCATTAATCACAAGAACCAATTGCTTTCCTTCGGAATCTCTGCAGCGAAGGCTGTCCAGATTGTCGCTGTCGCCGCCCTCACCGGTAAGACCGCATATTATGAATGAACCATCCTGCTTCATAATGCGCTGATTGTTTCGTATAGGTGTCACAAATACATGTCCGGTTATGTCTGATTTCCTGATTCGCGGTTCAAATGCAGGATTTCTTGATTTGACTTCACTTGCCAGCTTTCCGGCAAGCTCCTGATATTCTGCGTCCTCCGCTTCAGGCAGTCCATTCATACATAATCGGTACAACTGTGCATGTTCACGATAATTGAGCGTCGGAAGCGCCGCAAGCAATGCTGCCGTATCGCTCTTTGCATATCGCACATGGTCTTGCCCTGTTGTGAGCACAATCACCTCCCCTATGTGCTCTCTATTGCTGCAACATGCAAAATAAAGTGCAACCAGCGGATTCTCTGTTATGTCAAGCAGCCGCGTTGGCAGGCCATAATGCTGCATTTCAACCAGATACTCCAAGTGGGTCTGACAGTGGGTAAAATTCTGCGCACATCTGACAAGCAGCTCCTGATACATTATACTTTCATTCGTGAACCAGCTCTGCTTTCTCTTTATTCCGGGAACAAGGACATAGTCAAGCAGTGAATGTCCTCGATAAAATAATGTCTCATCTGAGTTTTCCTCTTTGAGTGAAAAAGTATATTGTGCGTACTCCTCAACTGAATTTATAATTTCAACATGGCAAGAATGAGCATTGTACACTATCTCATCGGCAACCACGAACTCTGCATCATAACGGTCAACATATCTTGTGTTTTTAAAGAAGCCTGTGAGTAATATCCTGAGATAGTTTCGTTTAATCGACGTCTTTGTAACAAAACGATATGGAAGAAACAGCCAGAATATCAATGCCTTTTCCTCCTCAATATCAAGTGCCGAAACATGCCCAAGCACCGTATCCAGATACTCAAGCATAACCTCCATGTCCTCCGAAGGAATACAGGATTTTACAAACAGCTTTTGGACTTTTGAACCGGGCAATTTTGTATAATAGACATTTTTATTAAGTCCATTCTGGAACAGGGTCGTCTCGGCCAGGCTCTGCAGGCTGATCCACTGGTCCCGCCCTCAGTATGTAGCCGGCATCCGCATATCCATGCTGTAAAATTCTTTTTCCGAATACATCATATATGGCATCAATAATATATTCATGCCCACTGTGTGCATACGCCAACAACCTTTCCACATCTGAAAATAGCTTTTGTTCTGTTTCTTCCATGCTCATCCAGTCCCCATTCCACATCCTGCATTATCGTGCGTTGAATTTTATATGCATTTATATCATTTTACTACATTATTTTCAATCTGTAACCTGCCAGAGTTGTCATATATCTTATATGAAACTTATTTTCTTTAAAAGCAAGTAAATGTTATATATGATACCGTTATGATGTAAAAATATGCCATCTCCATAATCCGGAAATGGCATAGCTTAGCCGCTGGGACAGGGGTCAGACCCCGTGTCCCAACATTGGGACATGGGGTCTGACCCCTGTCCCAAGTGTTATTCTACTGTAACGCTCTTAGCCAGATTCCTTGGCTTGTCAACATCCAGTCCCTTAGCCACCGATACATAGTAGCCAAGAAGCTGGAGCGGTATAACCGCAAGCGACGCTGTAAAATGGGCATCTGTCTTAGGGATGTATACTGTGAAATCACAGGTATCCTCTGTCTCGTAGTTGCCGTAGGTTGTAAGACCCATAAGATACGCGCCGCGGCTCTTGCACTCAACCATGTTGCTCACTGTCTTTTCGTAGAGAGCATCCTGTGTGAGAGTTCCTATTACAAGAGTTCCTTCCTCGATAAGGCTGATTGTGCCGTGCTTAAGCTCGCCGGCAGCATAAGCCTCACTGTGGATGTAGGAAATCTCCTTGAGCTTCAGGCTTCCCTCAAGGCTCACCGCATAGTCAATACCGCGTCCGATGAAGAATGTATCCCGCATAGTCGCCTGCTTAGCAGCAAACCACTGGATGCGTTCCTTGTCATCAAGAATTCTGGTAACCTTATCTGGAAGTGTCTCAAGCTCCGCAAGCATATCTGCGCACTGCGCCTCTGTCAGCTCACCACGCACCTTGGCGAACCGGATTGCAAGACAGTAGGAGGCAATAAGCTGTGTGCTGTATGCCTTTGTTGTGGCAACCGCAATCTCCGGACCGGCAAGGGTATAGAACACACTGTCCGCCTCGCGCGCAATGGAGCTGCCAATAACATTTACAATAGCAAGTGTCTTGACGCCCTTCTCCTTTGCAAGACGAAGCGCCGCAAGGCTGTCTGCCGTCTCGCCCGACTGGCTGATGATGATAACCAGATCATCGCTCTTAAGAATCGGCTTGCGGTATCTGAACTCTGAAGCCACATCAACCCTCACCGGAATCTTGGCAAGATCCTCCATGACATACTGCGCAACAACGCCGACATGGTACGCCGAACCACATGCAACTATATAAATCTGTGAAATTTTCTTAATATCGTCATCCGCAAGACCAACGGATGATAAATCAAGAGTTCCGTCCTTGTAAACAGAATGAAGTGTATCCGCTATCGCACGCGGCTGTTCATGGATTTCCTTTATCATAAAGTGCTCATAGCCCGCCTTCTCAGCTGCCTCAGCATCCCACTTAATCTCAACAGACTCCTTTTCAATCTCATCGCCATCGAGATTATAGAAGGTAATTTGTCCATTTTTAAGACGAGCCATCTCCAGATTGCCGATATAATATACATTTCTCGTATACTTTAATATTGCCGGAACATCTGAGGCAACATAAGCCTCACCATCACTCACACCAAGAACCATCGGGCTGTCTTTTCTTGCTGCATAGATTTCTCCCGGGTAATCCTTGAACATAAATGCAAACGCATAAGAACCGCGGATACGCACCATCGCATGGTTAATCGCATCCACAGGAGTGTGCTCATACTTCTTGTAGTAGTAATCAACAAGCTTTACCGCAACCTCGGTATCTGTCGATGAATAGAAGGAATAACCGTTCTTGACAAGCTTTTCCTTAAGCTCCTGATAATTCTCTATAATACCATTATGTACACCAACAACATTTCCATCATCCGCCATATGAGGGTGTGCATTGACCTCCGATGGCTCACCATGGGTTGCCCATCTTGTATGACCTATGCCGCAGGTACCATACACTGCATTTCCTCCATCCGTTTTCTCGTAAAGAGCCTTAAGCCTGCCCTTTGCCTTGACTATCTGGTACTCTCCATCTCCATCACGGACAGCCATACCCGCTGAATCGTAACCACGATACTCAAGCTTAGAAAGACCATCCAGTATAATCGGTGCAGCCTGATGCTCACCCGCAAAACCTACTATTCCGCACATAATTTTTCACCTCGCAAAAATTCAATCATATACTCACTTGTTTATAACCACTAGGCTGTATCACCTTACAAATTATAATCTGCGTTTAACTATATCATATTTAAATCTTTTGAACAATATGGCGATGACTCATTTTTCAATTTCTATGAGCAATAACTCATTTTTCAATTTCATGTAATGATATGATAAGTCAAATAATATTTTTCCAATTATTTAAAATTGCTGACAGGCTTAGGCAGCACTTTTTTTCAGGTAGAAAACATCTTTATCTTCTCTTTCTTAAAAATATAAATGCCCCCATCAGGAATGTGCCAACAACAGCCCATGCCTTTATCTGAATTTTCCCTCCGGTACTCGGAGAGATATGGACAATACCATCCTCGGAGCCTTCATCCCCGGAACCGGTACCGTTCCCATCAGCGCTTATTGTTTCCGTGGAACCTCCGGCCAAATTACCATTCGATTCTGACTCACCACCTATTGCTGCAGTGCTGCTTGACTGCTCCTCGCTGCTTGACTGCTCCTCGCTGCTTGACTGCTCCTCACTGCTTGGCTGTTCCTCGCTGCTCGGCTGCTCCTCGCTGCTTGACTGCTCCTCGCTGCTTGACTGCTCCTCGCTGCTTGACTGTTCCTCGCCGCTTGACTGCTCCTCGCTGCTTGGCTGCTGCGGTTTCGTTACAGAGAAATTTGCGATTGCTGTTCCACCTGAAGACACTATGGCAAGCCTGTGGCTTCCCTCAGACAGATTGCTGATAACCCCAGGCATGAGTGTTACTATTATACTTCCTTCCTTTACAATGTAGTCCTTGTTCTCTGCAAGCTCCTTGCTGTCAAGTTCAACACGTATGAAATCGGCAAATGCCGCATTCGACCTGAATACAGCACTCTTGCCCGAGGAAGCATCTATAGTTGCATCATTTCCCGCTATGATTACAGGTGCCAGCTTAGGTATTATTGTATCAGCCATTTTTATAGTATCAGCTGCATTTTTGTCAAGAAAACACTCTCCACATACTTTACAATAGTAATACTCTATATTACCTTCCTGTGCTGCTGTAGCTGCCCGTGCCTCCACATGCTCTAATTCATGCGCAATCATGTCTATGTCTGAGCCAATGCTCACCATTTTATTGCAATCCGTACAATATGTGTCGCCCGTGTATCCAACTTCTGTACAGCTCGGTGCCTTGGCACCCCTAACCATGGTATGTTCGTGTCTACTATCATCAAATCCACCATATTCCTGATGACAGACTGAGCATCTGGCGCGGCTGACGCAGGTTGCCTGTCCACCACTGTGAATATGCTCCGCAAAATTTCCTTCTATTGTAAAAGTAAGTGTATTGCCATCAATCGCCGTCACCATGATACTAAGATTATCTGTAATCCACTTTTCCTCATCTACTCCAACCGCCGCATCAACCATCGTAGAATATTGATTGCCCAGCACCTGGTAATTCCACTTAGAAGGTGAAGAGTTCATATTGTTCGGAAATTTTGTCCCTGTATCAATAAGGTAGCATACCAGACCTGATTTCATCGGCAGACTGTCAACTCTTTTGCCATTTGTTTTATACAGCTCCTTGTACTGGGAATCATACTTGTTTCCATTTGACGCAAAATTCCTGTATTCCAGATAAAGCGTCTTTCCCTTCTCCGGAATATCAAGCTTATATCCTGCAATTCCATGTCCTGCAGTTCCAAGTGCCCTTAGACTATACTCACCTGAGGCTATAATTGTCTGAACGTCTCCGTCCTCAACCCAGCCGAGAACCTCCTTTTCCTTTACCGAAGGAAACTGCGGGATCGGCGACATATGCTTTGCCATCACAGACATGTAATACACCGGAGAACTCTGTGAGGAATTGTATAGATCCTTCAACCCCATTATATGCCCCATCTCATGGATAGCCGCTGCCTGCGACACTATGACATTCCCCTGTGAATCCTTATAAAGATAACCCAGCGTATCTCCATCCGGCTTTTTATACGAGTTGGTCAGCTGGACATACATTCTGCTCTTTACGCTTCCCTTATCCGTATTAATCACTAAATAATCAGCATAATCCTTATAATTCCACAAGGGTGATCCCCAGCCTACCGCTATGTTGCTCTGCGTTGCATTTTTATAAATTATCGTTATGGAATCTATGCAGCCATCCCCATCCTTGTCAAGCTCATCATAACCATAATTGACAGTCCCATCATAATTGGATATCCTGTTGCCAGCCTCAACCGCCTTTGTCACCGCATCCGACCACTCACGCTTCAGCTCATACATACGGGCTCCCGCCTCACCGCTGTTCTTATAACCGATTGGATTTGTCTCACTGTACTCCGCATAATAGCCCCTCTCATGCGACAGCTTAATCGACCCACCGTTATCTAACAGATATACGCTCCTTATGCGGCATTTGTTATCCGAAACATTCCTATAATAGTCGCTGACGTTGTACATTGCCGTATTGTAGGAGTTGTCCGTTATTTTTCTTACCGGCGTATTCTCATATACATCATCAATAAACTCATCCTCATCCGCAAATCTCATAAAAATAATCAGGTTTGTAAAATTACTGTCATCCGCGTCTGCAGATGTTTTCTCATAAAAGCTTCCCGCCACGCCTAAAATCACACCAAGCGTGAGCGCAAAACTCATTACTATTTTTATTATTTTATTATGTATTTTATTCATAAAACTCCTTATATATTTGTCCTTTATTTTTCTGTGTAATTATAATCCCGGCTGTGAAGCATGCCCAGTACATTCATAGATTAAACCGGCACATTTTGCATCCGGAGCTAAATAACAAAAAATTCCGCTTTTTACAGAATAATTTTGTACTAAAATATATAATATCCGGGTTCGTCATCTTCACGCAACACTCAGAAGCTGTATATTTTTAGAAGGTAATCGTATACGCATACTCCCTGCTGTCCCCGGCTGCAAGCCTCTGCATTCCTGCCTTATTTTCAATATTTCCGTCACAGCCTGCGACATCGGCAACGCTATACCATGGCTCAAGACAGATAAATTCATCAACCTCCTTCGACCATATTCCAAAATAAGGAAAGCCCTGACAATCCATGGTCACATAAGCCTTTCCCGCCGCATCAAGAAGCTCAATGTGGTTCACCTGATTATCCAGAACAATAAGCGCATCCTTATCGAACATATTCTCCGTTATCCTAGCACAGCTCTCCGGCATATCAAGCACATACTCCTGTGACATATCAATACAGCCCGCCGTATCCAGAAGGCGATATCTCAATGCCCTGCAGATAGCCACGTTATCACTTATATTATTCCCATTAACAGCCGCCGTTCCACCGTATATTCTCAGCGAACAGTCAACCGGCTTCACCTCCCTCGGAAATGTAAACGCAGGATGCCCGCCAATTCCGTACAGCATATCCTCTCCGCCCTCAACAGCTTCATTGACAACCCTCCATTCCACCTTCACAGAACGCGAATCCGCATTTTCAAGGCTGTGCTTCACATACAGTGCAAATTCAAATGGATACACCGTAAGGCTCTCCTCATTCCACCTAAGCACATGTGTCACAGACCCTCCATCCTCACTGACAAGCTCAAACTGCCTGTCGCGCGCAAAGCCATGCGATGTCATCTTATACTCTCTTCCCCTGTAGCTGTACTTTCCGCCGGCAACCTTTCCGACAAACGGAAAAAGAATCGGTGCATGTCTTCCCCATACCTCCGAATCACCTCTCCATATACGCTCGGCATTACGGCTCTTATCCCATACACTGATAAGCTCGGCACCTGCGTCGCTTATTGTTACCTTTAAATTATTGTTTTCCAATACTCTGTCCATCCATATACCCCATTTCTGTTTTTCATGTTGAACGGATATTTGCAATCCGCTTTCAACCCATACTTACAATTGAATTCTCATAACTTAATACCCGCAATTGAATATTCACAATTAAATATAAATATCTGCTCTTTTTACCAGGATTCCCCTAGAATATACATATAAGCAGAGCTTTCTCTTATCCGCTCTGTCTTACAGAGCATACTCAGTGTATCACAGCGCGTAGTTATTTACAATTAACTTTATCTGCGAGGATTTTCTTTTTTCATAATTTAAAAGACTGCAAAAGAAGATATTGTGATTATTGATTATGGTATACAAATTATAATTATATTTATAATCGAAAACTCCGTGTGCGACAGCACAACATTGCATAATTTTTCCAATTCGCTTATGAACACGCACTCATTCCCTAAAAATCATTGCAGTACATAAATTGGTAAAATGCAGTTGATAAATATATTTTATATTGGTTCGGTATATGGTGTGCTTAAGTTTTAATGAGTTCGGTGGTGTACCATTAAAATTGTGCAGATGTTAACCGGGAATTTAAGTTCTGTTATTTCCGGATATTAATGATGTTTAAAATAGAGTTTATTATTATCATCCGTTTGTTATTGAATTTTAAAACATCATCTGGTATTATGATAAATAGCAAACACACCTATTTAACTATATATACATGGAGGTTACATCTTGAAAAAATTTAACCGGAATATGATGGTAAATAAGATTTTATCATGCAGAAAAGAAAAAGGGCTCACTCAGGCCCAATTAAGCGAATTAACGGGCATCAATCGAACCATGATAGGACGAATAGAAAACAATGACTACATCCCAACAATAGAACAATTGCAGACCTTGGGTGAGATTCTCAATTTTGATATCACAGATTTCTTCCAGCCTGATGACATTACCTCCGAAATCGGAGTGGAAAAAATTTCATCCAATAACCATCCGTACAATATTGCTATCGCAGGAACAGGGTACGTCGGACTTTCACTCGCTGTGTTGCTCGCCCAGCATAACCATGTCACAGCCGTCGATATTGTCCCGGAAAAAGTAGATTTAATAAACAGCCATAAGTCACCAATCCATGATGATTACATTGAAAAATACTTATCCGAAAAAAGCCTTGATTTAACAGCAAGCCTTGATGCCGTTTCTGCCTACAAAAAAGCAGATTTTATTGTAATAGCCACCCCAACGAACTATGACAGCAGGCAGAATTTTTTTGATTGCTCTGCTGTTGAAGCTGTCATTGAGCTTGTCCTAAAAACAAATCCAAATGCTACGATGGTTATTAAATCTACTATTCCTGTAGGTTATACGCGTAGTATGCGTGAAAAATATCACACCAATAATATTATATTCAGCCCTGAATTTCTAAGGGAATCAAAGGCACTATATGACAACCTGTACCCTTCACGCATAATCGTCTCCTGCGACAACACCTGTGAAGACAAAGCGCACCTGTTTGCCTCACTGTTAAAACAGAGTGCACTAAAAGAAGATATCGAAACACTTTTCATGGGATTTACAGAAGCCGAGGCGGTAAAGCTTTTTGCCAACACATATCTTGCGCTCCGTGTTTCCTATTTTAATGAGCTGGATACATATGCCGAATCCAAGAAGCTTAACTCTGTCGACATAATTAAAGGTGTCTGCCTTGATCCGCGTATCGGAACACATTATAACAATCCTTCCTTCGGCTACGGCGGCTACTGCCTGCCTAAGGACACCAAGCAGCTACTCGCTAACTTTCAGGATGTGCCTCAGAATATGATAACAGCCATAGTCGAATCCAACCGCACACGAAAGGATTTCATAGCTGAACGTGTTCTGGAACTTGCCGGCGCATACAATACCGGAAGCACCTGGGATATCTTCAAAGAAAAAGATATCACCATAGGCGTATACCGCCTCACTATGAAGAGCAACTCCGACAACTTCCGCCAGTCCTCCATTCAAGGGGTGATAAAACGCCTAAAGGCAAAGGGCGTGACCGTTGTAATCTACGAACCAACTCTTCCACCCGACACCACCTTTTTCGGAAGCCGCGTAATAAAAAACCTGAACGAATTCAAATCTATATCCGACACAATCATTGCCAATCGGTATGATTCATGCCTCGATGACGTCAAGGCTAAAGTATATACCAGGGATATTTTCGGAAAGGATTGATTTTGTGGGACAGGGGTCAGACCACTGTCCCAACTCACAGTCTCTGCCTATTCCACGAACTCCCTGGCCTTCTCTTCAGTCATTGAGAACTTCTCCATAATTTTCTGTACAATAACCTCTTTTGAAGTCCCCATCTCACTCAATATATCAACAAGCCCTTTTATCCCCCTCTGCATTCCTTGTTGCATTCCTTGCTGCATTCCCAACTCAATTCCGCGTTCTACAACCACGTCACTCAGATTACACATTCTTTTTACCCTCCCTTCCAGTTCCAGCGTCATCTTCATAGCATACTTTTCTTCAAGCTTCCTCTTCTTCACATCGGAGTCTTCGGGCGATAATACGTCCTCAAGCATCGCAATAAGCCTGTTCCTCGACTCGGCAACGTCGCTGTTATTCCTTATGCGTATGACCATACCGCACATCTTATCAAGTTTCGGAAAATCGCAAGGCATTCCAAATAATGTGTCCTGCTTAAGAGAAATCCGGCTGATTGAATCCGCAGCATCATCCGCATCCATACATATCCATATACTATAGACCTTCTTAATTTTATCGTACCTTGCCTTGACCGAGTCAACCGCGTCACTATTTGTTCCTTATACGTATTACTACCACACATATTTTATCAGATTTCAGAAAAACAACACCTTTATTTGTATAAAATTACATAATCAGAACTTTCTTCCCCTCAAAAGCAAAACCATAATGTCTTATGCGTTCTGCATCAATTCCCCTGGCAATCAATTCCGCATCATAATTTTTATCTGCAATCTGCCGAAGTGCTGCCTGCGCTGTATCAACAAGTGTCTTCTCTTCTTCCGAATCATGGACCTTGAATTCAAGCACTATGGCACTTAACCTGGCATCAGTTAAATCGCGTGGTATAAGCATTACATCGTACCTTCCATACCCACTCTCACGATTGGACTTAATTTCATAAATATCACGTAGCTCAGAAATCAATCCCAGTACAAAGCCATGATAGAATTTCTCCGGCTGATTTATTTCCGACGGATGTGTCCCTGTATCAAAAAAGCTAAAGGTAGCAGTTGCAACATGATTCATGAATATGTTCATTTCCTTTAAGCTACCCTTCATCAACGCCCTCACAAATTCATTATAATTAGCATTGGTTCTGCCAAACCACCCCTTAAACATATTGTAAAACAGGCTTTTCGTCTCAATATTGGTAATCGACACATGATACCACGGCTCCAATATCTCGCCACGATACTCAACCGCTTCCACCTTGAGATATCCACCTGCTACCAAAAGGCTCCAAACTGCACTCTCATTCGTATCAAGCTGGTTAAACACTACCTGCTCATCGAAGTTCACAACTATTAATTCACCATTCATTAGTCTTTCCATATTCAATTTCATATCCGGTGAGGCAGTCTGCAACAGCTTACTCACAGGACCATTAGAGCTTGTAGCAGCCCAGTATGGTCTCAGCTGTTTTTTATCAAGATAATTTATAATAGACCACGGATTATAGATGTCCTTATGCAAACCGAATGTAAAACCGTCGTACCAGTTTTTCACTTCCGCTTTTCTGTCCGACAATCCGAGCTTATCAAGCGACGCAAATACCTCATCCTCAGTAAAACCAAAGCTTGTGCTATACTCATTAGTTGTTGTTGTGACAACATTAAGATTATTGAGATCCGAAAACATTGATTCTTTCGAAACTCCGGTAATGCCTGTCATGACAGCTCTTTCAAGATATTGATTCGTCTTGAATGTGCTGTTGAACAAGCTACGCAAAAACGAAATAAATTCATCCCAATATCCGTGTACATACGCCTCCTGCATAGGTGTATCATACTCATCAAGAAGAATTATTACATTTTTTCTATAGTAACTTGACAAATGTGACGAAAGCATCTTTAAAGAATCCTGTGCGGTCACATCACTCATTTCACTTTTTACAGAATAATACTGCTGCTTCTGTAACGCCGTCATTCCACTTCCCAGATACAACTGTTCATATTGCGCATAAATATCCACAATAATATTCTTAATTTTGGCGACTGCATCCACATAATTATTCTGCTTTACATCTGCAAAACTAAGAAAAATCACAGGATACTTCCCCTGTAGCTTCCTGTACTCTTCATTTTTCCATATATACAGGTCATCGAACAGGTCACTTCTCCCTGCATATTGATTGGAAAAAAAACAGTTAAGCATGCTCATATTCAATGTCTTTCCAAAACGTCGTGGTCTTGTGATCAAAGTGACACTATCTCCACTGTCC
>ENA-ORCM01002269-ORCM01002269.1-human-gut-metagenome-genome-assembly--contig:-NODE-2269-length-14332-cov-20.466503_pt1 | contig 14332 bp, 7 predicted proteins | sample MGYA00242906_ERZ507928 | MGnify/ENA primary metagenome ERZ507928 (study PRJEB26167, sample SAMN06115497) | human gut metagenome | host: Homo sapiens | place: China:Shanxi | collected 2015-05-07...
TCCAATGTGGCAAGTGCTTCATTGTAACGTTTCATATTGATATAGCAACTCAAGGCTTTTTCCCATGCGGCACCGTTCACTTCATTGTCGTCTACATGTTTTTGAGAAACGAACAATACGTGCGGCAATGCTTCTGCGTACAGACCAAGTTCCATCAGTTTTTCAGCTTTCTTCATGTGTTGTGCGCTCATGGCAAGCGTAATATCATAATCATCAGGATACATCTCATACATCTTTTTCAGCGTTGAATAGGCAAGATCATCCTCATTCATCTGGCGATAAAGCATATATTCTTTATAAAGAATTCCTTTATCATTGTTGCCATATTGTTTTTTAGCTTCTCTGATATAGAAGAGTGCGTCATCGGTATATCCCCGGGTGACGGAAGTGTTCAGCAGGTAGTCTAATGCTTCCTTGTTCTTATTACCTCCTTCGTAGGCCATGCCATATAATACATAAGGATCCCGCTGCTTCTCTGCTCGGGCAGCCTCCATTAACAGGTCGTTATACATACGCCGTATGGCAGGGCTGTTGTTTCTTCGCATTTGCTCGCGTATAAACACCAGAGCTTCCGGATAACGTGCCAATTCACTAAGGATACTCGCCCTTTTGACGATAAGCGCACCGCTTCCCGGTATGGCAGCCAAACCGTTGGATGACCAGCCTAGAGCAGCTTCCCGGTTTCCTTCCTGTAAATGCAGGTTAATGATGTCCAGATAATATTCTTCGTTTTGAGGAGATACTTTGATGAGCTCCGTCAGCTTTTCGATAGCCTCTTTTCGGTTACCGCCTTTTTTCATTTGCTGGTAGCCTACCTCCATGCTGTAGATATAATCCTTCCTTAGAATGGTATCGTTCGGGTAAATCTGATTGATTCGTTTCAACAGACGATCTGCTTCCACATCGTTGTTCTGCTTGCGGTACAGTTCAATCTTTCTTCGCCATAAACCTCTCCAATACGGATTCACTTCCAGCAATTCATTAACGTAACAAATAGCACTGGAGTAATTTTCGGTGATATCTTCTACGTCTACCAGCAGATGTTTGGCATTGACGTTGTTGTAATTGTCATCTATCGCTTTGACAAGATGATAACGCGACTGGTCATAGTTCTTTTCGTGGAACCAGTATTTTCCCATGAGCCATTCAAGGTCAGAAACATTCGGGTATTTCTGAAGGCCCTCCTCCAACAGCTCTTTCCCTGCTTCCCATTCCTCGTTCGCAAAATGCTCCTGTACAATCTGGGCATATTGCTCCGGTGTCTGGAATCCGTTGTCGGTCCCGGAGGAAGAGGTTATCAGTAAAAACAGACAACCTAATATGGTGATCTTATGGAGAAATTCTCTGTTCATTCTATCTTGTCTTTAATCTTTCTTTCTTGTTTAAATCGTAGCAGGTTCGGGCTTCATTGCCGTTATATCAGTACCGTCTGCACTTTCTTCTTTCTGCTTGAATCCCTTACGTTCCATGTTTTTCCACTTGAAGTCTCTATTGGTCAGATAACTGAGGTATCCTCTCAATGAACAGAAAGTGATGATGGGATGATAGAAGATAGGCTCTAATATGGATGCAATGATAATCCACAGGTATTCATATCCTCTTTTATATAGCATCCCGACATAGTAGTCGTAGGTAATAACAACGATGGAAAGGAACTGGCAGAACGTATAGATCGTCAGGTAAATCATCCATGCCGTGTTCCAGTTGACTGCTCCTGTAAAGGCCAGATAGATAAATACTATCAAACCGACGAGCTCGATGATCGGCGCTAGAAACTCAAAAACGAACATATAAGGCAGAGTTAACAGTCCCATCTGTTTATACGTCTTTTTGAAAATCATCTTACGATGGATATTAAGTGTCTGGAACAATCCCCGTGCCCAACGGGTACGTTGCCGGTAAAGCATTGCCAGGTTGGGAGGTCCTTCCGTCCAACAACAAGTATCAGGAATCTGTACGATCTTATAAGGACGGGAGAAGTCGCACATATATCCTACCATGCGGGTGATGAGGTCCATGTCTTCGGCAAAAGAGGGAGCATCGTATCCTCCGGCTGCAATCGCTACCGAACGATCGAAAAGACCGAATCCACCGGAAACATTCGGCATACCATTGATAGCGGACCATCCCATCTTACCAATCAGATAAGAGCGCATATATTCCAGATTCTGGAAAAGTGGAATCGGTGTACGGGGAGTTCTAACGTCTATGATTTGTCCGTCTTTCACGACGCATCCGTTAGCCATCAACATCGTTCCGCTGACTGCAATTACTTGTTTTTCTGAAGATATAATGGGCGAGATACAACGATAAAGAGCATACTTTTCCAAAATGCAATCCACATCCGTGCAGATAAAATAAGGATGAGAAGCAACGTTGATACCCGCATTGGATGCATCCGCTTTGGTTCCTCCATTTTCTTTGTCTACAACGATGAGTCGGCTGTATTTCGGGTTGGAGGATTTGAGGAGTCTTCGGAACGGTCTGGTTTTGATTCGCTCGATATAAGCATAGGGCACTTCTACCAGTTCATAATATTCGGTCATCTTTTCCAATGTACTGTCCGTACTTCCATCATTTACAATAACCACCTCGAAAAGCGGATATTCCAATGCAAGCATGGAGTTCACATTATCAATGATTGTCTTTTCTTCATTGAAGGCAGGAGCAATTACCGAAATGCCCGGTGTATAGGGGGATTCCTTGATTGTTTTCCGCATATAGCTTTCCACATAGTAATCCTTTCTCCGTTTTAGAGAAATGAAAGAGAGGAAGGCGAATGTGACGAAGAATATCGCCAGCATGCTCGTATAAAAGAATACGAAATAATTGAAGAATGTAAATATTATATCTCTCATGTTCTCTAGTTTAACTGGTTGATTAACGGATGCTTGGTGTGGGCAAACAATATAGCTGTGTGGGAATCTGCTTTTCTTTCCAATTGATCGAATGTTTTCCTTCCCATTGCACTATACTCATAGAGGGCTTTGAGTATGACTCTCTTGGTTCCCCAGTTATCTGCTTCATCATAAGCATTGTAAAGAAATCCTAAAGCCTTATCGGTCTTTAGATCCGCAATAGCCGAAATGATTTGTCGTTTGACTTCTTCCGGTTGTACATTATACATTTCAATCAGCTTAGGTTCAACCTCTTTGTATTTTAGTTTACCTAAAGTCTTGATCGCTTCACCTCGTATTTCCACAGAACGGGCATTGAGTTGCTTCGCGAGAATTGGGGCACTTTCGGTTTCATTATATAGCCGGATTTCGTTGATAAAGAATATCTTAACGTTTTCTTCAGCTGAAGTATTCACCCATTTAATAAAGGTGGGTGTGTTATATCCCACTTTCTTACGGTGCTCCAAGATAGCGTGTAACTCCATCATGTCCCATTGCCTTAACTTCATGCCGATGTCTTCGTCGAAGAAGCGGAACGGGTCACCCTGGCTTAACCACATATAAGTATAGCGTGCCGAGTTTCTTAGTTCTAGTTCACGATGATAGAGGAAACGCACCAATACCGCTTCAGAGGCATAGCCATTGATGGACTGAATAAGTTTCAGAGCTTGTATCTTTGATCTTTTGGAACCGAATTGAAGTTCGCGTTCAAGGAAACGTGTGATTTGGAATACGGTTTGAATCGTTTGATAGTTTAGTTCATTGATCTCATCTTCATGCACACTCTTGATTTCTGTTAATAGTTGAGTGATAATGCGTAACTCGTTAGGTTTCGGGCGCTTTTTCGTATCATATTCTAATCTGTCAGCTATCTCTTCTTCACTCAATGTGTTGGAATCTAGTGAGATAGATTTCATTTCTTCATAATACTTATCAAATGCTTTATTGTATTTCCGCTTCTCTTTTCGCCTTTTAAATATACCATATATAATATGGAATAGGAGAAATAAGTACGCAATAATACAAAACATTACAGCAATTGAGCATATTCTTATGATTAAAGGATAGCCAATAAACTTGTAATATATCCAATAGAAATAATATTCTATGTAATCTATACCATACAGTACTTGATCCATTTCCCTTGATATATTTATATATAGAACTTGTATATTCGGAATAAAAGCTCTATATTTGTTGTATTGAATGTTCTGTCTAATGCAAATATACGAAATAACTTGTATATATTATCCAGTGTTCATGAACAGGCCTTTTGAGCCCTATTTTAGCTCTTGTGATTATTCTCGATGGAAAGGATTGAAATTACAAATAAAGGCAAGCAAAAAGCTATTAGGAGTTAAATATATTTTTGATAAGTTAACAAATGGAGCCTGAAAATAAGTGTGATAAGCCAGGTTCTCATGCGAAACAAAAACAAACAATAAATTTAAAAATTAAATTAAGATGAAAATTAAAAGTTTGATGTATGTCCTTATGGGGACAATGTTGGTTACTACTTCCTGCTCTGATAATGAGTTGGAAAAAGGTAACGATGGTTCGGGAACTGTTGACCCGGTAAATGCTTCTGCACTTGTGAATGTATATTCCGATAAAAGTGGTTCTGAAGCGAGTCTGCTTGTGGGAGATGTATTAGTGAAAGATTCCCGTACTCTTACGTTGAATGTTCCTGCTGCTTGCGAGAAAGTGTATATGAAATACAATACAGTTTCGGGAACAGAAGCTACAAAAGAATTTGCTTTGTCTCCTGTTAGTCGTGGTGTAGATCAGAGTACTGGTTTCAATTTTGAAACAAACCGTCTGGCATCGGTAACTCTTGCGCTTCCTGAAGATGCAGTGCAGCCGACAAATGAAACGGACCAAGGCTATCTTTTCTATCATAACACAGGTGTGGTGATGTTCGAAGATGGTTGGCCTATTCAACTGGATTCATGGTATGATGAAGATTTCAACGATGTTGTATTCGAGTATGACTTGAAGGTGACTGAATGTCATAGTCAACAGATGATGGAGACTGTAGGAGGTAAAGAAGAATTGTTGTTGACTTTGGATGTTCGTGCTGTAGGTGGTATATACCCGACTGTGTTAGGTGTTGTACTGGATGGTTTGAAAAGCGAGTATGTTGATCGGATTACTGCAAGCCTTGTACTAAAAGGTGGTCAGGGAACAATGACAGACTTAGCTAAAGAGGAACTTTCTACAAAAAATATAGTGAAAGTTGAAAATAAAAATTGGAATTGGAGTAATGATACTCGCAAAGAACCGCGTTTCGCAATATTGACAGTGGATAAAGCACAAGCGGAAGGAACTGTTATTACACTGGATGGTTTAACTTCTTTGATGGATAATAATCAGGATATGTTTCAGGTAACACAAGGAAAAGTAAGAGAAGGACTACCTATGTTGCGTGCTGAAGTTAGACTGATTGGTAAAGAAGGATTAACTGGAGCTGAAAGAGATGCTCAGCTTGCAGCATTTAGAGAGTTGATTTTAGATACTAATAGACAGAATTTCTTTATTAAGGTGAACGGTGGTAAAGAAATACACATGAGGGGTTATGCACCGACTTCTGCTTACAAAGCAGAATATGAAGCATTGGTTGCGGGTGACACTACACTGGATGCAAATGTTTATTATTCAAATACCAAAGGTTCCACTTGGGGAGTTAAACTTCCGGTTGGCACACGTCATGCTTATGAACGTGTACCATTTAGAGAAGCATATCCTGATTTTACTAAATGGGTAGATAGTAAGGGTGCTTCAAACCAGAAATGGTATGAGAACTTTGTTGATGAAAAAACTATAAGATATTGGTAATGCAAATTATCAGTCAATACGTTATTTGAGTTATTTTGTACAATTTGAACCCCTCTTTTTTCGAAAAGAGGGGTTTCTTTGTATTCGGAAGAATAATCTTTAAACTAATACCGTAATGACGAAGCGATTTTTTATAGGCTACAGTTTGATTACTTTTTTTCTCTTAAATAGTGTGGTGCTTTTGGCACAGCACAAAGCTTCCTTTGTGCAGCAATGGAAAATAGAAGATGCATCCCATGCTTTGCAGATAATAGAACGTGCAGATACATTAGAATTGATAGTTCCGGACGGACTGACTATGTGGTATCGGCAACGATTGACGGGCGATTATGAAATAAGTTATCGTATTTGTATGGTGATGCAAGGTGGAAAGTATGACCGCTTGAGTGATCTGAACTGCTTCTGGGCTGCCAATGATCCTAAATACCCTGATGATCTTTTTGCCCGTAGTCAGTGGCGTGACGGCATCTTTAAAAACTATAACACATTAAACCTTTTCTACGTTGGATACGGAGGAAATGATAATTCAACGACCCGTTTCCGTCGATACAAAGGAGAATATTATGGAGTGGCAGATGACAAGGTGAAACCTTTATTGAAAGAATATACCGATGCCTCTCATTTACTCGTCCCCAATCAGTGGTATGAGATTCGGATTCGAGTGGAAAAGGGAATCACAACTTATTCTGTGAATGATGAAGAGTTGTTCCGCTATACCCTTGCGGGTAGTGAAGGTGACGGACACTTCGGTTTACGTCTTTTGCAGAATCACGTACTCTTTACAGATTTTAAAGCGACTATACTTTGACTTATATACTGAAAACCTAATAAGACTATATTTCCATGATGAAACAACCTTTTACTAAATTTGGAGTGACAACTCTGTTTTCTCTTTTGTGTTCAGCATTCCTTCATGCGCAAGTTGTAACAGATGAACGGATGTTTTCTTTTGAAGAACCGCAAATACCGGATTGTATCACCGCTACCCATTCCCGCCTGTCGGTATCTGATCTGCATTATAAAGATGGAAAACATTCGTTGGAATGGACATTTGAACCGGGTGGTATATTGGAACTCAAGAAAGACCTGAAGTTTGAGAAGAAAGATCCGACCGGCAAGGATTTATATCTTTCGGCTTTTATTGTGTGGGTTTATAATGAAGTTCCCCAAGATGCGACCATTGAGTTTCAGTTTCTGAAAGACGGCAAACGATGCACATCTTTCCCTTTTGGTATTAATTTCAGTGGTTGGCGTGCCGCATGGGTTTGCTATGAACGTGATATGCAAGGCACACCGGAAGAAGGCATGAATGAACTCCGGATTATTGCTCCAAATTCAAAAGGAAGCCTTTTCATCGATCATTTGATTACGGCTACTAAGGTTGATGCACGTCAACAGACGGCCGATCTGCAAGTTCCTTTTGTCAATGCCGGGACCACCAACCATTGGCTGGTTGTCTATCAACACTCGCTTTTGAAACCGGATATTGAATTGACTCCTGTAGACGATAAGCAAAGAGCAGAAATGCAACTGTTGGAAAAGCGTTTTCGTGATATGATCTACACGAAAGGGAAAACGACAGATAAAGAAGTAGAAACCATCCGCAAGAAATATGATTTCTATCAGATAACTTACAAGAACGGCCAAGTATCGGGAGTACCTATTTACATGGTACGTGCTTCAGAAGCTTATGAACGGATCATACCGAACTGGGATAAAGATATGCTGACTAAAATGGGAGTGGAAATGCGTGCTTATTTCGACCTGATGAAAAGAATTGCCGTTGCATATAATAATGCGGCAAATCCGGTGATTCGGGAAGAAATGAAGAAGAAGTTCTTAGCAATGTACGATCACATAACCGATCAGGGGGTAGCTTATGGTAGTTGTTGGGGAAATATCCATCATTATGGCTATAGTGTTCGCGGTCTGTACCTGGCATATTTTCTGATGAAAGATGTGCTTAGGGAAACCGGGAAACTTCAGGAAGCCGAACGGACATTACGCTGGTATGCGATTACTAACGAAGTATACCCTAAACCGGAAGTCAATGGAATTGATATGGACTCTTTCAATACACAGACCACCGGACGCATTGCCAGCATTTTAATGATGGAAGATACACCGGAAAAACTACAATATCTCCGGTCTTTCTCCCGTTGGATTGATTTTGGTTGCCGTCCTGCATTGGGATTATCCGGTTCGTTTAAAGTAGACGGAGGTGCTTTCCATCATCGAAATAACTATCCGGCTTATGCTGTGGGCGGACTCGATGGAGCAACCAATATGATCTATCTTTTCAGCCGGACGGAATTTGCTGTTTCCGAGTTAGCTCATGAAACAGTGAAAAATGTACTGTTGACCATGCGTTTCTATTGCAATAAGCTGAACTTCCCTCTTTCCATGTCCGGTCGTCATCCGGATGGAAAAGGTAAACTGGTTCCTATGCATTTTGCTATGATGGCTCTAGCTGGTTCTCCCGATGGAAAGGAGGAATATGATAGTGAAATGGCTTCTTCTTACCTCCGTCTGATTTCAGACCCAAGTATTGAAAATGACTCTCCCGAATATATGCCTAAGGTTTCAAATGCTGAAGAACGTAAGGTGGCAAAACGTCTTGTGGAGAAAGGTTTCCGTCCGGAACCGGACCCGCAGGGAAATATAGCGATGGGATATGGTTGCGTCTCTGTCCAACGTCGTAGTAACTGGTCGGCTGTGGCACGCGGACATTCCCGTTATCTATGGGCGGCAGAGCATTATCTGGGAGCAAATCTATACGGTCGTTACCTGGCACACGGCAGTTTGCAAATATTGACTGCTGCACCGGGACAGACAGTAACTCCCGCCACTAGCGGCTGGCAGCAGGAAGGTTTTGACTGGAACCGTATTCCGGGAGTGACATCTATTCATTTGCCATTGGAGCAATTGCAGGCTAAGGTGCTCAATGTGGATAGTTACTCTGGAATGGAAGAGATGCTTTACTCCGACGAGGCTTTTGCCGGTGGTTTGTCTCAACAGAAGATGAATGGTAATTTCGGAATGAAGTTACATGAGCATGATAAGTATAACGGATCACATCGGGCACGTAAATCTTACCATTTCATCGATGGAATGATTGTCTGTCTTGGTTCGGATATTGAAAATACAAATACGGAGTTCCCGACAGAAACGACTATCTTCCAATTGGCAGTTACTGATAAAGCAGGGCATGATTATTGGAAAAATTATCAAGGAGATAAGAAAGTATGGGTGGACCATTTGGGAACGGGTTATTATGTTCCAACTCCCATCCGGTTTGAGAAGAACTTTCCTCAATACTCGCGAATGCAAAATACAGGAAAGGAAACAAAGGGTGATTGGGTTTCTTTGGTTGTAGATTATGGAAAGGCACCGAAAAACGGAAGTTATGAATACGCTGTTCTGCCTCAGACGAATGAAACTCTGATGAAGAAATTTGCAAAGAAGCCCACTTATAAGGTATTACAGCAAGACCGGAATGCACATATTGTAGAGTCCGTTTCCGAACAGATCATTTCTTATGTGTTGTTTGAAACTCCTGAAACGACATTGCCGGGTGGTTTATTACAACGTGTGGATACTTCCTGTCTGGTTATGATTCATAAAGGATCTGCTGATAAGATTAAGTTGACGGTGGCACAACCGGATTTGGCTTTGTATCGCGGTCCAAGCGATGAAGCGTTTGATAAAGATGGGAAACGCATCGAACGTAGTATCTATTCACGACCATGGATTGAAAATGCCAGTAGTGAAATACCTGTGACTGTAACGATAAAAGGGCAATGGAATGTAGAAGAAACTCCGTTTTGCAAGGTGATTTCTTCTGATAAGAAGCAAACAGTTTTGCAGTTCAGTTGTAAAGATGGTGCTAGCTTTGAAGTGGAGTTAAGGAGATAAAAGTCAGACAATAGGAGATCATTTGCTTTTCCTGATAGGGGAACACTAGTTTCTCTTGGAGAAACCATAGTTTCCATGCCGTTGAAACTATTGTTTCTCGGTGCTGAAACTACAGTTTCCCAATGCTGAAACTTTAGTTTCCCGGTACGAAACCTTTGGTTTCAAGCCTTGAAACTAAAAGTTTCCCCACGAGAAACAAAGGTAATGCATTCATGAAATAAATAGGATTGCCTGGAGCTTCCAGAGTGAATACCTCCGCGTTGTGAAATGTAGTTTATCTGTTTCTGGTGACAGCATTATTGTTGTCACACTGCTGTCACCTATTGCTGTCACGGTGTTAATTGTTAATAATCAAACCGTTAAGCAGCAATCGGTGACAGGTGACAGATATATAATTAAAATAATTGTATAGAGAGGTTAGAACATAAACATGGCAACGGCAACAATACGGTTGTTACATACGGCATGGGTATCTTGAATTTTCCCATTGGACGTATTGAGCGAACCATACCATGCAGAGCTTAATGTATATTCCAACCCGAATTTCCAGTGGGGGACATTGTAGGTCAGTTCTGCTCCTGCCGTAACTAATTGGTTAAGGTCTGTTCCTGTTCCATAAAGTTTTGCATCATTTCCTTTGGGAGCATATAGTGCATCACTTGTTCCCAGATTCTTGGCATAGCCTACGAAGATTCCCGGCTTCCATTTCTGTCCGTAGACAACGTTGAACCAAGAGCTGGAGAAACGTATCGGAGTATATTCTTGTTCTCCCGTTTGTTCGTTGACAGACTTGATCCCGAATCCACCCAAACCGGAAGCTTGTGTCAGATTGGATCCTAATACACTCTTCGCAGCGATGAACCAGTCTTTGTTGGTGTATTTTACATGAGCTTCGTATGAAAGAGTTGTGATGCGTTCGTCTACCTTGTATTTATCTGTATTTACTATAGACTCCGTACGTGGTTTCAATGATAACAACTCAATGCCTACGCCGGCCAGCAAACCGCCATTCTTATAATCAGCTCCGACATAAAATTCGGGAATACAGCTTTGCTTCAGATACTTATGTGTTTTCCCTTCCGGTCCTTGTGAAGTATATTGTGATTGCCACACTGCGGCTCCGGTAAGTTGGAAATTCTTGTTTGTATAGCGATAACGAATTTGTGGCGCACGGCTGAAGGGCTGAAACGGTGCTCCTACGGAGAGATTAAGAATCTGCGGAGACACATCTCCGAATAAGGGATGCCAGTTCTGTCCGAGTAATAAAGCTGATTTTCCCCAATCCAGATTCAAATAAGCATGACGAAGGCGAATGACCGAATAAGAAGTGCCTGTGCCGCGGAAGTCGACTTCTACTTTGGCAGACGTCTTGGCTGTTCCCAGTTTTGGACCGGCAACGTCTACTCCAAGGCGTGAATATAAAGTATAGAAGTTACTGTTGGGTGTTGAGGTCAAATCGTTCCCCTCCGGATCACGCACTTTGTCTTTTGGATACATATAAAACAATCCGTCTACGGTTTCTTCGTTAGCACGACTATTATAATAGAAGTCAGTACGAATCTGTCCGTAGAATTTGAACTTGAAATCCTGCATTTGTGCGAAACTGCCCGATACGGTTATCAGACAAAGAAAGATTAGAATGTATTTTTTCATAATGTGCATGTTTGTAAACGGGCGCAAAATTACGTAAAATTACTGGTTATCAGTTCATCGTTGATTAAAAAAGGCAAGGATTGCCTGATTATATTTATTGAGACTTGTGCTTTTATGAATTGCTTTCAGTAATTTTCTGTCTGCTTGCGGCATTAAATATTCCCAGAAAGTTTTCATTTTGTTCAGAAGTTGTTCGTCTCCTCCTTCCAACTGTTCTGCATATTGATTGTATACGCATTTGTGCATAGATTGCAATTTTTCTCTCATTTCATCGAACTCGAGTGCACGGTTTTGTCTATACTCCAAAGCTAATGCCGGGTTGGCAAGTAATCCCCGTCCTATCATCATTCCGGCTAGTCCGGGAAACTGTTCCTGAATGCGGTGAATATCTTCTACACTATTGATATCCCCATTATAGATGAGCGGATGTTTGCAGACTCCCTGAAAGGCTTCAAACGCTTTAAGGTCGACTTCTCCTTTATATTGCTGTTTTCCCAAGCGGGGATGCATAACCACTTGTCGTAGGGGGAGCTCATTGATAATCGGAGCCAGTTTCAGACATTCCTCCGGATCTTCCCAACCCAACCTCATTTTGATAGAAAAACTAATTTGCGGATATTCCGTAATCAGCCAGCTAAGTAACGCTTGCACTTCTTCGGGATAAGGAAGAATACCGGAACCATTGTGGCGTTTAGCCAGCATGGGAAAAGGGCACCCCATATTGATATCGACTTCCTTATATCCCTTTTCAATGAGTAGGGATAAGATTTTTTCTGCTTTCTCAAAAGAGGGAGCTATCAGTTGTGGAATCAGATGGGGTACTTGATTATTCCCGGGCTCGATTCCTCGGACATCTCTATGGCGAAATCCGCCTTTTTCGAGTCGTACAAATGGGGTATAATAAGTATCTATACCTCCGAAGCAGGCAGCATGAGCATTACGGTAAATCACGTCGGTATAACCTTGTAATGGGGCAAAATGAATAGGAAGAGTCTTTTGCATTGTTTTTATTTTTGTGCAAACTTATATATAAATGTTGATTTATACGCTAGTTGAGTAAAGAAAAATGCTTTTTCGGAGGAGAAGAAAGGGAAGAGGGTGGAAAGATATGGTAAAAGTAAAAGAGAGGAACCTCGCGGTCCCTCTCTTTCTGATGTTAAATTGATTAAAGTCTGATTTTTATAAACGTTTTCTATGATTGAAGGTTAGAAAAATTGGGGGATATGCTTTTATTCTACAACGTTTATAGTCAGTTCACGTATTACTTGACCACCTTGATGGACGTAGTTTGCATTGTTGGCTACGAAGGTAGCGGTGTATGTTCCGGCCTCCTCGTAGGTATGTGAGTATATCTCTAATGTTTGCGAGATATTTTTGATGGCTACACCAGCGTCAGGATCGCAGGAACCATTGAGGAGGATTGGATTGGAAATAAGCCAAGTATCTCCTTTGGTATAATCTTTGCTACCCCCGCTAGTTACGAAATCGTTTGGTTGGCTAATTCTCCAAAAATAAGGAATATTACCATCCACTGTGGTGTATGCTATCTTGTCTGCATATTCAGCACTTTTCATTTCTTCAAGTGTGAGATTTTTGTTTCCTAATGCTTCCTTCAGTTTGGTAAGATGAGTGTTGTTTTTTGAAAGATCATCTAAATTGTAGGTTACATTTAAAGCCGAGAATTCGAAGTTCTTTGCATTAATTGTGGTTGATTTCCCATTGTTGAATTCTAGATTAAGTTGTAATCCTTTAATATGTATAACAGGCATTGTAGCGCTGTTGTCAAGGGGATTCAGGCGGAAAGCAATGCTGATTTCCTTGCCCAAGTAAGAAGTCAAAGGGCAGGAATAGTCTTTAGTAACTTTGGTTGCTTTAGGAAGCTCATCTTGGCTGACAAGTTCTGTCCATTCGCAATTAGTAACTGCTTCTTTGTCTTTTTCCACATTGTTGCCACTAATTCCTTCGAATTGATCGGATATTAATATGTGAGTAGAACCTTCGATGGTTTTCGCACTACCATAGTCATATACTACGGAGAAGTTGATTTCACATTTTTCTACGTCTTCCGGTTGCATTTCAATTCTGTTCCGGTGTTTGTATTCGTGCCCTATCTCACCGCTGAAGAAACTGATAAAATCAGGGTCACCATCGAAGCTGAACGTTACAGGGTTTCCTTTCTTTACAGTCACAGTTTTGCCATCGAAGCTGACATTGCTGTCTGTCACCACACCCACTTCCATTGCTGTTTCTTCTTTTAATTCCTTGTCGCATGAAGCCAGGGATAGTCCGGCAAAAGCGATAGTCATCAAACTTTTATATATTATTTTCATGTCCTTTTCTTTTTAAAGTTATTAAGAGAATTACCAACCCGGATTATTCGTCTTGATAGCACCGTTTGATCCTATTTCATTGGCAGGAATCGGGAAATAATTGTAAGACTTCGGAATATTGAAGTAAGTATATACATTGATTCCGAATTTCCAGGATTCGTCAGCCTGTGCCTTGTCCACTTGTTCCTGCATCAGTTTGTAATAGTCTCCCCAACGGATCAGGTCGAAACGGCGTGTGTACTCGAAACAGAGTTCCATTGCACGTTCGTCTTTGATAGCTTTGCGGAAGCTCTCTTCATCCAGATTTGCTGCAAGTTTTTTGATTCCTGCACGTTCTCTTACTGCATTGATACATTCATACGCCAAATCATTAGGGCCATGGTTGACTTCATTTTCTGCCTCTGCAATCATTAGCAGAATGTCAGAGTAACGGAGAAGAGGGAAGTTGATGGAAGTATCGTTTTTACTCTTCTTGTCTGCTTCATATTCTCTACGATATTTGGCGGCAGCCCTGTTGCGGTTCTTATTGGCATCGTTCTTCGATTCACGATCACCGTAAGTAGACCCCGGCTCTGTTTTACCATAGCTGAAGGATTTATCCCAGTATTGTTGTTCCACTTCATCTCTTTTTCCCTTTACAAATTCACGACCGTCTACCGGAGTACCTTCTCCTGCTGACTGGGTGTAAGTGAATGGAGCGAT
>ENA-ORCM01002276-ORCM01002276.1-human-gut-metagenome-genome-assembly--contig:-NODE-2276-length-14280-cov-6.923185_pt1 | contig 14280 bp, 13 predicted proteins | sample MGYA00242906_ERZ507928 | MGnify/ENA primary metagenome ERZ507928 (study PRJEB26167, sample SAMN06115497) | human gut metagenome | host: Homo sapiens | place: China:Shanxi | collected 2015-05-07...
GCGAAAACGCCTCGCAAGGTGCACCTTAGACTGCGGTTTCAAAACCTCGGAAAGCCCCGCACTGCGGGGCTTTGTGGCTGAGAGGTGCCCAATTAGGGGCACCTCTCTTTATCTTGTGCTAAAATCGAACGGCCTTCCCCGTCCAAAAATCCGGCTTAAAAAGTTCGGCTTTTCGTCCAAAAGCGTTCCCGCAAATATCGCCAAAAAGTTACCGCCACAATGCTGTTCCAAACCGCTTCTCATCCCGTTTTTCAACTTCTCTCACAAACGGCCCACGGTTGCTTTCACGGGTAAAAGTGGGTACACACTCGGCTTTCAGAGAAAGATCGCACACAGCGGCTTACACGGTGAAACGTGTGTGCCGTTGATGTGGTGATTCTGGGGGTCTCATGCTATACTGATGGTCACCGGGAGCCGCTCAAAAAATTTAATTTTTTTGAAAATCGTGCAAGAATTGACATATCTTGTGCATCTATGTGTGAGCACAGCCAGACCCATTTCAGAAAATTTTGAAGCTGACGATGGGTGCAGATGTGACCGCAACGCCACCTCCCGTCGTTCTCCGCATTGGCGCGGCGGGAGGTATTTTTATGGTATCGGACGCAACCAAGCGGCTGGATGAAGCGGCAGTGCGGCACATCCTGGATCGATACTCAGATAGTCCGGGGGGATTATTCTCCGTTTGGCATGGATAGTGGGCCCGATCCAGAAGGAGCTGAACGAGTTCACTTGGAATCAGGTGGATTTTCTTTATATAAGAAACTCCGTCCAGATTTTGTGTGTACCGTTTTCAACGCCCCGTATACAGTCCCGCCAACCAGCGGGCATAGTGTTGTTACGGTGATGGGTAGGCCATTTGCATTCCACTTTTTCTGTTTGAACGCCCTCCGGCAGATGGAAACCTTACTGCATCCATGTTTGGTTCTTCCATCACAAACGGTGTGCCAATGGGTTGCCCTAATTCTTGCTGCCCTTGTATGCTCAATGACTGTTAAGCAAAAAACGGCCCTCTGCCAATGAAAAGGCAGAGGGCTGAGTTTTCATCTGATGTTATATCCCATATCAAGTCTGCGCATCCAATTGAAATGTGACGCTCAAATAAACTTGGGATCAAAGAAAAAATAAGTCGAGGGAATTTCCCTCGACTTATTTTTTGCTTGCCCTGTACCGTCCGGTCTGCCCCATAGGTCACATTGTGTACCTATGTACATGAACCATTGATTTCAGGGGCTTTCTCTATGATGCGTGCAATGTGGAAAATTACTTCGCAAACGCGGCGACATCCGCCTTGGCAGCCTGCATGAAGATGTAGGTATCGCAGCCGTAGCCGATGAACTTCACGCCCAGATCACGCCACTTCTTGCCGCCTTCCACGGTATCGGCAAAGCAGCCGATCTTTACGCCCTTGGCGCTGGCCTTGGCAATGATCTCCTTGATGGCGGCAACCACTTCCGGGTGGTCGATCTCGCCCACATGGCCCAGAGAGCTGGACAGATCATAGGGGCCGACAAACACAACGTCGATGCCGGGAACGTCCAGAATCTCGTCCAGATTCTCAATGGCCTTCTTGCCCTCGGCCTGCAGGATCACAGCGGTATCCTGCGCCTTGGAGAAGTATTCGCTGCCGGGAACATCACCGAAACCGGCGGAACGGACAAAGCGGCAGGTACCGCGGGTTCCCACAGGGGAGAACTTGGCGGCGGACACGGCCGCCCGTGCCTGCTCGGCGGTGTCAATCTGAGGGATCATGACGGCGCCTGCGCCCACGTCCAGTGCCTGATCGATCCAGATGTCCGTCCCTCTGGGGACACGGACGACCGGGCAGACACCGCTCACATTGGCGGCGCGGATCAGGTTGGGCAGGGTCTGGAAGGTGGTGGTGCCGTGTTCCATATCCAGCAGCACGAAGTCATAGCCTGCGCGGCCGGCGGCTTCCACCATGGCGGGATCCGTGCAGATCATGAAGGGGCCTAACGCGCCCCGGTCAGAATCCATAGCTGCCTTAAAACGGCTGACGCTTTCCATTGTCGGCATATTCATAATAAATCACTCCTATTAAACGATCAAAAAGAATAGAATATTATTATACACGATCATGCGTCGGTTGTACAGACTTTTTGCCTGCGGCAGTAGAAAGAACCGTATCCGGGTTCAAAGCCGCAGCCTGCCTTATTCCAAACCGGCGCCCTTCATAGCGGACAGGGCGTGGTCGGTGTAGAGCTTGTAGAAGCCCTTTCGCGGCTCGCGGGGCAAGATACCGGCCTTGGCACGCTCGGCCAGCACCTTGCTCGCCTCCTCAACGGAGCAGGGAACGCCATGGATGCCGGTGAGGTTGATCGTCCGGTTCTCAACGCTGTAGGAGATCAGGTCGCCGTCCTCGATGAAGGCGATGGGGCCGCCTGCGGCAGCTTCGGGGCTGACGTGGCCAATGGCCGCGCCGCGGGTCGCACCGGAAAAACGGCCGTCCGTGATGAGCGCCACAGAGCCGTTGATCCGCTCGTCGCAGACAATGGCCTCGGTGGTCATCAGCATCTCAGGCATACCGCAGCCGCGGGGGCCTTCATAGCGGATAATGATGATCTCGCCGGGATTGATCTCATTGTTGACCACGGCATCGTGGGCATCCTCCTCGTGGTTGAACACGCGGGCCTTGGCATTGACGACCTCGCGCTGATTCATGGCGCAGGCGGAATACTTCAGCACGCTGCCTTCGGGGGCAATATTGCCCTTCAGGATCGCCACAGAGCCTTTTTCGGGAGCCTTTTCCACGGGGAAGATCACCTGATCGCGCTCCAGGCCATAGTTGTGCAGGTAGCCCAGATTGCGCTCGAACCAGTTGTCCTTATGCAGATCCTCCAGATTTTCACCCAGCGTCTTGCCGGTGACGGTCATCACGTCCAGATCCAGCATATCCCGCAGCATCCACTGCACCATGGGAATGCCGCCGGCGAACCAGAAGGATTCCGTCAGCTGCGTGCCGGAGGGATTGATGTTGCCCAGATGCGGCACCTGATGGTTGATCTCGTCAAACAGCTCAATGGGGAGATCATACCCCAGCTCTCTGGCGATGGAGGGCAGATGAATGGTGGCGTTGGTGGAACCGCCGATGGCGCTGTGAACGATGATGGCGTTGCGGAAAGCCGCAGGCGTCATGATCTGGGAGGCCGTGATGTTCTTCTCCACCAGCTCCATGATCTTCCGGCCGGCATAGCGGGCATACTGCAAAATGTCCCGCATGGTAGCAGGCACCAGTGCAGCGCCGGGCAGCGTCATGCCCAGAGCCTCTGCCATGCACTGCATGGTGGAAGCGGTGCCAAGGAAGGTGCAGGCGCCCACAGAGGGGCAGCCGGTGAGCTTATAGTCCCGCACTTCCTGCTCGGTGATGGCGTCCTTGCGCTTCTGACGCAGGGAGATATCGCCGGCAACCAGAGAGGTGGTCATATTGGGACCGGGACGCATGGAACCGCCGGGCATGAAGATCGTGGGGATGTCCATACGGGCGGCAGCCTTCAGGTGTGCGGGGATGGACTTATCGCAGCTGGAAGCGAGGATCATGCCGTCCCAGGGCACGGCAGACGCGTGGACTTCCACCATGTTGGCAATGGCTTCGCGGGAAGCCAGAACAACGTTCATGCCGTCGTGACCCTGCGCGCAGCCGTCGCAGATATCCGTGGCATAATACTTGGCGGGCTTGCCGCCGGTCTGATAGACGCCGTACACCGCCTGCTCCACCATCTGGTTGAGGTGGGTGCTGCCGGGATGGGAGTCACCATACACGCTTTCGATCATGATCTGGGGCTTCAGGATATCCGTATCGTCCCAGCCGCTGCCCATTTCCAGCGCATCAAACTGCGCCCACAGCATCCGATCATCATGGCTTTTCTGAATCATAGGAATTTTTCCTCCATACTTGGAACTCTAAAGTTTAAAATTGCAAAGCAGTCTGCCGCCTGCCATACAGCAAGCAGCAGACCGCTTCTTTACAGGTAAGAACGATGACTGCTACAAACTGTATGCAATCAGAACAGGCCCACGGCAGCGGCAGCGCAGATCAGAACAAAGCAGAACACGCCGGCGACTGCATCGGGCAGGGTGATGTACTTCAGGCCCTGCTTCAGATCGAGGTTGAAGAAACGGCTGATGACCCAGAAGCCGGAGTTGTTGACGTGGTTGAAGATCATCGTGCCTGCACCAATAGCCAGAACCGTGGCAACGGGAGTCAGGCCCAGAGCGCCCATCATGGGGCCGACAACGCCGGCAGCCGTCATGCCGCCCGTGGTCATGGAACCAACAGCGGTGAACATGATCGCGCCGATCAGGAAGGGGATCAGCAGGCCGGGAACGCCGGACTGCTCGATGAGGCCGGCCAGATCGTTGATAGCGGGAGCAGCCTTGATGACGGAAGCCAGTGCGCCGCCCATGCCGGTGATCAGCAGTGCGGGCAGAGCCACTTCCAGACCGCGGGCAATCCAGCTGTTGAGAACGACCTCGCGGAAGTTTTCGGGATCATTGCCGCTGACGTCCTTGTTGCTCTTGCGGACGGAAGCCTTGTGGAAGGCGCCCAGCAGCATGGTGTAGATCACGCCCAGACCCAGAGCCACGATCTTGTCGCCAAAGATGTTGGCCCAGCCGTAGAGGGCGGAATCCTCAGCGACAGCCATCTTCAGGAAGGAGCTGCCGGCAATGAGAACCACGGGGATCAGGATGGTCAGGAAGGAAGCGAAGGTGCCGGGGATATCGTCGCCGGTGATGAGAATGTCCTTCACATCGTTGGAAGAGGTCTCCTCGATCTCAGACACAACTTCGGGAACCGGCTCAACGAACTCCTTGTCGGTCCACTTACGCAGAACCAGCCAGGTCAGCAGGAAGGCGATCAGAGAGATCACAACGCCCCAGCCGATAACCAGACCCAGATCAGCACCCAGCAGGATGGAGACAGCCAGAATACCGGGCGTAGGGGGAACCATGGCATGGGTCAGGTTCAGGCCGGTCTGGGTGAAAGCGGCCATCTTGCCCATGGAGATGTGCTTACGCTTGGAGAGCACGTTGGCAATGTTGGAGGTCAGGATGGTGGTGATATCGCCGAACACGGGAATGGAGACGATGTAAGCGGTCAGTGCGGGAGCCAGCTCCAGATTCTTGCCGCGGAACAGCTTGATGAAGAAGTTGGCAATGGCTTTGGCGGCGCCGGTATCCTGCACGCCCATAGCCAGAATAGCGCCCAGCATGATGGGAATACCCATGCTGCCGAGAGTGCCGCCGAAGCCGGAGGTAATGAGGCTCAGGACTTCCGTGAAGGAGAAGCCCTCCGCCTCAAAACGGCCAAGAACCAGACCCATGAACAGGGCGCTGGCGAACAGTGCGAATGTGGGGTGAAGTTTGACCTTCATGATCAGCACCATCAGCAGAGCAATGGTCACGATCAGAAGAATCAGAAATCCAGTTGCAGACATTTGTAATCTTCCTTTCTTTTTGTTTCAGAATACACATATCATTTCATGTGTCCGTGTAAGACCGACCCATGCCCGGATCGGAGTGATTCCCCCCTCTTTGAATGGTTTTATTGAAAAATAATTAAAATATTGAAAACATATGTGCGGTCATGCGCGAAGCAGTTCCGCACACAGGTTTTTCCTCAGTACTGCGTGTCGTATTCCCACGGCTTTCCGCCGCAGAGACAGCCGCCGTCCACATGGTAGGCCTGTCCTGTCATGTATGTGGAGGCGTCGGATGCCAGCATGATGGCCATGCCCACCAGTTCATCCGGCTCGCCGGGACGGCCCATGGCGATCCGTTCCCGCAGATAATCTGCGCGGGTGGGATGATCCCATGTGACCTGTGTCAGATCCGTGAGGATATGTCCCGGACTGATCGCATTGCAGCGGATGCCGTACTGGGCAAATTCCACCGCCATGGAACGGGTCAGCGCCACGACGCCGCTTTTGGATGCGCCGTAGACGGAGCAGCCGCCCAGCATCCCGGTGTCGTTGTGGGAGCCGATATTTACGATATTCCCGGACTTGTACCGGTACATTTCCCGCGCCACTGCCTGACTGACAAAGAACAGCCCCTTGAGATTGGTATCCATAATGCGGTCGTAGGTTTCGGGCGTCACATCCAGAAGCCCCTCCCGCTTATTGATTCCCGCGATGTTGAACAGCACGTCGATCTTTCCGTACTGCGCCGCCACCTCGTCTACGCAGGCGTGGATGCTGTCCAGATCGGCAACATCCAGCCGGTGTGCCGAAGCGGTTCCGCCGGATGCGGTGATCTCATCCATCAGCGCTCTGCACTTTTCCAGATTCCGGCCGCACAGAGCCACCGTACCTCCGGCAGCCGCCAGCCCGCGGCTGATCGCATTGCCGATGCCGCCGGCCGCACCCGTTATCAGAATGACTTTCCCCTTCAATCCGAAAACGGAGTTCAGATATGCACCCGTGTCCATTGATAATTCCTCGCTTTTTTTCATTTTTTGCTTGCCTTTTTGATGAATTTCCAATAACATCTATAGTTGAGTTATGATCTTCACAAAAGGGGGCGCTGTCATGATCATTGACAAAATGGATTATATCTTTGCCATTGCAAAAGAACAGAATCTGACCCGCGCAGCCAAGCGGCTGTTTGTGGCGCAGTCCACACTGACCATGTATCTCAACCGGGTGGAAGCCGAACTGGGCGTCAAGCTGTTTGACCGCTCAAAAACGCCGATTCTGCCGACGCCGGCCGGTGCGCTGTGCATTGAGGAGCTGAAAAAGATCCGTCAGATCGAAACGCGGCTGTCCGCCAAGCTTCAGCAGATGGCGCACCCGGAAGAAACCCTCAACGTCGGCATCGGCCTGATGCACAGCGCCGCGTGGATGCCGCAGCTGCTGCCGCTTTTCCACGAGATCTATCCCGATGTGCGGATCAATCTCATTGAGCAGGGGGACGAGCTGCTGCTGCAAAGCCTGCGCGCAGACGATGCGGATGTTGTCATCGGCGGGATGCCCGTGGGAACGCAGGACGTTTCCGAAAAGCTGGCTCTGGAACAGCTCCTGCTGATCGTTCCCAGAAAATTCCATCTGGCTCCCCCCTGGGTCTATGCGGGGAATTCCTACAAGAACCCATATGAGATCACGCCCCAGCAGCTTCAGGGGCTGCCGCTGATCATGCCGTCCGCCGCCAACGACCTCGGCGGCATTACCAATCAGGCGCTGGAGCATTTTGATATCCAGCCGAAATCCGTGATTACCGTCAGCTCCATGCAGACGGCCGCCATGCTGGTTTCACAGAACATGGGGTATCTCTTTACCAGCCCGGTCTTTTTAAGTATGCAGGCGGAACAACTGGGATCCAAAATCGTCTACTGCACCATGCAGGGAATCCCGGATACCCGAAGGATCGTTGCGGTCTATAACCCGGATACCCGGAAGGAGGAAATGATCCGGCAATTTCTGAAGCTGCTCCGTACAGTCATGTTTCAGGATCAGCCCGGTATCTTTCCCTTAACCGATTAAATACTCCCAAAAACGACTTTTTACTTTGCCACAATTATAACAATTCTGATAACCGAACGGAAATGAAATGTATTGAGAGTGCAATCAAATAAATTGATATTTGTCCATTTTTACGAATATTGCCCCCCGCTTTTGCGAGATGGAACGTGGCCTCACAAAACATCATCATTTTTCTCTATGATTTTATCAAAAAGTCACTGATTTTCTGTTTCCGCCGTTCAATAAGCGCTTCCAGACTGTGGCGCAGCGGCCTTTTTTTACCATACCCTGCCGGCTGCGCCGGGGATGCCGTTGAAAGATTCCGGCAATTCCCCGCCGTTCCGCAGGGAGGGGAGTCAGCGGGTCTGCTGTTCAGTTTTGTGAGAGCAGGCTTCTGGTGCATTGCAAACCTGCTCACCGTGTTTTCCGCTCTGTGCGTTATCGGAAAATTTCCCGGCCCACTTTCTGGCGCGGCCGGGAAATCTATGCAAAAACCACCGGCTACGCCGGTGGTTTTTCGTTCTATAAGCGTTTTTCCTGTGTGCTGCCAGCGGCTGCGCCCCGGCACTCCCGCAGCTCAGTCCCGGTATCCGTTGGGGTTTTTCTGCTGCCAGTTCCATGAGGACGCGCACATCTCCTCAATGCCGTACCGGGCCTCCCAGCCCAGTTCTTTCCGCGCCTTCTCAGGGTCGGCCCAGCAGGCGGCCACATCGCCGGGGCGGCGGGGATCCATAACGTAAGGCAGCTTTTTACCGCAGGCCTTTTCGTAAGCGTGCAGAACATCCAGCACGCTGTACCCCCTGCCGGTTCCCAGATTGCACAAGAACAGCCCCGGCACCTTGTCCAGCCGCTTCAGAGCAGCCACATGGCCGCGGGCCAGATCCATGATGTGGATGTAATCCCGGACGCCGGTACCGTCGTGGGTGGGCCAGTCGTTTCCGAAAATATGCAGCTCTTTCAGCTGCCCTGCCGCCACCTTGGCAATGTAGGGGATCAGATTATTGGGGATGCCGTTGGGATCCTCCCCGATCAGTCCCGACGGGTGCGCGCCAATGGGGTTGAAATAGCGGAGCAGCGCGACCCGCAGCTCCGGGTCTGCCTTGCAGCAGTCCGTCAGGATCTGCTCGATAAAGAGTTTGGTATATCCGTAGGGATTCGTGGCGGAAAGCAGCGCGTCCTCCCGGATCGGGACGGAAGCCGGATCGCCGTATACCGTAGCGGAGGAGGAAAACACGAATTTTTTGACGCCGTGCATCCGCATTCCCTCCAGCAGCACCAGCGTGCTGCCCAGATTGTTGGCATAGTACTCCAGCGGTTTCCGCACGCTTTCCCCTACCGCTTTCAGCGCCGCGAAGTGCATTACAGCGTCAATGGAGGGGAATTACTCAAAAATTTCCTCTACCGACGCCGGATCACACAGATCCGCCTGCACAAAGGGGATCGCCTTTCCCGTGATCTGCTCCACCCGGCGCACCGTCTCCCGGCTGGCATTCACCAGATTGTCCGCCACGATCACATTGTATCCCGCTTCTATCAGCTCCACGCAGGCATGGCTGCCCACATATCCGGCGCCGCCGGACACTAAAATCGACATATGCCCACGATCCTTTACGCTTCCAGCAGTGCGCCGATTTCCCGCAGCTGCTGCAAAAAGTTCTCCACATCTTGCAGAGCCGTTTCCGGCGGAACGTCATATTCGCCGCAGACGCAGTCCGCCAGCTCCTGCGGGGTACGCTCCTCTGCCAACAGATCAAAGAGGAACCGCCCTACCTCGTTCATGCTGATCAGGCCGTTGAAGTTGGCCGCCGCGGTTCCGATGGGAACCAGAATATGTTCCCCGGCAATCTCCCGCAGAATGAATTCCTTTGAAACCTTCATGTTTCCCTCCCAATTTTGCTTTGTGCTTTCCAACGCAGTTCTTACATCTCTTTTTCTGCCGGATGCGCTGCCAACCACGCCTGCGCCTGTTTCAGATATGCCCGTGTTCTGGCGCACATATACCGCGGTACGCCGGTAAAAGCACCGGTCTCTGCGTAACACACTGCAGAACACTGGTCGCAGGCATTGTGCATATCTGCTGATTTTTCGCAGATGCTAAGACGATCAGGGATGGCACACATCCGTTTCCACGATCTTCGACACACGGCAGCAACGAATATGCACCAGCTCACCGGTGATTTTTATACTGTGGGAAAAATCCTTGGACATAGTCTAAAAGGCGTCGGCATCCAACTCGGCATATCAACAAATTTGGAAGCAACAACGGCACAGTATGTCGATGTGCGCCTGGATAGGATCAGAGTGGTCTTGCAGACTTACCACAATGAGATACTTCCGGAAAAGCAGCTTGACACCAAGAAAGAGCGTACTCACAGAAAAGATAAGTCTGTAAAGTAGGCTTTACTTTTAGGAATGCTTGCTGTATACTGTGAGCATGACCAATTTGTTTCGGCCTGTTGTTCTGGCGCTGAAAAATCCGTGCAGTCATGCAGTAAAATTGCAGTAAAACCCGGAAAAGTGAAGTTATAAGAAGTTGCACGGAATTATGCGGGAAAGCGTAAAAACCTTGGTATTACAGGGATTGATGGAGAGAAGATATAAGACGATTTGAGAAGATGAGCGTCAAAAATCTTCCCTCCATCGCCCTCGAAATCATGTTATCCATGCATTGAAACTGAATATTTTTCATTCGGAGATGTACCCAAGCGGTTGAAGGGTCTGCACTCGAAATCATGTTTCCACTTTGGAAGTCCAAACTGCCGAAAAGCCAGTAACCATGCGGGTTTGCGGGCAAGTTCAAATTGTGAATTGGGGTCTGTTCTATCCTGTTGTTCTTCCCAATTTCCACGGCTTGAATTTTGCGGGAAAATGGCTATAATGAGAGCAGCCATCTGACAGCCACTTTGAGAGGTATGTTTTGGGGTTCCGTAGTTACCGCTATCGTCCCTGATTTACCGTCATCATCCAAGTTGGTGTAATGATTCGAAATCAGGTTTCCTATGCGGAGTGCCAAACGGCTGAAACCCTTGGAACCATGCGGGTTCCAGCCGAGTTCAAATTGAATAATGTTGCTTGTTCTATCCTGTTGTTCTTCCCGATTTCCACCGGCTGAATTGGTCGGCGGGTCGGGACCAGGGATATAACATAAATTTGGAGATGTACCCAAGCGGTTGAAGGGTCCGCACTCGAAATGCGGTAGGTCGGCTCAAAACCGGCGCGAGAGTTCGAATCTCTCCATCTCCGCCATGAGGTCTGCCAGCGAAAAGCTGGTAGACCTCTTTCCTTTTTATGGAGAAACCGCCGATAGGTTTTGCAGCATGGGCGCCACAATGTCCTGCTCAATGGCTGCGGCGGATTGTTTTTTCGTGGCATATTGCAGATGCCCGTAAATATCCACCGTTGTTGAAATCTCACTGTGTCCCAGCCATTCTTTTACCTGTTCCATCGGAACACCGTTGGCCAGCAAAAGCGAGGCACAGGTATGGCGAAGATCGTGGAAACGAATGTGCCGTAAATTGTTCTTGGCAAGCAACTTCCCAAAGGTCGAGGACACATAGTTGGGTTTAATGAGATTGCCAATCACATCGACACAGACATATCCCAGATATTCTTTGTTGTAGGCGCGCCCGCACAGCTTGCGATTTTCTTCCTGCTGTTTCTTGGCCTCCAGCAACCGTTCTTTCAAAAAAGGAATCAATGGATAAGTCCGCAGACTGGATTTGTTCTTTGCCTTGTCCTTCTTAATCGTGACCCGCTCTCCCTTTACATTGCAGGTTGTTACCGTATGCCGAATGGAGAAGCAGTTATGGTTGAAGTCAAAGGCACTCCATTTCAAACCGATAACCTCACTGCGGCGCAGGCCGTAAAAAGCAGTCAGTAGAACTACCAGCTCGATCTTATGCCCCTTGATAACTTCAAACAGATTCAGGACTTCCGAATCCAGGTAGTAGTCACCCTTGAAGGGTTCAGGCTTGGAAATGATAATCCGGTCAGCCGGATTGCTTGGAATCAGATTTTTGTCAACCGCATAATTCAACGCCCCATGAATCAGAGCGTGGTAATGTTTAACGGTGGTCGGCTTGACCCGTTCCAATTCTTTCTCATAAAAAGCGAGAATATCTTGTTTGGTAAGGTCACAAAGGGCGACAGGATGCTCTCGGAAATACGGGGCGATGGGGTTGTTAAGCTGTTGTTCGTATCCCGAATAGGTCGAGAGTTCAATGGGCTTGCTGTCCATCACCCGTCCGGTAGCAGACTTGTACTTGTACTCAAGCCACTGGTACAGGAAATCCACAAAGGAAATCGCTGCGGATGACGGGCCAGACGGAGAAGCCGACTGCTGTGAGGCCGTAGCCTCCTGAAGCAGCTTTTCCGTCCATTCTTTTCGGATGGTGGGAAGCATATTGTTTGCCCAGGTCTTATTGCCCTTGACTTTCTTATGGGTGGGAATCCATTTGGGCTTTCTCTTACCGTTCTCATCGGTAAGGTTTAGAACCCAATAGAGATACCCTTTTTTCTCGGCCACATGGCCGGAGATTAGTTTGCTGTTTTCTTGCAGGTGTACCGCTGGCATACTGATCTGTTCCTCCTTTTGCGGTATTGAGTTCACCTACCAATGACACCTTTATTGTATCATCGGACAGAACAAAACTCCAGGTAAATCCGCGTCAGAATTGTTAACTTTCTGCGTCTATCCGGTGAAGATCGACACCATAGCCTGCTACTCCGCAAAAGTGGAGCAGGTGATTTTCAAATAACGAAGAATGTGGGCTTTGGGGATGCGGTAAGCCCGTCCAATTTTAAGGTACTCAATTTTCCCATCTTTAAGTAACTTGTACCCGGTTTTTGTACTGACGCCAAGCGCCTCACACATTTGACCAATGTCCATCACATCCGGGTAGTCTTTTAACATCAATCGGTAGGCATCTCTGGGAGAGAGTAGGCCGCCGTCATTTTCATACATTGTGAGTCCTCCTTTCGTTGGGGTATCCTATGCCGATGCTGATTGCCAGGGCTGCATCTACCTCCAGCATTTTTTCTTTACTGATACGCCCAATGTAACCACGGAGCCGCTTCCGGTCTATTGTCCGCAGTTGTTCCAACAGAAGCAGAGAGGTAGGCGCAAGCCCCGGCACATTCTCAAGTAGGATATGGGTAGGCAGACTGTTCTTCGCTTTTCTGCTGGTGATGGCTGCTGCAACAACGGTAGGACTAAAGTGATTCCCCACATCATTTTGGATAACAAGGACAGGGCGGATGCCGCCTTGCTCGGAGCCGACCACCGGGTTCAGGTCTGCATAGAACAGATCGCCACGCCGGATAGCCTTTCGCATAAACTGACCTCCTGAATATTAAGTAAGCCGGAAAACGGGGCAGGCCATAAGACCTGCCCCATTTCCGGCGAAATACAAAATCCGATTTGTTTTCTTGTTATGTGCCATTTGTCCTTGACACCCCGCACATATTGGGAAGTCATCAGTGACCGGCAGCGAACCGGCCCACGGGAATCTCACCCCTCCGAGGATCTCTCCGAGCTGCCCCCATTGCGTGATCCTGCAACCAGATGGTTTCCAAATGTTATGGACTACTCTGATCTTAAGCAGGGCTGTGGCTGGACAGGAGTACCATTATGCCCCTTTCCGGTCATGGCCGCGCCGGGTGCTGCCCGGTTTTTACAGGCTGCCGTTACTCGCTCATACAGGACAGGATTGTATGCAAGACCAATTATGATAATCAGGTGGGATCTGCTCATCATGTCCGTATATCATGGCGCGGCCCCTGAATCGGCTTTAGCTCTTCGAGCTGGAAAGGGGGGATGTTACTGATGAATGAGTATGCGGTTGTCAAGGTACAGGTGAAAGAAGAACACTCGAAAGAATGCCTTTCACCTATCGTCCTGAAACCGCAGGGGTGTCAACCCTGTGCCGCAAAATATTTTTTAAGTTTGGCAATCGCCAGGTTTATGGACTTGGCAACGGCTTGATGGCTTGTCCCTTCCATGCGACCGATCTGCCGGGTAGAGAGTCCCTGAAAAACATGAAGCCGGAATCGCCGTTTCTGAACCTCGGTCAAAGCGCCCACTGTAAAAAGCTGCTCCAGGGCTTTCCAGGCATACTTGCGGTTCTGTATGTCAACAACTCGTTCTTCCCATTCTTCATCCAGAGCGCGAGTGGCACAATGCTCCGTTTCCTCCAAACCGTGGATCGAAACATCCTTGCGGGTCTGGGCGCTCTCTGCCCGATCCTGCTCATAGTAAATTTGATCGGACAGGGCTTTCAGCTCTGCAAAGTCATGTTCCGTTTTGTCAGGATTCTCCTTCAGATAATCCTCCAGTGTGATTTCTATGATTTCGTTATGAAAGCGATAAACGATATTTGGGCTGTTTTTGTTTATCGCATAGTCGCTTTTGCGATAATTTTGCACCTCTGTTACCTCCGATTTGTTTTTTGTGGAAAACAAATCGGAAGTGGTGGTGCTCGACACCAGTGACCAAGTAGTCGAGAACAAATCAAAAAGCGGCCGAATCTGTAACTCAGTACAAATTCGACCGCTCCAAGTCGTTTATTAAAAAGTCCGCAGAAAAAGCATCTTTTGGCAGGTGGAGGCTTTTCGCTTTTAGAACAATACTCCCGGCCACCATACTTCCATATAAAGATGATTTTCTTTGTCTTGTAAGCCGTGTGTCGTGGTGCGTAAAGACAGCGGAACAGCATAATGCGCTTCTTGAGGTATTGCATAGTGCATCAGACTCCTGTCCATACAAACGGACGGCACACCGGCAGCATCACTCCCTTTCTTAATTCAA
>ENA-ORCM01002283-ORCM01002283.1-human-gut-metagenome-genome-assembly--contig:-NODE-2283-length-14253-cov-30.410059_pt1 | contig 14253 bp, 9 predicted proteins | sample MGYA00242906_ERZ507928 | MGnify/ENA primary metagenome ERZ507928 (study PRJEB26167, sample SAMN06115497) | human gut metagenome | host: Homo sapiens | place: China:Shanxi | collected 2015-05-07...
TTTTCCCTTTTTTTGCACTATCTTTGCCGCATGAAAACTCTATATATTGTTTTAGGTAGTATTTCCCTTGCGCTCGGTATTCTCGGCATCTTTCTGCCGCTACTGCCCACTACCCCTTTTCTATTGCTCACCGCCGCCCTTTATTTCAAAGGGTCACCCCGATTATATAACTGGCTGCTCAATCATCGGCACTTCGGTCCTTATATCCGCAATTTCCGCGAAAACAAGGCGATTCCTCTCCGTGCCAAAATAATTTCTCTCGTATTAATGTGGGGAACGATGCTTTATTGCATTTTCTTCCTGATTCCTTTTATATGGGTAAAGATTCTCCTGGGATTGATAGCCGCAGGAGTCACTTATCATATTCTTTCTTTCAAGACATTGAAATAGTGTGATAGTCCCTGCCGTGCATCGGCAAGTTTATCCTCCCAATGTTTCACGGAGTTCTGGCCAATTATGTCAGTCACGTACTTCACGGAAATAAACGGGATTTCTTTTGAACGGCAGACAAATGCCTGTGCGTATGCTTCCATATCTACAACATCTCCGCTAACGTGAGTCAACTCGGTGAGGAAGCCATCTCCTGTATTGCAGATTCCATGTTCCGTCCAATGCGTGCAATAACCTTTTTCTTCGAGCAAAGCTGATGAATCGATCTCACACTCCAATCCGAACTCTTTCATTTTCTGCATATCACGGTCTATGAACTTGCGACATACAAAAATATCTCCTACCTGATGATTGACTGTTCCGGCACTTCCGATATTGAGCACCAAGTCCGGTTGTACCTGACGGATTGCCTCTGCCAAATGAAAGGCTGATTTAACTTTACCAATACCTGTACGAACGTAGTAAGGTTCTATATCCGGCCATTTAAGTTCTACAAATTCGCCTTGTACGGCGTAGGTTACTAATATTTTCAACATGGGTTCCTTTATTTCGTAAAAATTACTATTCAAATCCAATTGTACTCAACCGCTCCACGAGATAGACTATAGCCCTATTTATCCAGGCTATTTCATCTGACAAACTTTTGATGTCCCATCTGAATGAACTCCAATTTTCTATTTCATGGATAAACATACCATCAGTTATTTCTGCAAAAATAACTATTTAACTGGAGTTATCTATAAAATGCGGCCAAAAGAGGTATGCTAAGCCGCAAATTCTGCGGTTAACTAACGGAATTAAACTGCAATCAACAAGAACAAGGCATATCCACCACGCTTGGTTTGAAGAATCATTCAAACCAAGTACGAAACTTCCTTATGTGGAGTACCCAATATTACTTTTTACTATCCGGCAACGGATTAATAGCCCCCCTTTGTGTACAAGTATATGCCGATACATCTACCGCTTTGCGGTGTGATTCAGCGACCGACGCCCCTCTAAGTATGTTCACAACAAAGGTAGCAGTAAACGAGTCGCCTGCACCTACAGTATCGGCCACCTCGACTTTAGGTGTATCTATGGATGAAATTTCCCCACTTACATCATATATGCCACTACGTACTGCCCCCTGTGTGAATATAACATATTTGAGCGAGAAACGAGCAATGAGTTCTGCGATAGCTTCCACAAAATCAGTCGAAAGAGAAAGGAGAGAGATCAATAATGGCAATTCGTCTTCATTCAATTTGAGGACATTTGCCTTTTGCAAGGACTCCACAATCAAGTCTGTCGAATAAAAATGTTGCCTGATATTAATATCAAACACCTTCAAAGAGGTATCCGGCACGGCATCTATGAGTCTCAAGATTGCAGCACGTGACTTTTCGCTTCGCTGTGCCAAAGAGCCCCAACAAACAGCATCTGCATCGCCGACAAGTTTCATGGTCGCAGGACTACACTCGATAGTATCCCAAGCAACATTCTCAACAATGTCATATTGCGGTACACCGGCCTCATTCAACGACACAAGCACTTTACCTGTCGGCAAAATATTACGGGAAATATATCCTAAATCAAGTCCGGTCTCTTTAAGCACTGTAAACGTTTCATCGCCGAGTTCGTCCTCACCTATTGCCGTAACGGGATATGATTCTGCTCCCAACTCCTTTGCAAAAAAACAGAAATTGATAGGCGCTCCGCCAAGTCTCTTACCTTCCGGGAAGCAATCCCAAACAACTTCTCCTATACCTATTATTTTCATGGTTTTATAGTTTAATAATTATTTTCATGGATGTTGCACTATGCTCGTCTATAAATTTATATGCCTCGTCATACTGCTCGAACGGGAAATGATTCGAAATAAGCGGTTCGAGACGGATAGCTCCCGAACTTACCTGATCGATAGCCGTAAGATAATCTTCATGGCGATACATCATCGTTCCGTTCACCTTCAGTTCGTGCTCTCCCAAATAGAACATATTAAGCGACGGATCCTTGCCAAATACCGCCACTACAACGATGGTACTCCCTTTTTCAATACACTCCATAAGCGAACGAATACTCGACTCAACTCCGGCAACCTCAAACGCAGCTTGAAAATCTTCATCCCCGAAAAGCCTCTTCGCTCCTTCTTTGAGCGGCGTCTTAGCTACATTGAGCGTATCTATTATGCCACATTTACGAGCGATTTCAAGTCTGAAATCACTCACATCGGTAATAAGAACCCGTTTGGCTCCTCTTGCCTTAGCGAACTGCGCCACGAGGTTACCGATTGTTCCGGCACCCGATACAACCACATTCTTACCTTTCAAGTCCCCGCCACGCATGGTTGCATGCGCAGCTACTGCCACCGGTTCTATCATAGCCCCATAATCAAGTGACATACCTTCAGGCAACACCGCAACCCTGTCATCATCAACCACAAAAAAGTCTTGCGCAGCTCCATTTGCCTGAAAAGCCTGCACTCTTAGCTCTTCACAAATATTATACTCTCCCCGCTGACAAGGCTTGCACTTCCCACACGCAAGTTGCGGACGTGCGGTGACAACGTCACCCGCCTTGCAGATCGTAACCGCCGCCCCCGTAGCGACTACCACTGCCGAATATTCATGCCCCTGAACTACCGGATAGAAAGTTGCCGGATGACATCCGTGATAAGAATGTATCTCACTTCCACAAATACCAATTCTCTTAATATTCAGAAGTACCTGATGTTCTTTCAGGTCCGACGCCTTAGGCGCCTCAACTTCACGAAATTCAATATGTTTTGGTTCTACTAATACCGCTTGTCTCATTTTATACCATATTTACTTAAAATTTCTATTACCGGAGTCTCTATTGACTTCGCCCAAAGTGCATATCCATAACTACTTGGATGAGTTCCGTCGACCGATGTCTCATGCGCATCGGAAGCATCAGGCGTAATCAGATAAACGTCTTTATATTTCGGGTTCGTGCGGATTTTTGCAAACAACTCCTCTACGGTTGCCGCCTTAGCCCGTTCTTTCGCATCAAGAACTGTATCGAATGAACGTCGTTCACGATAGATAGTACGCTGAAATATCAACGGAGTAGCCGGATGTGCCGCTATAAGCCGATCGATAAACGGCATCAGGCGCTCTCTTATCAGTTCTGCGTCAGGATTTGAAAAAGTATCGAATATAAAGGCATCAGCCTTGACTTCCGCAAGAACGTCGAGCATGTAAGGCTGCATCAGGCAACGTCCGCTTGTTGCGAGCGACACGACTTGAAGACCTGTATTACGCATAAATTGCATGGGATAACTCATACCGGATCGATCCGTGCTCACTCCCTGCGTAAACGAAGAGCCATATACCGCTATCCTGTGACGAAAATCGGACTTCAACGGTTCGATAACAGCATCGTCATCTATCCCTATCTTACAAGAAATGACCTCCGAATACATCGGCATATACATCATACATTCGTGCATCGTACCATCCATATTCTCAATGAGCGTGAATGTCTCGGTTTTCTCGCCCTTATACGCTTTCAATGAACCGCTTGCCGCATACTGCCATTGACCGTCTGCATTTTTGATATAAAGATCATATCCTTTATAAGAGATCGGCATGGTTGAATGGCTCGAATATACATATCCCCACTTTGTCGTAATCTGTATATTACGCGTGTTCGTTTTAAACAACACAGCCATACCGGCAGAACAACGGAGTTGTCGATTCTCCGTCCTGTTAAAACCTTTATAAACCAATGTATCGACTCTATGATACGGATTGGGAGTCGATTCAAACGGCTTACCTATCAGGTTAAGCGTTGACGCCTCCGTCTGTTTTTGTGCCGAAACCGACAATACGCACGAAAGCGCTAGAACAACCGTTATGAAAAACTTCTTCATTGCCTTGTATTTTTTAGTTGTTTACTGTAATAAGACCTTCAACCCTTCTGCTACCTGCATAGCATAAAACTGCTCATACTTTTCCATAAACACAGGGTATTTGTCCAGTCCCAATGACACAAAAGGTGATATCTTCAAGAACTCGGCCGGCGATCCTCCCGAAATCAACTTCCTGTCCGCCGGGGTGATGTGAGGTTCGGAGATAGCTATATTTTCACCGGACTCGGTGCGCGCACCTATCAGGTATTTGCAATAAACAGCTATCAGGAAAGCCTCTATCGAAATATCCTTCCCATCCTGCAACATCTGTTTGAGTATGGGTACCACATAAACCGCAAACTTAGCAATGCCATCGCCGCAAAGCCGTGATACCTGATCGCTGATCGCCTTGTTTGAAAATCGTTCGATAAGCTGGTCTTTATACGCTTCAAGGTCAACGCCCTCGGGAACCGGAACATAAGGAGTAACATCCCTGTTCATAAACAGCTTTATCATTGCACGATACCTCTCGTCTGCCATTACAGCATCGACCTTCCTGAATCCTTCCATATAGGCAGGATAAGAAAGAAGAGTATGTGACGCATTGAGAAGACTTAATTTCATGATTTCATACGGGGTCACATCATGGGTGAATGTAACTCCCACCTTCTCCCATGCAGGACGGCCTGCAATGAAATTATCTTCAATCACCCATTGTATAAAGTCTTCACAACACACATCTGTAACCTTACCCGGTTTTGTTACGGGAGTGATTCGATCCACCATCGAATTCGGGAACGTCACTTTCTTTTTCGCCCACGCTGCCACCTCGGGATATTTCGCTTCGAAGTATGACATAAACGCACATTTGGCGGCATTGCCGTTCATCTGCATGTTGTCACACGAAAGAATCGTAATCGGCAAATCTTTCTCCATCCGGCGTTTAAGTCCTTCGGCTACATACCAAAACACACTGCGCGATTGGTTAAAATCAACCTTATATCCCCCTTCGGTAATGGTGAGAGAGATGATTTTTATCTCCTCCGATGCTATTTTAGCGATGATAGGCTCACTATCTATTTCCCCCCATGCCAGTTCTACAAGCGAACCAATCAGCATACTATCCTGTTCGCCGGAAGGGCTGCATGTCGTCAACTGATATATGCCGTCGTCTTTCTTGAGGGCGTTGAACAATACCCCGTCCGTAGGCATAATCATGGCTCCGAATACCCCCCAGCATCTTTGTGAAGGATCTTCAAGTAATAGATTTGTGTAAGCTTCGAGATGTGCACGATGGAAGTTTCCAACGCCGAAATGTACTATTCCGGCCTTTATTTCAGCACGATTATAATTAAAAGTCTTCATACGATAATTTCAATGTTTCGGCAAGTGATTTTTCCACCTTGTCGCAATGTTCTATATAGAATTTATAAACCTCATTCCATTTGTAATAAGATGCTTCAACCGCTTCCAACGGCAACCGGAGGTCTTTTTCATTCAGCATAAACTTAACTAAAACGTCCGGATTGCCTTCTGATTGGTAAAAGATCATCTGAAGGTTCGCCCCCATCGGAATATCCCAGTACTTCCAACTCTGCAACGCTTCTTTGGAATTACTAGCCTCCCGCGCCCACGTCCCGGCTTGCAGATTAGTCAAGATGGCCATCAGAACGCCATCGTGGCCGAAGTTGAGATTGATGCCATGACGCTTACGAACCAGATCTTCGGCAGATTCGTCTAACAAATGGCGTAACGTGCGGGATGCAAGTCCCCAACTACGCCCGTGAGATACCGGTTCAGGACCTTTCTGCGCAAAATACTTATAGTTCTCGATTTCCGCCCAAGCCAATATTTCCTCTTCTGTAAAAATATCCCATATAGGCACTTGGCGGTCGAGGCATTGCATCAGCGATGCCATTAACCAGAAACGATGGATCAGGTCGTACTTGTCATACTCACTTTCTACTTGCGTAACATCTATAAACAGTCTTGTAAAAAAAGCATCCACATCCAACTTTTCATCTATATATGAACGATATTTCTTATACCAACTGTTTTCTTTACCGAGTATATACTTATCAAGCGGACTCCTGTCGGGACATACGTTACCGTATGGATTCAGTGTGGCAAGGAACGAACGGGAGTTGTCTATCTCCGCCCATTCAAGCCCGGGACGCAGCGACAAAATGCCCGAATTTACAGATTGCATGGTGGCCGCCACCCGAAGCACATTCGTTGCGTTAGTCTTCAAATAGGGATGGCCTTCAAATACTTCCGGATAGTTTTGTACCATCCTCCGGCCTATCTCCCTTGTCTGACGATAACCGATTTGCGTCAGATCGCCTTCTTTGTAAAACACATTCTTCTTGAACGGTTCAAGACGTTCGTACAAGGCTTTCCCAAAATCGGTAAGGTTGTTTGTGGCATGAGCTTTCTCCAATACGCCGTATATGGCAGGATAAGTCACCTCATCGTCTATCTGACGCGCTCCGTGACGGAAATAGCCGTTTATATAGAAAGGCGTATATCCTTTGGGCGCCGGCGTAACCGGATGTGAAAGATCGGTCACATAATACACGCCGCCCGCACGTTCCGGATCCCTGCGTATCTCGTCGAGAGGATTTTCGGTCACCGGCTTTTCTTTCGGAAGAGAGAGTTTGAATATGCAAGGAAGATCAGACGTCTTTTTCGCATTCGTATTGGTATTGACATACATAACCCCGTCTTTGACCACAATATCTTCCGGTTCGTAAATAACCTGTTCCTGCACATTGTATCGGGCAGTAATCGTCCGCCTATCCGTATCGTACACCCGGATGCAGGAAGGACGGCTGTCATCCTGTTTCCCAACTCCGAAGCAGAAATAGATTTTACCATCATGCATACAGCCCGCTTGCGTGAACCATACCTCATAGGGGAACACCACTTGATCAAGAATGTCATTTTTGTCGAGGCGCACCTTTGCGCCCTCACTCAACGACGGTATGCGGAATTTGGTGGCGACATACTGGTTTTCCCATGCATGCTTTGTCACCTTCGCCACAGTACGTTTACGCGCCGAAAATATCCATATAAATCCCCGTTCCCGATCGACCAGCCAGCTTGGTGCGCCAAAGATGGGGACATACCCTTTCTCCGCCCACTTCGAGCCATCGAGTTCAATTGTCTGTGCGATTTCGCTGCTAAAACGTTTTCCACGACGGGTGATGCTCTCCACAAAACACAACCATTCCAACTCGCTTCCTACCTTCCCGTTTGTGATATACAAGAGAGGAAACGATGCTCCGCGTTTTGTCTCGACGCCAAAGCATACATTATTTACATGGTTGTCCGGATGGGAGGACGCCAACTCAAAGCCTGCCACAGGTTTCGGATCGGCACTTTTGAAATCATAGATATTCACGTGCCCTCCATCCTCGCACGAGAATATGTAATCATCCCATATTTCAAGTCCTTGCTGTGCCCGCCCCCGTCCTTCCTTTGCCAGGAAGACAGAGCACTCTACCTCTTTCTCCGGCTCTACATACAACTGGGCGATAAGGGGAATAGAGATCAGTAAGCACACGACAGACAAATATATCTTTTTCATAAGTATGCTCTATAAATTTAAAGTATGATTATGTTCTACGTTAATCGAACAGCTCTACGCCTAACGACTCAAGCCGTTTCTGCAACTCTCCTACATCGAGAGCCCGCGGAGTACAGTGCTGCGACGCACTCATGGCAGCAGCAATACCAACTGCCTCTCCCATCGCCATGCAAATACTCATGACACGATATGAAGCGTGAGCTCTGTGAGTACCCGATATACACCGTCCCGCCACCAGAAGCCCTTCCAAGCCCAACGGGAGAAAACAACGATACGGCAAATCGTATGGTTTGCAATATTGGATGGTTGGTTCCGCCTGTCCGGCTCCGTCAGGATTATGTATATCGACAATGAACAATGCTTTATGTACCACCACATCGGCAAAACGGCAGCCTTCCGCCATTTCATCGGCATCAATCACATAGTCGCCCATCACCCTGCGGCTTTCGCGCACTCCGGTTGTTGTACCACTTCCGATCACTCTACAGTTTTCGTAACCCGGCAAATTTTCTTTCAAGAATTGAGTCAGGAGGCGTATCTGTTGCCTAAGTTCAAGATCGGCGGTGAAAATAGAGCTTACCGAAGTTATATCCACCCTATTGACTTGTGTCGTATTTACCTGACGGCAACCCGGTCTGACCGATGGATGCAAACGCACGGCAGCAAGCATCCGGGGAAGTTTGCCCTCATCGGCTTTCTTTTTACACCAATCAAGAAAACACTCGCCATTCAATTGAACATTGTCTACATCTCCAATACAGATAATTCCTTTCGATTCATCTACGCCGTCAATGGTGTATTCAAGGGTTACAGGCTGCATGAGTCCGTCAGCACGTCCTTTTTCTATTTTTGCACCGGCAAGAAAAGATACTATGGCATCACCGGTACAGTCAATCGTAACCGCGGCTTCAAAACAGAGCGTCCCCTCGTTACTTGCACACTTAATGCCTTTTACCACCTTTCCGTCACGAATAACATCCGACACGCAACATTGCAAAAAGACATCGATGTTCTTTTCCCTGGCGACAAACTCTGCCAATGTAAGTTTTGCCTCTTCGAAATCGTGAGCATTTCCATGCTCACCAATCCAGTCATTGTCTTTGACGCCAAGAATAGCACAAACCTCATCGCGCATCGTGTTCTTGCTTACACTACCGAGAATAGGGCCGACATACCCGGCGGTCAGGTTACCTCCGATGACTCCGTATCTTTCGATAAGAGCAACACGTGCTCCTTGCCGGGCGGCGGCTACAGCCGCACATATCCCGGCAGGACCTGCACCTGCTACTATTACATCATAATATTTTGTATTCATTATCTGCTTGTATATGGACCGGAAATAGTCTTAACAGTCATTGCCCCGTCAGAATCTGTGATTGTCACAACTCTATATTTGTTTCCCCCGTCGGTCACACGAACTACAATATGTCCATCATATCCCTTTACTCTCGCAGCCTCTTCCGCCGTAACCCGGTCGTCTACTCCGCTGGGGCGATCGCCCTGCCAGAAGTTAGTGATAAACATGTCACACGCAGGGAGCGTTGTCTCCATCGAATTCAGTATATCGGTACGGGGATGACAATCTACCCACGAATTGACAACAATCGTTTGTGGATTGAGTGCTTTCAGAGCATCCACCTGATTGGTGTTGGTTACACCGTGATGGTTAGCTTTCAATAGTTCCACCTGACCCACTGCTTTTGCACAGGGCAGTTCGGCATCTTTCCATGCATGACTCGAACGTCCGTTATACTGAAGGTCACCACCGGCAAAGAAATCAAAGTTGCCATACGAAACTTTCATCACACAACTGGTTATATTCTCCGGCGGACAATTGTCACTGGAGGTAATGTTCTTGCTGTTTTCGTATGAAATCTCCGAGAGTTCAGGGAATGTCTTCTTTGTGGTAGTACCCGAACCTGTCCAGATCTCTCCATTCACTGCCACGTTTTGCACCTTTGCAGTAGGGTACTTTGCAGGATTATACTTCTGAACGATCTGATCATTCGCCCCTGCTTTGAATATCGCAGCATCGAACTTTTGATTGGCGACATGCCATTTCACTGCATTGATATAATTGCTGCAACTTGGAGCATTGTCTGCCATTGTCGCCATATTGAACGGATAGTTATAATCGGGATAGCCACGATCGAGAAGCGTACCAATCTTGAAATTGTCGAAAATCTCGGCAAAACCTATCAACGAATAAGTGTCGGAGTTGGAAGATTTCGGCAAGGAAGAAGTATAACCGCCGAAGTGGTCATTATGGAAGTGGGTAAGTACGGCATAATCAATCGTACTGTTACCTGTCCATACCATACACTTACGAATGTAATCAGTTATAATCTGTGAACCACGGGTAGAAGTCAGAGTCGGATCCCAACGACTACGGATACCGGTATTGGTCGTATTACTATTAGAGTTGGTCGTAACACTCGAACTTGCGGCATCGATAAGCATTTGCGTACCATCCGGGAATATTACAAACATGCTTTCACCGGTAGTCGTATTGATGAAATGAATATCCATCACACCCTCCTGCCAGGCAGGAATCGTTTTACCTACCTCTATTTCAGTGGCAGCATCTTCCCCACCTCCATCCGGACGAATCAAAAATGAGTGAGACTCATTGGAGCTGCATCCTACAATCGCAAGGATGAACAGACTAAGTATAAATATTAACCTTTGCATGCTATATGAAGATTTAAAAACATCTCTCCGCCTTCAATGCTGACGGCAAGACGAATATAATTACCAAAATTTGAATTTACCTTTATAATATGTTGGCCAAGTCCTTTGAAGATTACAGGTTCACTACCGTCGTCAGCCCAATGTATACCGTCTTGCGATAGTTGTACACGACCTTCGAATACGGGATCTCCTTCTATTTTCTCAACCATAACAAAGAATATAGCCTCATCTGCCCAACCAGCCTCGTAAGGATGAGTGAAGAAAGTACCTTTAAAGAACTTCTTTACCTCAAGATGGGAATCATTAAACATTTTCATATATTACATTCCTCCTTTTATTCTTGTGAAACAACAACAGAATCTATATAAAAGAATACACGACGATTGGTATCAGTACCCACCCAGAAAAGAGGATTGATAAGATTGTCGATGCGTCCATATCCGTCAACGGTATCAGCTGCAATGCCACGCATATCCCAAATTTTGTCCTGACATTGGAACTCTACATATTCACGAAGCTCTGTGTCAAGTTTCAGACGCATGTATTGCCAATTGAGTTTACAGTCGGTCTCATTGTAAATGAGTTTCTGATGACCATCTTTCAAATCCTTGAATCCATCGTGGTCGCCATTAGGATAACGGCGGCCGAACCACCAGGGATCGACTCCCCTCTTACACCAGTCTCCGTCAAGTCCATAAGCCCAATCGCGGTCGGTTATGTCTTCATTGGAATGTTCATACTGCCACTTCTGCATTAATTTGCCATCTACTGCATTGAGATAGCGAATTCCTACATGGTAACGTTTTCCACCCTCCTGTACATCGAATCCCATACCAAAATCGCGGATGGAACTCTCATGCAAACCCGGTTGCGGACGGTCACCGCCATCCACCACATCCTGCTCCGCCGTGTATGTAAACCAACATTCTATCTGCAAATATTTGCAGCCCGGACGAGAGAACGAAAGCCGCTTAATGGCATGTCCCAGACAACCTTCCGCCGGAATCTCCGTATAAGGAGCGGCAACAGGTCTTGTCGAAAGTTTAAGAGAGTAAGTGCCGGACATTGCCCCGTGAGTGCCCGGATACCTGAAAGTAGCGGAACTAAGCATGACCGGTGGCCACTGGTCTTTATTGACCAATGTCTTGGGAACATCAAAATCGGGATATTCCGTAAAGTTAGGCATCAATGTCATCCAACCGTTAAAGCCGGTGTTGAATACATCATAGCTCAACACCCTTTTCAATGGTTGATAGCGACTGCGCAATAAAATTTCTCCAATGCTCATAATATCATTTATTTAATAAAGTTAGTACCCTGGATTTTGAACAAGTTTGCCATTCATTATCAATACATCATCACTTGGCAATGGCCACAAATAAATCTTCTCATCATACTTACGTTCACCATGCTGGACGATATAGGTTCCGTCGGCCATCGCTTCAAAAGAAGGAAATCCGTCTTTGTCAAATGTCGGAGTCTCCGGCCAAAACCAGTTGCCTGCCGCAAAGTATTCCTTTGCCCTGTTGGCTGTACGGGTAAATCCGTACATATTGTGTCCGAAAGCATTCTCAAACTGATGCCAACGAAGCAAGTCGAAATAGCGCAGATTTTCCCATGCAAACTCCACACGACGCTCACGACGGAGCACTTTGCGCAATGCCGTCTGATCGGTTGTCGTGATGGACGGATAGTCGTTGGTTTGTGTACGGGTGGTGCCATAAGCACGGGCACGGACATCGTTGATGCAAGCAAGGACAGTAGCGTCAATCTCCCCCAGTTCAATCTTAGCTTCGGCATACATCAACAATACATCGGCATAGCGCATGAGAATGACGGGGTTGTCGTTATACAAAGTAGTACGCCATGATTCTTGCGCGCCTTTGCGCAGGCAACAACCATTGTAAGCACAGTTGGAAGCATCCGAACCGCCTTTGGAATCTTTGTTTGTAATCATACGATTTTGCGTATAGTCCATTACTTCGAGTGCGTTTGGCGCAGGGTTCCACTCAATACCATAGATACGGCTGCCGGGAGCAGCAAATGTTTCCAGGCAACGGGGATCACGGTTGGCAAATGGATCGTGAGGATCAAAACCGCTGCCCGGTTCATCAATCGTCTTGCCATTCGTCATTTCGTAGACAGCAAGAAGTTCCCACGAAGGTTGTGCATTATGTGTACCGCCTGCCGAACGGGCAATAAAGGAACCGATAGCCTGTGTAGTAGGTTTACCGTTTTCATCCAACTCAAGGTCGCTTGAGTGAGCAACAGAGAAGATAACTTCTTTGCTTCCTCTTGTCTTGTCGCGGAAAAGTTCTCCATAATCAGGGGCCAAGTCATATACTTCCAGATCCATACAGTCTTGCGCAGCCTTTGCGGCAGTCCCATAGTCGTGTTGATAGAGAGCGGTACGAGCCTTGTAAGCATAAGCCGTTCCTTTGTCCACACGGGTGGCGCCGCTATTATTATTTGCGGCCGGCAAATTTTCTGCGGCATAGTCATAATCTTCATAAATTTGTTTCAGAACGACAGCTTTGTCGGTACGCCCCATCTCAAATGCTTCCTCCGGAGTAATCGAAGTCACGTAGAAAGGAACATCTCCCCAAAGAGTAATCAAACGTGAATAAGCAAATGCTCTGAAAAAACGGGCTTCGGCACGAAGCGTATTCAGTTCAGTGGTGGAATATTTGCCTTCAAGTTTGTCGAGTGCCTCCAAAATTCGGTTGGCACGACTAATGTTCTTATACGTGTAACTCCAAACAGTCTTGATGTTAGGATTACTTGTAGAAGACGCATTCAGTGAACCTGCCGCAATGGTATAGATGTTGGTTCGTTGCGCCCAGTCATCCGTATTACGGTCCAGCGTCCAACCTTCTTCTATAACAAAGAAGGTACTGCGATAAAAATCGTTCAACGAGATTCGAACTTCCTCCGGTGACGAGAACCAGTTTTCACTGGATGCGGCTGAAGGAGGATTCAGATCGAGGTTCACACAAGAAGTTACAGATAGAAGAGCTATCATGCAAATCAATACATGTATTTTTTTCATATTATGTAATTTTTTCATACTCCATTAGAATTTGATATCCACTCCAAATGTATAAGTGCGTGTGATATAGGTAGAAGCGCCTGCTTCAGGGTCCCATCCCGAAAGATAACTATCAAAGCAGTATGGATCATCGATATTGACGTACACCCGAAGTCCCTTGATTCCGACTTTAGAGACGATTTTTTTAGGAACTGTATAGCCAACGTTGATATTCTTTATACGCATATAGGCACTACTCTTGAGCCAGTAATCCGACATTTTGTAGTTGTTGTATTCACCGCCCTGATGGCTCAAACGGGGATAGCTGGCTGCCGCGTTCTGCTCTGCAGTGTTATACACACTCCAATAATTACGGCTGCCATTGTCGTTCAGAAGGACTGACGGAGCCGGAAGCCATTGTCCCTGCATGGGGCGAATCATACTTTCGGTGAGGCGTGAAAGTTGTTTCCCGACACCATTGAAGAGTAGGGAGAAAGAGAGACCTTTCCAGCCCAAACTAATAGAACCTCCATATAGATAGTGTGGCAATGAGCTGCCAAGCACTACACGGTCGTATGTCTCATTGATAATTCCGTCAGGAGTGCCGTCCGGACCGCTGACATCTACATATTTCACATCACCCGGTTTGGTAGAAGCCGAAAGCAGAGCGCTTTCACTGACTTCCTCTGCGGTCTGGAA
>ENA-ORCM01002287-ORCM01002287.1-human-gut-metagenome-genome-assembly--contig:-NODE-2287-length-14238-cov-3.113198_pt1 | contig 14238 bp, 8 predicted proteins | sample MGYA00242906_ERZ507928 | MGnify/ENA primary metagenome ERZ507928 (study PRJEB26167, sample SAMN06115497) | human gut metagenome | host: Homo sapiens | place: China:Shanxi | collected 2015-05-07...
ACTTGGCAAACAGCTGCAAAAGATGGGGATGCTCGTAATCCAGGATCAGGTCTGGAACAGGGTAACGATGAACCGTTCTGCCCATAAGTCCACCAGATACTATGTGGATGAGTTCCATCTTCTTTTGAAGGAAGAGCAGACTGCAGCTTATAGTGTGGAAATCTGGAAGAGATTTCGTAAATGGGGTGGTATTCCAACTGGTATCACCCAGAATATTAAGGATTTGTTGTCTTCCAGGGAGATAGAGAATATATTTGAAAATTCAGATTTTATTTATATGCTGAACCAGGCTTCCGGAGACAGGCAGATTCTTGCAAAACAGCTGAATATCTCACCAACCCAGCTGTCCTATGTAACCAACAGTAATGAGGGGGAAGGACTTTTGTTCTATGGAAATGTCATTATCCCATTTGTAGACAGATTCCCGAAGAATTCCCTCTATAAAATCATGACAACCCGCTTGGAGGAAACTTCCGAAGCAGGTTAAATCAAAGGAGAAGACAATGTTACGAGCAATTTCATATGTATTAACTTTTAGTGGCGGTGCTGTATTTGGCATCGCTTTTCTCTGTTTATTACAGGCAGGGAAAGGGTATCCGAAGAAGGAGGAGTAATCAGTGGCAGAACAGAGAATGAAAGTCAGGGATAAGAAAGTCCAGAAAATGACCAAGGATGGTCTGGTGGAAGAAAACCTGACGGATAAATCTTCTGTTCGTGTCAGTAACCGTGCCAGTGATGTGCAGATGGGAATAAAACAGGGGGAAAAAGCAGAAAACCTTGTGGATAAGTCTCCCCGCCAGTCTAAGCGGAGTGGGAAAAATATCCGTCCCTCTGTGCAAAAATCCAGGGATGCACCGGAACTGATGCGAACGGAGAACCAAAGTGAGGATTTTGGACAAAATAGAAAGCAACAAAACCGGAAAAGAATCCGTGCTGAGAACAGAAAAGAATCAAGATTTGCGGAAAAATCCGAAGCCAGCCAGTCAGGGAGACTGAAAGAAAAACGTGCGGATCTTTCAGAAAACAGAGGAGACAGCCGGAGTAAGAAGAATGGTGGAAGTAAGAAACCAAAGCAGAAACAGCGTCTGAAATTTGCTTATGAAGAGACTGGTGCTTCTGTGAAAAATGACAAAGATATGGAGAAATTGAACCAGATGGATACGGATGGAGTCAATTTCCGTCATCAGAAACAGAAGGAAAAAGCCAAAAAGTTTTCTTATGAGGAAGCAAGAAAGAAAAAGGAAGCAAAGCAGCATTCCAAGAAGGCACAGGTTTATCAGGCAAATGAAGGAGAGGGTTCTGGAAAGAAGAAATCCCGCCTGAAGTTTGGCGAAGGGGAATCTGTGAAAACAGAAAAAGCTTTTGTTGTTAAGAAAGCAGGAAGTGCAACTTCCGCAGCATTGCACCGTGAGATCAGTAAAAATGAAGACGATAATGCGGCAGTAGAAGGTGCCCATAAGTTGGAAGAAGGCTGCGAAGGTATTTACCGGCTGGAACAGAGAAGTGCCAGACGAAGGAAACAGAGGGCTTCCAGAAAGAGAAGCAGACTGGAGAGACAGGCAGAGAAACAGACACAGGCGGCAGCCCGTCAGGAGCAGAAGAAGCTAAAAAAACAGATTCAGAAGCAACAGATCAAACGGGATTATGCCAAAGCAAAGCGAAGTGAACAGACCGTAGGTACAGCTACAAAAGGTACGATTGATTATATCAAGAAGATTGGCGGCAAAGTCACCAACTTCTTTAAAGAAAACCGGAAGGTGTATATCAGTGTGGCAGTTCTGATCGGATTGATGTTTCTGATTATAACGAATGTCACGTCATGCTCTGCAGTGTTTTTACAAAATGTGATCACTTACACGGGAACCAGTTATCTGTCATCGGATCAAGCAATCCGGGAAGCGGAACTGTATTATACACAGCTGGAAGCTAATCTGCAGGAGCGGATTAACAACATGGAGTCTGAAGAACCGGGACATGAGGAATACCGATATAACATCGGACCTATTGAGCATGATCCGTTTATCCTAATCAGTTATCTGTCAGCAAAGTATGAGGAGTTTACTTTTGAACAGGTCAAGCCTGAACTGGATGCATTGTTTGCAGAGCAATATCATCTGACTACTGAAGCAGTCAATGAAACTGTGACAGAGACAGCAACAGTAAGAGTTGGAGAATCGTTGGGACAGGTTGTAACAAGCGGATATTGTAACTGTCCAATCTGTTGTGGTATTTGGAGTGGAGGACCGACTGCCAGTGGAGCATATCCAACAGCCAATCATACCTTAGCAGTAGATGCTTCCAATCCGTTTGTTCCAATGGGAACAAAGGTGGTCATGAATGGTGTCGAATATACGGTAGAAGATACCGGAGCTTTCGCAAGATACGGTGTACAGTTTGATGTCTATTATGACAGTCATGCGGCAGCATCCGCACATGGTCATAAGACCTGGGAATGCTATCTGGCAGATGATAATGGAAGCCAGGAAGTGGAAGTCACCAGGACAAGAGATGTAGATGTGCTGAATGTCACCTTAAACAGTGGAAATCTGATGTCAATCTGTCAGGAAAGGCTGGGATTTTTCCAGAAAGAACTGTTCAGTGCCTATAACGATACGAAAGGTAATTTACAGATGTTTGCGACACCGGTTGATTTTAACTGGTATTCCAGTGTGACAAGTTATTATGGATATCGGATTCATCCAATTTCAGGAGCAAATCAGCTTCATAATGGTATGGATATCGGAGCACCGGAAGGGACAAAAGTAATGGCAGGGCTGACCGGAACGGTTACAACTTCTGCTTATAACGACAGCTATGGCAATTATGTTGTGATCAAGGACAGTAAAGGCTATGAACTGCGGTATGCACATTTAAGCAGCCGGAGTGTATCTGCAGGTGTATCCGTCACGAAAGGTGATGAGATTGGTCTTGTAGGAAATACTGGAAATTCTACAGGAAGCCATCTTCATATTGAACTTCTGAAAAATGGAGAGCGCTTAAACCCGATCTTTTATCTGGAAACTGGAGAAGGGGCAGGCTTTGGCGGCAATGAATACACCAGTGAAGCGGCACAGCGTTTGTTGAACGAAGCAGCGAGATATCTAGGAACACCGTATGTGTGGGGTGGATATTCTCCAAGTGGATTTGACTGTTCTGGATTTGTAAGTTACTGCCTGACAAACTCTGGTGTAAGGAATACAGGAAGATTGACTGCACAGGGACTGTATGACATCTGCACGCCGGTATCTCAGTCAGAAGCACAGCCGGGAGATCTGATCTTTTTTACAGGCACTTATGATGCAGGAGTTCCGGTAACGCACATTGGAATCTATGTAGGCAATGGTCAGATGATCCATTGCGGTCATCCGGTGCAGTACACGTCCATCAATTCACCATACTGGCAGAGCCATTTCTATGGATTTGGACGATGGTAAGAAAAAAGGGCGGCTGCATCAGCCGTCCGGAAAGGAGAAGCGATGAAAAGTCTTGAAAAAGCAACGGCGGATTATGAGAAAGCCAAGGAAAAAATGGAAGCATCCAAAGCCAGATATGAAGCAGACTTAAAGCGGTTCAAGGCTGCGGAGATTGCAAAAACAGAAGCGGAAAATCTGGAAATTGTAAGAATTATCCGTGCAATGGATATGAGTATTCCGGAATTGGAAGCTTTCAAAAAGAGAATGAAAAATGAACTGCCCGGCAGGGTGGAAATACAGAAGGAGGAAACAAAAGCCGATGATGAATCTGGAAAAAATGAAACAGAAGAAGAGAACAATTACTAAAAGCAGGGTAAAAAAGGGCTTGCTTGCAGCAACGACATTTCTTTGCCTGACAACACCTTTGCTCCAGACACAGACTGCTTATGCAGCTGAGAATACCACACCTGCGATTACGATTGAGAAACCGGATGGCTGGAAACAGGGAGAAACAACCATTGCTGTTACGGTAGATGCCAGCCATATGCCGGAAGGTTTCTCAATAGCAAAGATGGAAGCAAAAGCAGGAAAAGATGGAAGCTGGCAGGATGTAACCGGAAGCGGAAGTATCACGATCACTGGAAATCAGACAGTGTATGTGCGTGTGACAGATGGTGAGGGAAAGGTCTATGAGCAGAATCGCTCTATTAAGTGTTATGACACGGAAAAGCCGACACTTTCTGCTTCTCTGACAGATGGTGTGCTGACGATTCAGGGGAATGATACAGTATCCGGGATTACTGCGGTAACAGTCAATGGCACCACTTATACAGACTTGAAGGATGGAATGCTGAGAGTGCAACTGACACAGAAAGATTTTACTACAAAACAGATTGAGATTACGGTAACAGACGGAGCTGGAAATACTTCTGAAAAGTATGTGTTGCAGAATCCTTATTATGAATGGGCAAAGAAGCAGGCAGAAAAACAGAAATCTTCCAGTGTCAGCAATGGTGCAATGGCAACTACGACCAGTGCAGATGCAACGGGGACTGAAAAAACAACGACTTCTCCGCTTCCACAGGATGCACAGGCTTCTGAGCCGACAGATGCAAAAGGAACCGTGGATGATCGGACAGTGACAGGTATTGAGGAACAGCTTAATAAAGAAGGCGAGACGGCAGAATCCGTTACAAAAACAGCTACGGAAGGCACAAAAGAGTTTTATACCATTTCAACGAAGAGTGGTAAGATTTTCTATCTGATCATCGACAATTCAAAATCTCAGGATAATGTGTATTTCCTTACCGAAGTCAGTGAGAAAGATCTGATGAACTTCACACTTTCTGATTCAGTGACACTTCCGGAAGTGGATACGGTTTATGCAGAACCAGAGAAAAAAGCAGAGGAAGAAAAACCGGAAACGACAGAGTCATCCGAGAAAGATAAGGTAGAGGATGACATTCAGATGCCAGAAGATAAAAGTCCATTTGGAACCTATCTTTTGATCGCACTGGTTGCAGTCGGAGCTACGGCAGGGGGATATTACTTCAAAGTCTATAAACCAAAGCATGAATATGATGACGAGGATGAGATGGAAGAGGATGAAGATGAATCCGAAGATTCAGAGTCAGAAAAACGGGAAGTAGACGATGCAGATGAGCAGGAAGAAAGTACAGAACCGGAAATCCTGAGAGATGAAGATTTTGACGATAATGTGCTGGAAGATGAAGAAGAGGAGCAGGAGTAAATGAAATTAGTGATTGCAGAAAAGCCATCGGTTGCGATGGCACTGGCTTCCGTGCTTGGAGCCAGAACAAGAAAAGATGGCTACGTGGAGGGAAACGGTTATATCGTTTCCTGGTGCGTAGGACATCTGGTTGGATTATGCGATGCATCGGAATACGATGAAAAATATAAAAAATGGAGATATGAAGATCTGCCGATTGTGCCGGAATGCTGGAGACACAAGGTTTTGGATGGAACAAAGAAGCAGTATGGAATCTTGAAAAAACTGATGAGAGATTCCAATGTAGATGAAGTGATCTGTGCTACTGATGCAGGACGTGAAGGAGAGTTAATCTTTCGTCTGGTGTATGAGCAGGCAGGATGCAAAAAGCCGATGAAGCGGCTCTGGATTTCTTCCATGGAAGAACAGGCAATTAAAGATGGATTTGCGTCATTAAAAGACGGTTCGTGTTATGACAGTCTCTATCAGTCAGCACTTTGCAGGGCAAAGGCAGACTGGCTGGTGGGAATCAATGCGAGCCGTCTTTTTTCCGTTCTGTATAACCAGAATCTGAAAGTCGGAAGAGTGCAGACACCAACGCTTGCCATGATCGTGGATCGAAATCAGAAGATCAAGGAATTTACCAAAGAAAAATATTATATGGCTCATATCAAGTTTGACGATATGGATGCGGTAACAGAGCATTTTCAGAAAAAAGAAGATGCAGATAAAGTGGCTGCGGACTGCCTGGAGCGTATGTGCGAAGTGGAAAAGGATGATGTGAAAGAGAAAACAGTTCGTCCACCGAAGCTCTATGATCTGACAACCTTACAGAGGGAAGCAAACAGAATGTTTGGCTATACCGCACAGCAGACGCTGGATGCCGTGCAGGAGATGTATGAGCAGAAGCTTGTCACTTATCCGAGAACAGACAGCCAGTATCTGACAGATGAGATGGGAGAAAGCACAGAAACTCTGATTCAGATGTTACTTGGGGAAATGCCTTATGCTGAAGGCCTGGAATATCAGCCGGACGTGAGTAAGGTATTAAATTCAAAGAAAGTATCTGATCACCATGCGATTATCCCAACCATGGAAGTAGCCAAAGCAGATATTGGTGAACTGAAAGAGCGAAACCGCAAGATTTTGTATCTGATCAGTGCCAGGGTACTGACAGCAACCGCAGATCCTTATATTTATGAGAGCCATAAATGTCAGATTACCTGTAATTATCATACGTTTTATCTCACGGCAAAGAAAACAAAGCAGGAAGGATTCAAGGCAATCGAAAATAAAATGAAACAGTTCTTTGGCGTAAAGAGTGAGAAAGAAGAGCCGGAGCTGGATATCTGGGCAGGCAAGCATTACGGTCCTTGTGATTCTTTTGTATCGGAGCATTTTACACAGCCACCGAAACAGTACACAGAAGATACCCTGCTTTCTGCGATGGAACGTGCAGGAAATGAAGAACTGACCGAAGATACGGAAAAGAAAGGACTTGGTACTCCGGCAACAAGGGCAGCAATCATTGAAAAACTGATTCAGTCTGGTTTTGTGAAAAGGGAAAAGAAAAATCTGGTGCCGACAGATGATGGCAATGTGCTGATTACGGTTCTGCCGGATGAGATTAAATCTCCGAAGATGACAGCAGAGTGGGAAATGGCATTGAATCACATTGCCCAGAATACAGAGACAGCAGATGAATTCCTAAATGGGATTACAGAGCTGATGCAGGAACTGGTTGCCAGATATCAGGGTATTTCAGAAGAAAAGAAAGAGCAGTTTCAGGGAAAAGCAAAAGGAGAAGTCATTGGCAAATGTCCCCGTTGTGGAGCTGATGTCAGGGAAGGAAAAGTAAACTTTTACTGTTCTGATCGGAACTGTGCTTTTACCTTGTGGAAGAATGATAAATTCCTTGCAAGCCAGGGAAAAAAGATGGATAAGGCGGCAGCAAAGAAGTTCCTGTCTAAAGGAAAAATCCATTATAAGGATCTGGTATCAAGAAAAACAGGGAGACAGTATGAAGCAACTGTGGAAATGGTTGATCCCGGCGAGGGGAATGTGCAGTTCAATCTGATTTTCCCACAACGATAAGTAGTGTATGGCAGGCAGTCTAAGGACTGTCTGTTTTCATACAAATATTATGAAAGAGAGGACCTTAGCATGAAGAAAAAAGGTAATTTTAGAAAAGTAGTATCTGGCTTGCTGGCAGGCATGACAATGCTTAGTACCGTGTTGTCTCCGATGACTGCATATGCAGCGGAGATTCAGCCAGAGGAAAAACCGCCACTTTATGAGGAAGTGAAAGACCTTCTGGATGAAGATGAGGTGGTGACTGCCAAAGATTATGAAATCGAAACAGGCAGTGTATTTGATGTGAAATCAGACTACACAGGACTGGAAATCAAGGATGCTGACAAGGTTAAAGTCACATTCGAGGAAGCAAAGAACGACAAGGATGAGGATTTTACGACAGATCATGCGGACACTTACAAAGCGGTCTATTATGTGGAACCGGTAAATCAGGAGCATCCGAAGTATCAGATCAGCCGAAAGCTGATTGTGCGTGAGAAAGAAACAGAAGTGCAGACAGAAACTGCAGGGAGTGAAGCGGTAACCGAATCCGAAACAGCTGGCAGTGAACAGCAGACAGAAGAAGCGGAGGATTCCGAAGCAGACTCGGAGATTACCGATATTGATGCTGATGAATTTGATGATTTAGTAGAGCAGGCACAGAATCAGGATACCTATGATGAAGAATCAGGGTTAGAGCTTCACGATGTTTTGGAACAGGCAGGAGACGAATGGGTGGATCTTGATTCTATGGAAGAGGGAGAGATTGCAACATTTGAAGCAGTTTCGGCTTATTCAGCAAGAACTACACAGCAGGTAACGATTGAAAAAGGACCTCTGTATAGATATGCAGATTATAATCTTGGAACCTATCTGACAGAGCCGTACTATATCAGCTACGGAAGCGTCAGAGCAACTGCGTATTGTGTACAGCCAGCAAAACCAGGACCAGGATCTGGAAATTATACAATCACAAAGATCGGGGACAATCAGGCGTTAGCAAAAGTGTGTTATTACGGTACAGATGCCGCAGGGAGCGAAAGTTTTTTTGCGAATAAACACACGGATTTCTCAGAAGGAAAAAGATTCATCATTATTCACATGGCTGCATCGTATGCCAATGGAAGCAGTGATGCATTCTATGGAACAAATGCTACAGGCGAGGCTTTGGCAAAAGAACTCTATAATTATTGTGTGAATAAGCCGGAAATACCAGATGTAGCGATGTCATTTTCAAAACCGAATGTAAAAGCTTATGTAGATGGGAATGTTCAGAGAACGGAGAACATTAAGTTTAATGCATCTTCCCAGCAGAAAATTACAATGGACTTACCAAAGGGTGTAAAGCTCCATAATGTATCTACTGGAACTGTAAGTGCGGCAGGTGCAAGCGTAACAATTGGAGGAGGAACTACGTTTTATCTCTCAGCACCTCTGACACAGACAAAAGATGTAAGTGCTACTTTTTCTGCAAAAATGAAGGGTAGTATTACAAAAGATTATTCAGCATATAAACTGACTACGAATGCAAGTGTTCAGGATCTGGCATTTGTGTTTGGAGAAGGTGTCGCTGATGAAAAATATGTAAGCTTAAAGGTGTCCTGGATTGAACAGGCTACGATCGAAATCGTAAAGAAAGACGATACAGCGGATGTCAATCTTGCAGGTGCAGTATTCGGTGTATACAGCGATGAGGCTTGTACAAAGCTGATCACTCAGATGCCGGCAACAGATAAGAATGGAAAATCTTCTGTTACGATCATCAAGACACAGGATACCGTTTATCTGAAAGAGATCACAGCACCACAGGGATATGTAGTAAATGCAACGGCAACAAATGTAAAACTGGTAGCAAGTAAGACTTCCTCTGTGACTGTAGAAAATAAAGAACAGCTTGCAGAGCTTACCATTTACAAAGAAGGACAGGTTCTTACCGGAGCAGATGTCAGTGAAAATGGAACAGTATTCCAGTATGAAAACCGCAGACAGAAAAATGCAGTGTATAACGTGTATGCCGGGGCAGATATCGTAACTGCTTATGGCACAAAAGTGTACAGCAAAGGTGACCTGGTAAAAGATAATCTGACTACGGGAGAGAATGGTTCTGTTATACTGAAGAATCTGCATCTTGGAAGCTATGTGGTGAAAGAAGCAAAAGCACCGGACAATTTCTATAACGGCAGCGAAGAAAAGCCAGTGACTCTGACTTATGCCGGACAGAATAAAGAAGTTGTATTTGCAGATGTGACTTTTAACAACGAGAGACAGAAAGCAGATGTTTCCGTAGTAAAACAGGATAAAGATACAAAGAAACCACTGAATGGCGGTATTTTTGCTCTGTATGCATCCGATGATATTAGAAATGCAGACGGAACCGTTGTTGAGAAAAAAGGAACACTGATTGAGAAAGCCACTACTGGAGCAGATGGAACTGCAAAATTCACAGCAGATCTTCCGATTGGATATTCCTATTCCGTAAAAGAAGATCAAGCGCCGGAAGGCTATGTAAGAAATACAGAAGATGTGTATACGTTCAAGTTTTCTTACACCAATGATAAAGAAGCAACCGTATCATTTGCCCATACCTTCAGCAATGACCGTGTGACAGCAAAGATCAATTTATTCAAAGTTGATAAAGAAACAGGAAAAGCAGTACCACAGGGAGATGCCACACTGAAAGGTGCAGTTTATGGTCTGTATGCCCGTGAAGATATCGTGCATCCGGACGGAGCAACCGGAACTATTTATAAAGCAGGAGAACAGGTAGCATCTCTTACAACAGATGACAAAGGACAGTCTTCTGTAAAAGGTTTATATCTTGGCAAATATTATGTCAAAGAGATCACACCGCCGACCGGATACCTGGCAGATACAGAAGAGCATGATCTTACGTGCAGTTATGAAGGAGATATGACAGCAGAAGTAAAAAGAGAGTGCACTTCCAGTGAGCAGGTCATCAAACAGCCATTTCAGATCATCAAAGCAGCCAACAATGGAAAGACCGATGCAGATCTGTTATCCGGAGCCGGATTTACAGTTTATCTGAAATCTTCCCTTGCAAAGAAAGCAGATGGAAGCTATGATTTTGATTCTGCCAAACCAGTAGTGAGTGGAGAAAATGGAGCAACTGAGATTTTCACAGATGAAAAAGGGTATGCCTGCAGTATTCCATTACCATTTGGAAGCTATATCGTGCGTGAAACTACAACACCGCACAATTACAAGCCAGTCGATGATTTTGAAGTGAATATCACAGAACATCATCCAAACGAGCCACAGATCTGGCGAGTGCTTCTGGATGAAGAGTTTAAGGCAAAACTGAAAATCGTGAAAAAAGACGATGAAACAAAGAAATCTGTATTGATTGCCGGAACAGAATTTAAGGTATACGATCTGGATAACAAGAAATATGTAGAACAAGTGACTACTTATCCATCCACAACAACCCATAAGTCCTATTTTACGGACAGCCAGGGATATCTGATCATGCCGAAGAATCTGAAGATCGGACATTACCGGATTGAGGAAGTCAACGCACCGGAAGGGTACACAATCAATAAGAACTATGTAGAGATTGCGGTGGATGCAAACACAGCATACCAGATGGATTCTGAGAGCGGAGATGCCATTATTACGGTAGATTACGAGAACCATCCGGTAAAAGGAAAGCTGACGATCTATAAAAAAGGTGAGATGCTGACCGGATTTAAAAAGGATTTTGTTTATGAAGAAAGATACCTGAAGGGTGCATCATTTCATGTCTATGCAGCTGAAAATATCTATACACCGGATTATCAGAAAGATGAAAACGGGAACAGACAGCTGATCTATGCAAAAGATGCACTGGTAACAACGGTAACGACCGGGGAAGACGGAAAAGCAGTTGCTGATAACCTGCCGCTTGGTTCTTACTATGTGGTAGAAAAGACTGCACCGGAAGGATTCGTCCTGAACCATGACAGATCGGATGCCGCATTTGTCTATGCGGATCAGGATACACCTGTGATCGAACAGGAAGTGATGGTTGGCGATGACCGCCAGAAAGTTGCAATCCAGGTAGAAAAACAGGATGCAGAAAATGGTGCAACCGTAGCAGGAGCTGTCTTTGGCATCTATAACACAGAAGATCTGAAGAATGAGAAAGGTGAGATCATTGTAAAGGCAGATACACTTCTGCAGGAAATGACTTCTGATAACGATGGTCTTGCAGCATGTACGCTGGATCTGCCGCTTGGACAGTATTATGTGAAAGAGTTAAAAGCACCGGCGGGATTTGTATCCTCTGATGAAGTTCTGAATCTGGATGCTTCTTACCAGGGACAGGATGTGAAGACAGTAAAACTGAAAACAGTGAAAAAGAACCAGCCGACAACAGTTGAAATCACAAAATCTGATGTAACAACAGGTGTGGAACTGGATGGGGCAAAACTCACCGTTCTTGATAAAGAAGGAAATGTTGTGGATCAGTGGACGTCTGTAAAAGATCAGCCACATGTGATCAAACGACTGACAGTTGGAGAGGAATACACTCTTCGTGAGGAAATGGCACCGTATGGATATCTGAAAGCAACGGATGTGAAGTTCACGCTGGAAGATACTGCTGAGATTCAGAAAGTAGAGATGAAAGATGAAGTTCCGACAGGACTTCTGATCATCAACAAAAATGGAGAGTTTCTGGATAAGGTGACACTTTTGGATCATGTAAAAGGTACTGTGGAGCATCTTTTTGAGTATGTAACCGGAAGCCTTTAAGATGTGGCTTTCGATGTATTTGCTGCGGAAGATATCAAAGCGGCAGATGGTGTCAGTGAAGATTATTTCAAAGCAGATGAAAAAGTGGGAACCATTACCACAGATTCCAATGGTATTGCACAGATGGGAGATCTTCCGGCAGGAAAATACTATGTGAAGGAAGTAAAAACAGCCCATGGTTATGTGCTGGACAAAGAGCCGAGATATGTTGACCTTTCCTACCGTGATCAGGACACACCAGTCATCACTTATGATGAGAAATGGCAGAATGCCCGTCAGAAAGTAAAGGTTACGGTTCTGAAGAAAGAAAAAGATACAGAACGTGTTCTTGCAGGTGGTGTCTTTGGTCTTTATACCAGTGAAGATATCAAAAATGCAAAGGGCGAGGTACTCCTTGAGAAAGACAGTCTGATCGAGCAGCGGGTAACGGATGAAAAAGGACAGATTACTTTTACGGCAGATCTTCCGGTAGACGGAAAATACTATGTGAAAGAGATCTTTGCGCCGGACGGATTTGTTACAACAGAAGAAGTACAGGAATTTACCTTTGAATATGCCGGAGAAGACCAGGCAGAAGTAAGCTACGACTTTATTTTTGAGAATCAGCCAACCACAGTGGAGCTGACCAAAACAGACCTGACAACAGGTAAAGAACTTCCAGGTGCACACCTGAAAGTGACGGATTCAGATGGCAACACAGTAGATGAATGGACTTCTACGGAAGAATCCCATGTGATCAAAGAACTGGTGGTTGGCAAGGAATACACCATGACAGAGACAAAACCGGCAGATGGATATGCCACTGCAGAAAGTATTACCTTTACAGTAGAAAATACAGCCGAGATTCAGAAAGTAGAGATGAAAGATGATGTGACAAAAGTGCAGATCAGTAAGACAGATATCACAGGAGAAACTGAAATTCCGGGTGCGAAACTGACGATTCTCGATAAGGATGATCAGGTAGTAGAGAGCTGGACTTCCACAGAGGAAGCACACTATATCGAAAAACTGCCAATCGGTAAATATACCTTACGTGAAGAGCAGGCACCGAAAGGATATCTTCTGACAGCCGATGTGACATTTGAGGTGAAAGATACCGGAGAAATCCAGAAAGTGGCTATGAAAGATGATACTGCCAAGGGAAAAGTGATTCTCAATAAGACAGATAAATCATCAGGAGAACCGCTGAAAGGGGTAGAATTTGAACTTCGTGACAGCAAAGGAAAAATTCTGGAAACCTTAAAGACAGATGCTGCCGGTCATGCAGAAAGTAAGCTGTATGAGATTGCCACATTTAAGAACGGCAAATATGATACCGCTATCAAGTATTATCTGGTGGAAACAAAGACACTGGACGGATACACACTGGATCAGACCAAGCATGAAGTGACATTTGCCTATGCAGATGACAGTACACCGGTTGTAGAAGTTACCTTTAATCTGACAAATGAGAAACCGGAAGTTCCAGAAACACCGAACACACCGGATATACCACAGTCCCATGAAGAGACAAAGGTATCAAACGCACCGAAAACAGGTGACAGCACGAATATCTGGCTGCCAATCTTGCTTCTTGTAATCTCCACAGGAGGTATGGCAGGACTTTATATCAGCAGGAAAAGGAAATAAGGAAACTAAAACCAACGGTTATGATTGGGAGCTTCTATGTGAGGCTCCCTTTTTCATACAAAAAAATCACAGAAAGGAACAGAAAACTATGATGAAAGCAATGGAAAAAAGACAGGAAGCACGAAAAAACCAGGAGAAAACAGTAAAGAGAATGATGGCTTATCAGAAGAAAGCCGAGCAGATGGTCAGCAGAAAAAGAATGAACCATCACATGATCAGAAAGGGGTAAAAGCGTATGATGAACAGAAAAGAATTTTATGAATATGTCAAAGACAATGTAAAGGAGTATCTGCCAGAGTCTTATAAGGACGCAGAAATTAAACTTCAGGAAGTAGAAAAAAACAATGGTTTGAAGCTGACAGGTATTACGATTCCAAACGGAGATCAGAGAATCGTACCGACAGTCTATCTGGATTCCCTCTACCAGGAATATATCCATGGAAAAGATGTAGACTCTTGTGTTGGGGATGTAGCTGATATGCGTATTGAGGCACAGGGAAAAGCAGAATTTTTTGATATGGGAGTTCCAGATATTCTGGATTATGAAAAGATGAAAAATAAGTTACAGGTCGGAACTTACCCGACAAGGAATTTCGCTACCTTAGGACCGTTATAGTTACGGCCGCCGTTTACTGGGGCTTC
>ENA-ORCM01002309-ORCM01002309.1-human-gut-metagenome-genome-assembly--contig:-NODE-2309-length-14145-cov-5.136480_pt1 | contig 14145 bp, 10 predicted proteins | sample MGYA00242906_ERZ507928 | MGnify/ENA primary metagenome ERZ507928 (study PRJEB26167, sample SAMN06115497) | human gut metagenome | host: Homo sapiens | place: China:Shanxi | collected 2015-05-07...
GTTAAGATCATTATAACACAAGGATGTTGCATTTATGGGCTGTATGTTATTTTAACATGTACTATCTGAGAATTAAGTTTTAATAACTTGAAAAAGAAGAAAAGGAGTTAGCTGAAGAATGACCGATTTTGATATCGATAAACTTCCTATAAAGCCAACAGGGCGGGTTATTAAAGCAAAAGAAGCGTTTTTAGCGGAGAGGCCAGAAATGTGCTGCAAGAGGGCCCTTATTTACACAGAAGTTTACCGCAGTCTGTCTGGACATTGTCCTACGATTCTCCTGAGAGCAAAGGCTCTGCGCAGAACGTTGGAAGAACTGCCTATTTTTATTCAGCCTCTGGAAGTCATTGTTGGACATCCGGCTTCCCGTCCGCGATCTGCGGAGGTGTTTCCGGAAGTGAACATCAGTGTTGTTGATGAGATCGACCAGTTTGAAACACGAGAGTACAACCGGCTGATGGTTAGACCGGAGGTGCGGGCGAGCCTGTTGGAGATTGCTCCGTATTGGAAAGGGAATACGCCTCATGACTATCTGACAGAGCGAAGAACAGCGGCAATTCGGAACGCCTATGCCTGCGGCCTGCTGTCCAATCCTCATGAGTGGAGCGGTTTTGCGCATGTGGCGATGGATTACCGGCAAATACTTCATTTTGGGATCAACGGCATGCGGGAAAAGGTGAGAAAGCAGAGGGATGCACTGAGCCAGTCTGACCCCGCATACGATGAGAAATTAGCTTTTTATGACGCCGAGGAAGAAATCTGTGCCGGTGTGCTCGTTTTTGCGGAGCGTTACCGCAGACTGGCGGCGGAGATGGCGACACGAGAGAAGGAGCCGGGCAGAAAAACCGAACTGACTGCTATCAGTCGAGTATTGACCCGTGTGCCTGCACAGCCTGCGTCATCTTTCCATGAAGCCCTGCAGGCTGTTTGGCTGATGCAGCTGATTCCGCAAATTGAATCCAACGGCTTTTCCATCAGTCCTGGACGATTGGATCAGTACTGCTGGCCCTATCTGAAGGCGGATCTGGCAGCAGGCACAATCACACTGGAACGAGCACAGGAACTCCTTGATCTGTTTTGGCTGAAGTTCTGTGAAATTTTGCGGGTGGACAGCAGAGGTGCGGCTGAGGTCAATGCGGGCTATGCGGCCGGGCAGAATATTGAAGTAGGTGGGATTGACCGCGATGGCCGAGACTGCACAAATCTCCTCTCCTACCTTTGCCTGAATGCAAACCGGCATATTCAATTACATCAGCCCAATTTCACAGTCCGGCTGCACACCGGTACGCCTCAAAAGTTTCTGGACCAGGTAGTCAACAGTATTGCCTGCGGAAATGGAATGCCGCAGCTACTGAATGATGACTGTATCGTTCCAAGTTTGGTTGAGCATGGTATTCCTGTTCGGGAGGCACGGGACTACATTGCTGTTGGCTGTGATGAAATTTCCGTGCACGGTCATTGGGCACGGTGCAATGGCAGCTATATCAACATGGCAAAGGTTTTGGAACTGGCACTGGGAAATGGGACTGATCTGAAATCCGGCGTTTCCATGTTCCAACCAGACAGCGAAGAACCGGAGTTTTTTAATCAGCTGATGGACCGTTTCCATAGTTATTTCCGCCAGGGAATCGCCCTGCAGGTTGAAGAAGCAAACATCACAGATGGGATACACAAGGAACTCCTTCCGCTCCCATTTATCAGCCTGTTTTTGGACGACTGCATTACCAATGGCCGTGATTGTACGGACAGCGGCGCACACTATAATACAACTGGACTGGTTGCCGTCGGCACTGCAACGGTGGCAGATTCTCTGGAGGCAGTCCGGCAGTTGGTTTACCGGGATCAAAAGCTGCCGCTGGCCGAGTTGGTTCAAATCTTGAAGGACAACTTCCAAGGACAGGAACCGCTGCGGCAGTTCATTCTGAACCGTATTCCCAAATTCGGGAACGATGTTGACCGCGTTGATACGCTGGCTGTCGAAATCACGGATATGTTCGCAAATGAATTGGAGCAGTATAAAAACTCCCGGGGCGGGCAATTCTGGCCAGCACTTTATTCTGTCAGCGCACAGGTAGGACTGGGCAATGTCTGCGGCGCCACACCGGACGGGCGTCTTGCGGAGCAACCCTTATCGGATGGATTAACGCCTATGTATGGAATGGATCGCAATGGTCCGACGGCTGCACTGATCTCTCTTTCCAAGATTCATCACCGTCGTTTTCCAAACGGGATTATCATCAATCAACGTATGACAGGTTCACTGTTTAGTACGGAGGAAGGAAGACTGAAGATGACGCAGCTGCTGAGGGCATTTGTTGCCCTGGGTTGCTTCCATTGGCAGTTCAATATTGTAGACAATTCCGTACTGCTGGCAGCACAAAAGGATCCAGACTCCTACCGCGGCCTGGTGGTTCGAGTAGCTGGCTATAGTGCTATTTTTGTAGAATTGTCGGTCAAAGCGCAGAATTCTATTATTGAGAGGTATGCGGCTGACCTGTGATAGGTGGTGGCTATGGGACTGATTTTCGATGTACAGCGTTTTTGCATTCACGATGGACCGGGAATTCGGACGACCGTGTTTTTTAAGGGCTGTCCCCTTCGCTGCAAATGGTGCTCAAACCCGGAATCTCAATCCATGGCCACAGAATTTATGTTCAGTGCGGAACGATGTATTGGCTGCGGCAGCTGCAAGGCGGCCTGTCTGGTGCATGCGCCGTACTCTGATGAGCAGTTTTCAGAGAGCGGATGTGTGCACTGCGGAAAATGTACAGATGCTTGTCCTACAGAAGCGCTGATTGCAAAGGGACAGGAGGTGTCTGTTCAAGAACTGATGGAGCGAATTCTGCGGGACCGCACCATTTATAAAGCCAGCGGCGGGGGCGTCACTTTCAGCGGTGGAGAACCATTATGTCAGGCAAATTTCCTGTGGGAGATGCTGTCAGCTTGTAAAGAAGCCGGGATTGCGACCTGCATTGAGACAACGCTGTATGCATCCTGGCATCAGATTGAGCCCTGCATTCCACTGCTTGACCACGTATTTTGTGATGTGAAGCATACAGATCCTGTCATACATCAGGCGTGGACCGGCGTTTCCTGCCAGCCAATCATAGAGAATATCCGCAGGTTGGCGGAAACAGATCGAACAGTCGTATTCCGCATTCCAGTGATACCTGGGTTCAATACGACACCGGAGGCACACCGGGGATTTTTGGAGCTGTTTGATTCCATCCCGCCCCATGACATTGAACTGCTTCCATATCACATTTATGGCGAAGGAAAGTACAGGATGCTGAAGCATGCGTATCTCGGGGCGGATATTCCAACTGAGCAGGCCCGCCCGGCGGCGGAAGCTCTTGCGAGATTCTTACGCAATGCTGGGCACACGGTCTCAATCAGCGGATAACCGCTTTTGCATTTGAGAAAGTTTCTACAAACAAAGAACTACAAAGAAAGGATGAAGATAACATGAAATTCTTTTTGGACACTGCGGATCTGACAGAGATCGAAAAGGCATTTGAGCTTGGCATTATGGATGGCGTGACCACCAACCCGGCACTACTGTCCAAGCAGTCTCTCTCCTATAAGGAGGGCGTTATGAAGATCGTTGAGCTGACGAAGGGTGCCACCGTGTTTGCTGAAGTACTGGCGGATTCTGCGGATGAGATGGTGAAGGAAGGCCGAGAAATCAATACCTGGGGGCCAGACATGATCGTCAAGCTTCCCATGATTCCGGCAGGTATTCAGGCATGCAGCCAGTTGAGCCGCGAGGGCGTAAAGTGTGCCATTACTATGGTGTACTCTGTGGCGCAGGCGCTGGTAGCGGCTAAGGCTGGTGCCGTGTATATCGCTCCTTTTATTGCCCGTGCCAACGAGGTGGGCGTGGACGGACTGAACACCGTCAGCGAGATCGCCGATGTCTATCAGGCACAGGGAATTGAGACCGGTATTCTGACCGCCAGCCTGCGCACTGGCCGCGATGCGGCGGAATCCCTGCGGCTGGGCGCTACCGCCGTGACTCTGCCCTTTGCGGTTCTCAACGGCATGATGAAGAGTCCGCTGACGGAGATGACTCTGAACAATTTCCTCGGCCAGTGGGCGGCAAAGAATGCGGGCGGCATCTTCTGATATCAGCATTTGCTTCGGTTAATATCCTTGGCGGCCATGTAACCGGACCTCCGGGGTTTAGAAATTAATAAGGAGTGTATATTGAGATGAAAAAGAGGATCTTTGCAGTACTGTGTGTAATGACTATGGCAATCTCCTTGCTGGCCGGTTGCGGCGGGCAGAGCAGCACTGACAGCAGCACCGACTCCGATAGCGCATCCTCCTCCGCTCCCACTAATTTTCCCAAGAATAACATTACGGTCGTCGTTCCTTACGGCGCTGGCGGCACCACGGATCTGAGCACCCGCGCCCTTCTGGAGGTTGCCGGTAACGCTCTTCCCAGCGGCGTGAACTTTGTGGTTGAGAATGTCGGCGGCAGCGCCGGTATGGTGGGCGTTCAGCAGGTTCTTAATTCCAAGGCTGACGGCTATACCCTGGTTGCCATGTCCTGTGACCTGCCCCTGAACCGTGCTTTGGGCGTGACTGACGTGGTGGCAGAAGAAGCCCTGATCCCCATCTGCCGGACGCAGTTTGAGCCCTATGCCATTATTGTCCGTACGGACTCTGAGATTCAGTCCCTGGAGGATATGGTTGCCAAGGCGCAGTCCGCTCCAGAAGCCCTCAGTGTCGGTATTACCGGCATTGGTACCGGCAACGGTCTGGCCTGTCTGGCCATTCAGGACTATTTCGGCTGCACGCTGAAACTGGTACCTTTCGATTCCGCAGCGGATGCCATGGTTGCCACCGTTAACGGCCAGGTCGATATGACGATTAACTCCGCCGTGTCCGCCGCCGGTCAGGTGGAAGCTGGCGAACTGAAAATTATCGGTGTTACCGCCAATGAAAAGTCTCCCACCATGCCCGAGGTCCCCGCACTGGGCGAGGTTTATGATGTGGCAAAGGATATGGCTGTGTATTCCTGGATCTGCCTGTGTGCTCCCGCCGGCACTCCCGATGATGTGGTTGAATATCTGCGTACTGTGCTGAATGACGCCTGCGAGTCCTCTGAGTACGCCGAACTGGTGAAAGGCTTCTACATGACCCCGCAGCCCTTGGATCCCGATCAGATCGGTACGTTCTTCAACGATCAGTATGAGTATTATGTGAAGTGCCTGGAGGGTCAGAAGTTCTAAGCGGATACTCTGCGATAACGAGTTTATAATCAATTTGCCACTGGGAGGAGGAACCTCAGGTCTTCCTCCTCCCGGCGGTAGGTAAATGGAGGCTACCTGTGAAAAAATTAAACATCATAACGGGCGCATTTTTCCTTCTGCTTTCCATCGGCGCCTATATTGTCGCCTGCGGTATGGTAGCGCGTCTTCCAACTGACCCCCTGGGGCCCGGTTTTTGGCCGAAAGGGCTTTCCTATGCATTGGCTGTGTTTTCTGTGATCTTGATTGTGCAGGGCCTTCTGGAAAAGGAGAATTCGAGTACTAAGCCGCCCATTGATTTTAAGTCAGATGGTTTTCGCCGAGTTTTGAAAATGTTTGGCATTTTGATCGTGTTCCTTGTTATCACCTATTTTCTCAGCATTTATGTTGGCCTTTTGTTCATGATCCCTGTTGTGATGCATCTACTTGGAGAGCGCAGCATCAAGATCATGATCCCTTTTACGCTTGTAGCCTGCGTCTTTGTTTTTATTGTGTTCAAATTACTTCTGAAAGTACCTCTGCCTACTGGCCTGCTGTTCTCTTGACCAAAGGAGGTTTACATACAAGATGAGTGAATTTCTGATTCCCGCGCTGAAAATCGTCTGCACCTTTCAGGGGCTTGCGGTGATTTTCCTGGGGGCACTTTTCGGCATTCTCTGCGGATCCAGGCCCGGTTTGTCCGCCATTATGGCAATGACTATTCTGATGCCCTTTACATTCTCTCTGGATGGCCTTTATGGCATCTTGATGCTTCTGGGCGTGTTCTGCGGTGCTGTTTACGGCGGTTCTATTACCGCAATTCTAATTAACACACCAGGTACGGCCAATGCCGCCGCTACCTGCTTGGACGGCTATCCTATGGCCCAGAAAGGGCATCCTGACCGGGCTATTTCCATCTCTACCTCCGCATCCTGCTTCGGTGGCCTGTTCGGCTGTGTCTGCCTGCTGTTCACAGCGCCGCTGCTGGCAAAGGTCACTATGCACTTCGGCGTGTCCGAGTATTTTGCCCTGGCGGTATTTGGACTGAGTATCGTAACCGGTGTCTCCTCCAAGTCCATTGTAAAGGGCATTATCGGCGCACTGCTTGGACTGTTCCTGGGAACGGTTGGCATGGATACCCTGTCCGCTACCTTCCGGTATACTTTCAACGTTACGTATTTGGTGGCAGGCATTTCCTTTGTCCCTCTGCTGATTGGCTTGTACGCGCTGGCGCAGTGCTTTACCACCTCAGAGGGTGAACTGGATGATATGACCCGAGGCAGAGACGTGAAGTTGAAGCAGGTCCTGCCGACCTGGCATGATGTCAAACGCTGTGCGCCCACGGTGCTGGGCTGCTCGGTCATTGGCACGATCATCGGCGCGATCCCCGGCACCGGCGGCGATATCGCCAGCTGGGTGGGCTACAATGAGGCGAAGCGCTGGGTTCGCAAAAATGAGGTTCCCTTTGGTGAGGGAACGCCCGAAGGTATCGCGGCTCCAGAATCCGCAAACAACGCAATTGTCGGCGGCGCACTGATCCCTCTGCTGACACTGGGAATCCCTGGTGATGCCGGTACAGCTCTTCTGCTGGGCGCTTTGATGATGCTTGGCGTTACGCCCGGGCCGCTGCTGTTTACCAACCAGGGCGTGAAGGTCTATACCATCATTATGGGCCTGTTTGTTGCCAATATTGCATTTGCAATTCTGGGCTTCTGTGGTGTAAAGATTTTCGCCAAGATCGGCAATCTGCCGCAGAAATGGCTGACTCCTATGATTTTCACGTTCTGCACAGTAGGTACGTTCGCGTTGAACAACAACTTCGGCGATGTGATTTTCATGCTGGGTGCCGGTATTGTGGGCTATTTCCTGCTGAAAATGGACTTCTGCATGCCGCCAATCATTCTCGGACTGTTGCTGGGCAATACAGTTGAGAGTAATCTGCGACGGGCATTAGTTATGTCCAATGGAGACCTTACCTACTTTCTGCATCGACCTATCACGATCATCCTGCTGATTATTTCTGCGCTCTCCCTGTTCTATCCCATTTTGGTTCCAATGTTCAAGAAGTACAGTGAAAAGAAAAAGGCTTCTGCTGCTTCCTGATTCTGCTTTGCTGATACGCTATACGGGCAGGTGGCTCTGCCATCTGCCCGTATGATTTTAAAAAGACGAGAGGACCCGAATACTGTGGATTTTCTTTTGCGTCCGGCATCTCTGATTCTGGTGATGCTGCTGGCATTCATTCTGCGTGCCGCCGGCATATTCACGGAAGTAGAAACGCACGGTGTTACCAAGGTAGCCCTAACGATTACCATCCCGGCAGCTATTCTCTGTTCATTTGAAAACTTTCAAAGAGATATGCAGTTGGTATGGGTGTCCGCTGTAATGCTTTCGCTGGTGGCGCTGGCAGTTTTGCTCTCATGGTTTCTGTATCGGAAACAGGGTAATACAGAGCGGATTTTCGCAATGATCAACAACGGCTATAACATCGGTAGCTTTGCGCTGCCGATTATCCAGAATTTCTATGGCCCGTCCGGGGTGCTGATCGCCTGTATGGCGGACCTTGGAAATGCCATCATGGTCAATGGCGGTAGCTATGCCATGACGGTATCCTTGGTGAAGCCGGTCGGCAAGCGGTATAGCATGTGGTATGACTTTTTGCTGGATGTTGGGAAGCGCCTGCTGCATTCTCCGCCCTTTGTATGCTATCTGGTACTGATTCCCTGTATCATCTTGAATCTGAGGATCCCTTCGTTGGTGGTAGACCTGCTGCAGCCCGTCTCGGCGGCAAACAGCTTTCTGTGTATGAGCATGGTGGGACTTTCCATCGGGACACGCATCCGGTGGAAGGACTGCTGTTCCCTATTTCCGCTGTTGATACAGCGCCTGCTTTATGCGGCGCTGACTGCGGCAGGAGTTTACTTTCTGTCTCCGTTCAGCCAGGAAATCAGGCAAATCTTGGCTTGTATCTGTTTTACGCCGCTTCCTGGACTGGTCGTTATTAACACGGGCTACTGCCACGGTGATGTGGAGCGTTCTGGGTTGCTGGCCTCTCTTTCCATTCTGATGGGAACGGTCTGCGTTTTGACCTTGGCAGTCATTTTTCAACAAATATAACTTCTTATTGCTGAGTTGGAGGTTTCTATGATTGTCTCTCCACAGACACTGCTGCGGGACGCAAAGGAAAAGCACTATGCGGTTCCCGCTTTTAATTTCTATAATCTTGACATCCTTTTTGCGGCACTGGAAGCGGCAGAAGAGGAGAACGCACCGGTAATCTTGGAGATTTACCATGTGTACTATCCTTTCCTACATAAGAAGGTGATTGCGGATGCGGTGTTGGAAGCACTGCGGAGCGCTTCGGTGCATTGCTATCTGCATCTGGACCACGCAACGGATCCGGCCGTCATTCTGGACGCTATGGACGCCGGATTTCAGTCCGTCATGATCGATGCGTCTTTAAAACCTCTGGCGGAAAATATTGCGACGACAAAATTCGTTGTGGATGAGGCAAAACGCCGCGGCGTGTTTACAGAGGCTGAAATTGGACATGTTCCGCCTGCGGCGGAAATATCCGATCCGTGCCAGTTGCGCTTGGCGAAAGCAGACGAATGCCGCCGCCTGGTACAGGAGACGCAGGTTGATTCCCTGGCGGCAGCGGTGGGGACGGCACACGGCGTGTACCGTATGGCACCGAAAATCGACTTTCAGCGAATCCGGGATATTGCCAAGGTGGTAAATATCCCGCTGGTACTTCACGGCGGTTCTGGAACGCCGGACGAAGCAATCCGGGCGGCAGTCAGTTGCGGAATTACTAAGGTCAATGTGGGCACGGAGTTGAAGCACGCTTGGTCCAAAGCCATGAGAGCAGGACTGGATGCTGGAGAACTGGAACCCCGTATTCTTTCAGCCCGTGCGCGGGAAGCTGTCAAGGAAGTTGCCCGGCAGAAGATTCGCCTGCTTGACGCGGCGGGCCGAAATGCGGCGTTGACTGCACTATGAGCAGACCGTTTTATAAGCGACTTGAAATCATGAAAGGAGTTATTGATTATGGAATTGTATCTCAATGAAGAAAGAGCGGACGTTATCAAAAAGTACATGGATTTTTATCCTCTGGATGGCATTACTACCAATCCTAAGATGATCGGTTCTCTGGGAAAAGTCAACTATGCAGACAGTCTGCGTACGCTGCGTCAGGCGGTTGGGGACAAGAAGCTCTTCACGCAGGTGACCTCTGAGGATTATGAGGGGATCCTGCAGGAGGCGGAGTACATCTGCTCAATCGCCGGTAAGGATACCTATATCAAGGTCCCGGCCAATGAAGTTGGTGTCAAGGCGATTCGAACCCTGCATGAGAGAGGGTACAAAACACTGGGCACGCTCTGTTTCACAACGATTCAAGCCATGATGGCCCTGCAGGCTGGTGCGGATTATGTGGCCGTGCTGTACAATTATATGGTCAATGCTGGTTACGACGCTTCCAAGACCTTGAAAGATATCACTGCATACGTGAATGAAAGCGGCTGCCACGGAAAGCTGATGGGCGTTGGGGTCCGCAGCCAGGAGCAATTCAGCGACTGTGCCGGATGCGGCTGCCAGGCCATCAACCTGAACGCAGACAACATTACAGAATGGATGATGAATGAACCCTCTGTTCGAACGACAAAGAACTTTATGGATGGCTGGGAAGAAACCTGGGGTGCTGGCTTCCGGATCAAGGACTTTATCAGCAAATAACTGTATGACATTGCTGCGGCGGGCGATCTCCACTGTGAGACCACCCGCCGTTTTGCGTACAGGGTATCAAGAATAAAAGATTCCGAATCAAAAAGGTGCCGTCCCACTCGACACAAGCGTTTTATTTATGGTATTCGTATTACAAAATAATAAGTTTATTGAAAATAAACTATCGGGAGAGTATTACAACAAGCAATATATGGATGGGAGAACTGAATTTTGCCCACAGCAGATGATATATTTGAACCATTATTATTGGGATCTAATTGCAAGTATTTCAGCAATTCATGGAATTGAGTACTATAGGACTTTTGTTTCCATCAACATCGGGATAAAGAATATTTCTTCAATTGAGTATCTGTCTGGGTACTTTCCGTAACTCCAATAGGACGTATTGACATTGACACCAGTTGTATATGCTGTCTGCTGAATTAAGCCGACAGCTAAAAATTCAACACAGACAGGCAAATTAGAATCTGCTGGACCTACCGCAAAAAGACAAGATTTTGCAGCCCAGCGGGGTCGCAACGTTTGAGGAAGGCGCTAAACATTCCGCGCAGCGTCATGAGTGAAGCCCCGTGTTTCGCCGTGTGAGCCGCTGTGTGCGCGGTTAGGGGATGGGGTGGCGTGTGTACCCGCCGAAGCCCTTTGAAACGAACGTTGCGGCGTTTGTGGGCGATGTGTGAAAAGGCCCGGTGAATCCCGCTCCGGCGATGGGAAACTGAGCCTTTTGGGATGCGTGTTTCCCTCCCGGCCATGCCCTGTTTCGGAGGTTTTCGCCCCTTATTTACCCGTTCGATAAAAGCACAAGATAAAGAGAGGTGCCCCTAATTGGGCACCTCTCGGCCTCAAAGCCCCGCAGTGCGGGGCTTTCCGAGGTTTTGAAACCGCAGTCTAAGGTGCACCTTGAGAAGTGTTTTCGCGGTCGTAGGTGAACGTCAGACACGAAAAATGCCCGTGACGGCAGACTTTTCAAGGTGGACGTTCCGCAGGCGGTTGAGGAATCCGCCGTTTTCAAGCACCAGAAAAAGTGATTTCCAAGTAAGAGCAATTTTCGGTACAGATCGTGCATATTTTGCGCCGCTGTAGTCAATGGGAAGGACTTCTTGACCGTTCAAAAATCGCACCGCTGTAATCAAAGAAGAGCCCCGGCAGCGCAGAAATTGCGCCGCAATAGGCAAAGATAGGGCATCCAGCGAAAATGATAACTTTCGGATAACAGTTCGGCTTTTCGGTAGCTTTGTTCCCTTGGTTACGGTATTGTTCGTTGCGAAAGGAGCTGATATCATGCCAAAGCGACGAGCAAACGGCGAGGGCAATATCCGAAAACGAAAGGACGGACACTGGGAGGGGCGGTACACGGCGGGCTATGATCCGGAAAGCGGAAAGCGCATCATCAAGAACGTGTTGGGCAAGACGCAGGCCGAGGTCAAGGAGAAGTTGAAGAAGGCCATCGAGGAAAACGTCGGTATCGACTACGGACGGGCCAAGACCTACACCGTGGGAAGTTGGCTGGAAGTCTGGCTGGAAAACTACGCGAAAATCAAGCTGCGACCGTCTACGTTCAAGACCAGTCAAGGTTTCCTCAAGAACCACATCAAGCCGCAGATCGGCAACATCCCACTGGCAGATTGCACTTCTCTGGACTTACAGCGGTTCTACAAGCACCTGCTGGACGGTGGTCGGGTTGATCGCATCGAAGCCAAGAAAAAGCCGAAAGGGTTAGCGCCCAAGACGGTCCGCAATATCCACCAGATGATCGGCTCGGCGTACAACCTTGCCATCGAGCAGAAACTGGTGAGCAGGAATCCAACGCAGGGCTGTGCCTTGCCGAAGGTGGAACACAAAGAGATGAAAACCCTGACCGCCGACCAGCTCAGCGCATTCTTCCAGGAGGCCAAGGACAGCGGCGTGTACGAGCTCTACTACCTCGACCTTGCCACGGGCCTACGGCGGGGCGAACTGTTGGGACTGAAATGGGCAGATGTCGACCTCGACCGTGGTGTGCTGAAAATCCAACGTGCCATTTCACGGCAGAACGGCAAAGTGGTGGAAGCCCCACTGAAAACGAAAAACGCCTACCGCACACTGCCGCTGTCGGCAGACGCGATAAGCGTTCTGAAAATGCAGAAATGCAAAGTAGGGAACAGCGAATGGGTGTTCCCGTCACCAACAGGAGGCCCCATGTCACCGGACAGCGTGTTGCATATGCTCCAGCGGGTGCTGAAACGGGCTGGGCTGCCCCGCATCCGCTTTCACGACCTCCGCCACACCTTCGCGACCATGGCCCTGCAAAACGGCGTGGACGTGAAAACGGTGTCCTCGATGCTGGGCCACTACTCGGCGGGCTTCACGCTGGACACCTACGCCCACGTCACAACGGACGCTCAACTCAAGGCAGCGCAAACAATGGGGAGCATCCTCTCCCGTGCCGTCTGATGGTTTCCGCTACTCGCTCCCGTTGGGGTCAGCGTTTGGGTCAGAAAAAAGCGGTATCCGAAAATAGCAACTTATGAAAAGCAAAAGTCCTCGAAATCAGACGATTTCGAGGACTTTTGGTACGCCGTGAGGGATTCGAACTCCCGGCCTTCTGGTCCGTAGGTTGTCTCACGCGCAAATCGGAGTCATTTCGGCTCCGATTTGTGCTTTTTGCCACCATTCGTTCGATGGATTTTCCGTTGTTTCCGTCCAGCCCTGCCCGTTCTGATCCTGTTCTGGGTCAAAACTGGGTCAAGTGTAATCACACAATTGTGCAAGCAATCGATCAGCATACGCTTTATGACGGCGAAACACAGCGGAAGGTGGTCCCATCCTCTAAGTGCAGCTCACCGTCCAGCGTGGAGATAAGCAGCGTACTTTTTTCCAGTAGTGCGTTCACCTCATCGGCAAAGACCTGTGCATCGGGCGGCCACGGATCGTCGGAATCCGGATTGACATCAAATTCCACGCTACGCTGCGTGAGGAGCCTCTGTCCATCTGCGCCAATGGAGAACAACTCATAGTCATAATTGCAGAAGCCTTGAAACATTGCTGGGTTATAACGCAGGATGGCGCTGGTGTCACCGTCGCGGTAGAGGAAATAGCTGTCCCAGCCCACATGGGCGAGACCCAGTTCGGCGCTCCATCGTTCACTGCCGTTGCCTTCGACATAGATCCGGTATATCTGCCCCGGTGCAACTTCCTCGAAAAATATCTCTTCTTCCGTCCCATCCCCATCAAAATCGATTGCAGTCAGCAGGGTGGATGCATTGCCGTGCAGATTGTCAATCTTATTCTGACTGGGAAGATTGAGACGGACAACCCGTTCCGTTTCTTCGTTGCTTACGATGCTCACAGTTAGCACTGTACCGTCCTGTGAATAGACAAGGTCATAGACGTACTCATTTTCCGCAAGGTCTAATTCGGCAAGTGTGCGCCCATCAATCGAGAGAATGTTGCCACCATAAGCATAGACGGCGGTAGAAAGATCGTCGTTCTGCCAAACAAGGTGTGTGCCGACGAAAGCGTTGGAAAATCGGCGGATTTCTGTATCAAAAATGAAGTAAAAAGCATTCTTCGGTCCGCCGTGGCCGGTGATCACTACATACTGCCCTACTGCGTCACAGCCGAGGAGGGAGGTGATGGCGGGACTTTGCTCCGCAAGATCCCAGCTTTCACCGCCATAGGAAAAGACGGTGCCGCTGATACTAAAATCCTCTTCTGCCGCGTTGCTTGCGCTAATACATTCAAGCAGATAGTCTCTCAGTTCTGCACTTCCGGAGCGCAGCTCATAGAGTCGCGCTGCCTTGCCGCCTGTGATGGGGTTGACCAGCATTTCACGCTCAGAGAGCATGACCTCGCAGCGTTCGCCCGCGGCGCTGATAAAATAGAGCCTTGCATAGCAGTCCTGCATTGCTGACGCAGCACCAAGGCGTTTATATTGCATGGCATCCAGCAGAGCGTAGACGGCGTCCGTTTCCTCCGCCGTTAACTGGACGCTGGATGGCTGCGCGCCGCTTGCGTCCGTTACATCGGCATAAGTGACCTGTTCCCGATGGAAACCGACCAGTCCGGCGGCGTCGGTATCCGTAGGCGGATCGGTCAGAAAGCACACCGCCACAACGACGCACACGGCGACCGACGCCGCGACCACCCAGAACGCGGGCTTTTTGTAGTGAAGCGCATTCCGCACACG
>ENA-ORCM01002312-ORCM01002312.1-human-gut-metagenome-genome-assembly--contig:-NODE-2312-length-14137-cov-6.312447_pt1 | contig 14137 bp, 12 predicted proteins | sample MGYA00242906_ERZ507928 | MGnify/ENA primary metagenome ERZ507928 (study PRJEB26167, sample SAMN06115497) | human gut metagenome | host: Homo sapiens | place: China:Shanxi | collected 2015-05-07...
ACGAACGTTTTTTGAAACACCCCTCCCCTTTTCTTCCATCTACTTTATATTACATATCTGTTTGTAGTCCAATAGGTAAGTACCCTAGCCTCCTATCATTTACACAAAAAAATTTCTCCTTACGCGCGAGACGACACCTACTTTAGAAAACAGGTTCTTCGTCAAGTTTGGTGGTAAGTTTTCTTTTACTCATGGAATCTAATTCAGTTTTCGGAAGTGCAAGCCCTCGTTTATAGTTGACAAAAAAGCAAGTATCCCGGCTTTCGCCCGAAGTGTCCATTCGTGAGGTGAAGAAGCGAATCTTAGACTAAACTATCTGAAAATCAACATCTTTAAAAAGTAAGATTTCTGTCTTCAAAAGCTTTGTTTTAACACAGAGTTAAAGCTTGTTCTTTGGATATAAATAAGAAGTTCTTTAAATGCAAAAGACTTGTTATTTGCGCACAAGAACCTGACAACCTGTAAAAGGCGTTAACAATGTTAATTGAAGAAAAGTATAAGGATGAAGATACCGGTTCAGACGGCGTAAATTCACTTCCTAAACTTGAGTTATCTTATTCAGCCGGTGTCTGTTTTTTCTTATTAAAGCAAGCAAAAAGGACAATTATCAACTTGGAGATAAAGAATTTACCACCAAATTTGATTTAAATAGGCTATAAATAGTAATATGGAAAAAGTGAAAATCGGAGAAAACTCCAGAAAAGTATGACGAATACTTATACATGCAAGAAAAGCCTCTGTGAAAGAACTTTGCAGCTTGACCTGCCTGAATATAGACGATGTAATGCTTGCTGTCGGATGGTTGGCAAAAGAGAACAGTTCTTTTTATCGAAAAGAAAGCAGATTCTTTTTATGTCAGCGACGGTTCTGAGTATTACTTCTGCTTCGGATAGGACATGCAGATGAAAGAACGAGGGTGTGTCGAAACTCGTATTCACCACAGATTGCTCTGTGGTGAGTCATGACACACTCTCGTCGTTCTTTATTCTCCTTTTGCCTTCATCAGTTTCCCGGCTTTGAGGTCAATGTAGTAAAGCATTCCCCGGGCTATCTCCATGCGCCCGATCTCCTTACCCGGAAACTCGGCCAGCACTCCGAGCAGGTCTCCTGTCTCCGGATCATAACGCTGTATTTTCCCACTCTTCTGTACCGACATCAGTAATTCGCCTCCGTAGGCAAGCAGTCCGAGCGGTTGAATATCATCGTACTTAAACACGGCATCGGAAGTGATATGTGTCTCTTCACCGAACACGATCTCCATTTTCGACGGAGTGAACACTTGCACACTCTTGTTGTACCAGTCGGTCAGATACATACGCCCGTCATACTCTGCCATACCATGGATACGGGCCTGATAGTCATATCCGACTCCTTCGGGCACTTTCACCTTTCCGATCCAGGGAACCCGGAACGCAGGTTCGGTAACGGCTTCGTAAATCCAATAGCCGCGAATGGTATTTTTATCACGTACCATCAGTCTCTCGCCACACTCACGAAGTCCGTAGCAATGGGTCATGCTATAAATATCGTCTCCCCACTTTCCGTCTGAACGCCCGATGGCATTGACAAACTGAAGGGTGCGACGGTCAAAAATATTAATACGGGAGTTGTACATACCCACAAAGATATAACGGTCAGAAACAGCCATGTCACCTATCTCGGCATTAAAGGTCTCTTTGACACCTTTCCGTACCCATGAATCGATACGTCCGATCAGTTCGCCTGTCGTCAGGTTCAGCAACAGCACGGAACGGTCGGCGGCATTGGTATTGGCAACAAACAAAGTGTCCCCCTTGACCCGTACGGACCGGGGAGTGAAATTGGCCGAAAGCACTCCGGGAACAACCACTTCGCCGGCATCTGTAAAGGTGGTGTAAATCGGCTCTTGGGGAGAAGTACTGCCCTTATCCGAAGGTTCTTCGTCCTTGGAACAGGATATACACAGGGCAGATATCAATAATAACAGATATAAAAATTTCAAATTCATGCTTGATTGTTTTCTCACCACAGACGACACAGAAAGTTTTCTTCTCTTAAACCGTCATCCGGATATAGAGGAGTGTACAAACCTGCATAATCTGCAGCGAATCGTAATTATTCATTTTTTTTAGTCCAGCTCGGATATTTCAACAAACATAACTTTCCCCTGTATCAGCCGGGGAGCATTGGCATTGCGTCCTGCAAGATAGAATGTATCATTATGGAACAAGAGGCGTCCGGGAGTTCCCAGCCCCACTCCTCCGGCAAAGGATGAATAAGAGCCGAGCTCTTTCCCGGTACGGAGGTCTACTCTCACGATGCAGTTATTTGCGCAGACAACATACATTTCGTTCTGAAAGAATCCCATACTGAGCGGTTTGTTCGGCATGCGGTAAGAGCGCAGAAAGCGTACCGGCTCTCCCTTGACCGCCACGGTGGCGGGATCGATCACCAGGATGCGTGAGGTTTCGTAGTCGGACACATAGATCAAGCCTTCATGCCGCGCGACGGACTCAAGATTAAAACCGTTATTAGAAGACGTACTGTCCGTATTCTGAGCAAAGACAGGAACCTTAAAACGATTTTCAGGCGTACAATCTGAAATCTGCACCACTTTAATCTTCTGTTTGTCACGGATGAACAATTTATCACCGGCCACTTCGGCCGCTTCGCATTGCAACAGAGAACTCGACTGCCATCCGGTACGCCCGATGGTGGTCACATACGAATAATCGTTCCGTCGGAACAGGTCGATCCGGGACGAACGGTTCACCACAAAGATGTAATCGCTGCTGACCGCCACATCCATCACCTGATTGTCGAACTTCTCGTTTTTCCCGTTGTAGGTCCAGCCGGTCAGCGAATAAAGCAACTCCCCGGTCGAAGCGCGTACCACCCACACACCGTCAGAACCTTCGGCACGGTTGGCAATGAAAAGAGTATCGCCCGAACGCCGCATTCCCACCGGATTGTAATTTTGGGTCCCCACTCCGACAAAGGCGGCATCCAGCTCTTTATCGAAAGTCAATGTAAGGATGGAGTCAGTCGTGAAACTGAATCCGGGGGCACTATTTTTATCGCATGCGGCAAAGGTGAGCAGCAGGACTGCCAGTACCGTCAGTATGTTATGTCTCTTCATCATAGCTCTATGTCGGGATTGTCGGCATCATTGATGCCGGGATTATAATCATTGTAACTCTTAAAGGGATTGATGATATAAGGCAGCATACGGTGCTTCATCATGTAGCGATACACTTTCGGTACTATTTCATCGGGCACCGACCCGTAACACAGGCTGCTAGAATGACCATAGCCCAGACAGTGCCCTAGCTCGTGAATCCAGACATGAAGCACCCAGTTGCAATCGATTGCCACCCGGTTCTGGTAGAAGAATCCGGCCAGATATTCTTCACGCAATCCCAAAGCATTTCCTCCACCGAGCCCGGCGATACCGGAACCGGTAACCACTCCGAACACAAGACTTTGTTTATTGAGAATTGAATTCAGTAGCCCTTCACGGTCGATCTCCTTTCCTGCATCATTGTGAATGCTACCTTTGTAGTTCATCAATGAATCACGAAAAATTTCGGAACTGAACATGACAGCCATATTCACCGCCGATGTGGCATAGTAGCGGGCTGCATTTGCTGTCATGACTCCCCAGTTTCCACTGCCGTACTTTCCCATCTGGATACGGGTTTTCATCTTGATGGTCTTCAACATATCGAATACGGAGTCGTTGCACGAAAGCAGCAATTCATACTGGTCGGGCGACAGTAGTGCCAGATTATTCACACGGACAGGCTTTCCACTCTTCGAAGCATAGACGACCTCTCCCATTTTCAATGGAGAATCAAGTTTGATGTTATAAAAACCGGGGACTTCCTCAAATTGCATCAATTGGATGGTGTCACGCAAATGGGGCATCGTCAGCCAAAGGGAGACTTCCTTGAAATCGTGCGCCATGCCGTTGAACAGCCGGAGCTTTCCATCGGCCATCGAAACATTAAAGGGGTTATTCACATAGAAGGCACGATCGGCGGAAACAATCTCGTCCACGCTTTCGCCATCTTCAAACATCTGTTCTCCCTGATCGAGAAACTCTTGTGCCGTCATCTTCGTCAAAGCAGGCGGAGTGCCAAAAGCATCGAGAATATCGGCTGTATCATCATCCTGACAGGCACACAGCGAGAATGCCAGAAGCGAGATACACAGAATTTGCTTTCTGTTCATAGTGTAGGGTTTATTCATTTTGAGGGCGCAAAGATAATATAAAAAATATTTTTCCCACAAAAAGATTCTTCCGGATAATCGGAGCGAAACATCGCTAATCGCATACCCGATTACCACACAGGCTTTTGGGCAGAAACGGTTTATAATAAAAAAACGGCCGATCTGCCAAATCCATAAATGATTCTTTGTAAATTTGCACATAGTTATTAGATAAACATTATGAAGAAACTCTTTTTATGGGCACTGTCAGCTTTGTTAACCCTTCCGGCAGCGGCTCAAGACTTCGTCCCCGAAGCCTCGTTTTACGGCGAAAACTACTGGACACCCGACACACTGGGTAACCATCGCGCCATTGTTTCCGTGAACACTCCCGCCTCCGTAGCGGAAGCTTATATCCCCTGGCGCAGACGTGACGCCAATCCCGAACAAAAAGGGATTATTGTGATCAATGCATCTACCGGCAAAGCGGTAGACAATGTACTTCCGGTGGAAATCAACCGTGAATACGGACGCATCCGATTTGACGCAAGCGGAAATGCCGGAGATTATTATGTGTACTACCTCCCCTACCACACCTCGGGAGGGCCCTATCCGAAAGTAAACTATCCTCAGCAACCGGATAAGGCGGATCCGCAATGGAAAGCAACCTGTAAAGCCACTCCGGCCGGAAAGGCGGTACAAGCCAAGCTGGTACGTTTCGAATCGCTGGGCAGTTTCAACAGCTTCTATCCGATGGAAATCATCGCCACAGCACAGGAGAAGCAGGCATTGATCGATGCTAACAGCAACAAGCCTTTCCTGCTGTTGCCCGAAGACCGTAAATATCCCATTCGCATGTTCGATGATCTGTCATACCGCCAGGTGACGCAAGGAGCCACAGGCGAGTTTTTCGGTGAAGCGGATCTGAACGAATACTATGTGCTGCAACTGGGACTGTGGGCATTCAAGAATCCGGTGAACGGAGTCAAAGTAACCTTTACCGACCTGAAAGGAAAGAACGAAAGTATACCTGCATCGGCTCTTACGTGTTTCAACACGGAAGGAACCGACTGGCTGGGACGCCCGATACATCCTGAGGTAAACGTCGGTAAAGGCCGTGTACAACCTTTATGGATCGGCATCCAGATGCCGGAACATGCCGGCAGAGGGATCTACCGGGGCACGGTCACCGTGAGCGACCTGAGCGGTGCTTCACAGGAAGTGAACATAGCCATTAACCTGTCGGACAACGTACTGGTGGACAAAGGAGACGGAGACTTGTGGCGTTTGTCACGTTTGCGCTGGCTGAATTCACAGTATGCAGTCAATAACCGGCCGGTGAAGCCATTCATTCCGATAAAGGTGGCAGAACGTACAATCAGCGTGCTGGGACGCAGCGTCACTGCCGGCGAACTGGGACTGCCGGCTTCCATCCAGAGTTACTTCACCGAAGAGATGACTTCCATAGGCAAAGAACCCAAAGACATTCTGTCACAACCGATGGAATTTGTCATTCGCCAGAATGGAAAACCACTGCCCGTCGCCATCACTTCACCGCTAAAGTTCGGCAAGAAGGAAGACGGAACGGTAAGCTGGACCGCTACCGGAAAAGCAGGGGCACTGGACATAACAGTACTTGCAAGTATGGAATTCGATGGTTTCATGAATTATCAGATCAAAGTAAAGGCTGCTGAAAATACATCGGTAGACGATATAGCCCTGTTAACTTCCATGCCGGCAACAACGGCCAAATATCGTTTGGGAATGGGTTATGAAGGCTCATTGCGCCCGAAAAGCGACCAATGGAAATGGAATGTGGAACGGAATCAGGAAGGTTTCTGGTTTGGCGATGTAAACGCCGGCATGCAATGCCTGTTCCGTGCAGAGAACTATCGCCGTCCGCTAAACACAAACTTCTACAAAATGCAACCGTTGAACATGCCTCCATCCTGGTTTAACGACGGTAAAGGCGGCATCAGCTATAAAGAGAAAGGAAACCAGGTAGACATCAAGACATACAGTGGCAGCCGTACCCTCCAAAAGGGCGAAGAGCTGAACTTCGACTTCTTGGTACTGGTAACTCCCTTCAAGCCCATCGACACGATGAAGCAATGGACCGACCACTACTACCACGGATACCAGCCTGCCGAGAAACTGAAAGAGGGCGACGCACACGCCTACCAGGCTGTAGACGTTGTGGGAGAAACAGGAGCAAACGTTATCAACCTGCATCACGGCAATGCGGTGAATCCGCATATCAACTATCCTTTCTTCCGCCCTGCCTTCATGAAGCAGTACGTAGACGAATCGCATGCCAAAGGATATAAAGTGAAAATATACTATACGGTACGCGAACTGACGAACCATGCACCGGAGCTGTTTGCCCTGAAGAGCCTTGGACACGAAATCTTCTCACCGGGCAAGGGAGGAGGCTATGCCTGGCTACAGGAACATCTGGACGGCGACTACATCGGAGCCTGGTTTGTAGATGCTTACAAGGATGCGGCAATCGTGAACACCGGCATTTCACGCTGGCACAACTTCTATGTGGAAGGACTGAACTGGCTGACAAAAAATGTCGGCATCGACGGAGTCTATATCGATGACTTGGCTTTCGATCGTAACACGATGAAACGCATCCGCCGGGTACTGGAAAGTAACCGTCCCGATCCGCGCATCGATGTCCATTCAGCCAATCAGTTCAATCCGGCCGACGGTTACATCAACAGCATATTCCTTTACATGGAGCACATGCCTTACCTGGACCGCCTTTGGTTTGGAGAATACTTTAAATACGAAAAGTCACCGGAATACTGGCTGACAGATGTATCGGGTATCCCCTTCGGCATGATGAGCGAAATGTTGCAGGATGGCGGCAATCCTTATCGGGGCATGCTGTACGGGATGACCGCACGCGAACCAATGGAATCCATCCCCTCACAACTCTGGAAGGTGTGGGATGCATTCGGCATAAAAGACAGCCGCATGATGGGCTATTGGGTATCCTACAATCCAGTGAAGACAGGACGCAATGACATTCTGGCAACCTCGTTTGTGAAAGATGGCAAAGTAATGATTGCCATTGCCAGTTGGGCAAAAAAAGACAGTGATATAAAACTGCAGATAGATTGGGAGAAACTGGGCATTGACGCTGATAAAGCCAGGCTGACGGCTCCTGACATCAAAGGTTTCCAGGAAGGATTCAGCCTGTCGCCAAAAGATAAAATAAAAGTTCCCAAAGACAAAGGATTCATCTTTATTCTGGAATAAAAGTAGATACATGAATGGGGGCGTGCCGAAAATGCTGACCAGGCGGGAAAGTACATCCCGGCACACCTCCATTTTTAAACTGACTCAGTCTAATTTTCGAAGCTAATATATAAAAAAACAGACATATTAGGAGAATCCACAAGATTGACAAAATTCACTTGCAGCCAATGCTACGGCCTCAGGTTCAATTGTAAAAAACAAAATTTTCCGGTATCGGATTTTCTTTCTTTTCCTCGTCATCCTCACGCTGAGAAGCAGTTAACAGTAATACTCCATAGTCCGTGTCATTATCAGCCTATTGTTGTTGATATTATATAAAAAATGTTTTTGATTCTGAGCATAAGTCCACACTGCAAGTCCTGCTCTTTATCATACTTAGATAGATGCCTTAGTAATTCTCAATAATAACATTCCCGAATATATCTTTTTTAATAATTTGCTTTTTCCCATGATTATCTTCGATTATTTTATTACCGAATATATCTGTCTTAATGGTCTTTTTATAACCTTTATTATTTTCAATGACAGTATTTCCAAAGATATCTTTTTTGATGCTTTTCCTATTACCACGATTGTCCTCAATGACAGTATCTCCAAAGATGTCTTTCTTAATGGTTTTCCTATTACCGCAATTGTTCTCAATGACAGTATCTCCAAAAATGTCTTTCTTGATAGTTTTCCTATTACCGCGATTGTCCTCAATGACAGTATCTCCAAAGATATCTTTCTTAATGGTTTTCCTATTACCGTGATTGTCCTCAATGACAGTATCTCCAAAGATGTCTTTCTTGATGGTTTTCTTTCCTTGATTAGTTACCGAATGTCCATGATTATTTCCGATAGAATTTGCACCATAACTTCCTGTTATCCGAGGGATCAGAATAAACTGAACTGTAAATAGAATAAATAAAATCTTTTTCATGATGTTTTTTTTAGGTTTGCAACAAAAGTAAAGCAGGAAAATCATACCTGATCTGTGAATTCTATAATTACTTATAGGGAAAAACCTAAATTTATATGGATTTAAACGGTAAGAACTTATAAAGTACCCCAATTCGCACATCAAAAATCAAGCATCTATACCACTAAAATCAGTACATATCGGGACATCCACTCCAGAGTGAATACTAAAATAATCTGCAAGTAACGTTTGGCAATAAGAAAACAATCAGCACATGCAAATAGCATAAGCATAAATAGAGTTTTTTTCTTGGAAAAGCTGAAATAAGAACTGGTACCTATATAGATAAAGTAGATGGTAAAAAGATATTATTTTTTCGGCTCTGCATAAACGATATAACGTGTAGAGTCTTCTTCATCAAGTAACAAGACCGCATTGGTATTATCCGTCACCCATTATAGCACACGGATAAGCATTCGGATATTCTTTTTGCTCAGAAAACAAATCGTTATACAGTCGAAATATCTTTTGTTTATCCTTCTTATCTTCATAAGTAGGTTGTGAATAGAGTAAGCAGAGGTAATTGTAAAGTGAATTGTAGCTATGACTCATGCATAATAAAATAATCCCTCAAAATTTAGGGACGATCCCGAATTCAGATATGATCCTTTACTCCCTTTTCTTTAAGAGGTTCCTGGCGTTTTTTTAAAATTTTCCTAAAATCATTGATTATCAAGGAAATTAGCAAATACAGTTCTTACATTCGACTAAATTAGTCTTGATTTAAATTATATATCTATTTCTTTAATGCGTTCCAACTGCCTATTTAGAAAGTAGTCAGAATACTTAGTGTAATCCCCCGTTTCATAAAATCGAATCAACCCTTTCCTGTAATTCAAAATATCAGCATCTTTTGCTGAATATACAGGAATAATATCAGCATTCATCATGACAACACTTTCTATCATGCGAGAAGTTCTTTTATTCCCATCTATAAAAGGTTGCAGCCGTGCAATATTACAATGTAAGAAAACTGCCTTTTCCAATGGATTAGTATAAACATCTTGCTCATATAATATCTCTCCCAATTTACTTTTTATTTCTTGCAAATCTTTTGGAGGAGCATAATCAGTACCGCTGATCCTAACTGCACGTGTCCTTAAAAAGCCTGATTCCTCATTAGAAACCAAACCTGTGAAAATAGATTGATGAAGTCTGAAAAGAGTACGTTCATCTATAATCTCCTTATTTTTCTCTTGATGAATATATTCCAGTTCGGAAATGAATGTATTATATAGATTTTTCAGCATTTTAGCATCTTCATATTTTTTTTCGGAAGTGATGCCGTCCTTAAGCAATGCTTCTGTTTCAACATAGGTATAGGTATTACCCTCTATTCTCCCCGAATAATAGCACCATACAACAGCCAAGTCTTTTATCTCGCTTGAGTAAAGTTCCGACAGTTTAGCCAAAGGGCTTTCAAGAATGAATGTTGCTTTTTGGCATTGTTCCTTATTGAAGATATGTTTCATATATCCTATCTATTGCTTAAAAGAGAGATTTTATTTCTCGATTTCATTATTATGCAAAACTACTAAAAAGTACTTAGATACAGCACACTTCCATTATAAAAGTTCTATTCTTAACACCCACCTCTAAGTTTTTGGCACACGCCACATCCTTGTCTATATAATCAGTAAAAATCTTTCCCAATCTTAACGCATAATAACACACGGCCTTTATATCCGGGAATTGCTTGAACAGGATTCCAGCCCTCCGTTTTTGGCTGTCCGTCCACTTGCCCGGTGCCTTGAACAGTAGATACCGGCTTCTAGCCAACAATTGCCTAAGAGTATCCTCAAGGAAGAGGATGAAGCAAGTTGCTCAGGAGACATGATTGACTAAATCAAAGTAAGCGAGTATGCCTGAAGGGAGGAACATAGTCAAGATTTTTACGGTGAGCCCCTTCTAATCCTAAAAAGAAAAAACTCTTGTAACATATACTGAAATTCAGTTAGTTACAAGAGTTTTTTTTAAGAGGTTCCTGGCGGTCACTAAATGCTGTTATCTAATGATATGCCCTGCAACCTCTTATTTCTTTAGCCCGGATTAGAAAAACAAACTCTTCATCTCACTAAGTAACGCAAAGACTCATTATAGATTATTAAAACGGTCTCTATATTGGTCCCTGCAATAATGAGCCAATAAAAACTTCCATTACTATAAATCTAAATAGAACAATTAAAAAAACATATAAAAACCCACAATGCAAAATAGAATAGAAAATAAAAAGTTTTTGCAGGGTTTTAGAAATGCCATTTTACAAAAACATAAAGACACTTATAACCATCCCGACAAGCAGGAAAGGAACAAGCGGATATGCCTGTTCCTTCTCTGCTACACAATTTAGTTTTCTTATTTTCCTTATGCACTGCCTTACTACATGAAACAGTAACAGAAGACTCAGTGCCATAAGAAGTCCTGCAAGGGGCCGTTCAAACCCAAACACCAATCTGCAGGCTCCTGTCAACTTGATATCTCCTCCTCCGATACCTCCTACAGTTATCCCTGCAACAAGTAGTGGTAACGCCACAAAAAGGCCTGCACTGATATGACTGTTCACAGCAAATCATCACGGTCGGCCTGTGCGTGCTCGGCGCGATGCTCACGCGTTTTCTTCCGTTTTTCATCTTCCGGGAGAATCAAAAAACGCCGACTTTCATCCAGTACATTGGGAAATTTCTTCCTTCTGCAGTTTTCGGCATGCTCGTCATCTACTGCCTGAAAAATGTCAGCTTTCTAAGTGGAAACCACAGTCTCCCGGAGCTGCTCGCGATCGCAGTCACCACCGGCCTCCATCTCTGGAAACGCCAGATGCTTTTCTCAATCTCCGGCGGGACGATCTGCTATATGCTGCTGCTTCGGTTTGTATTCTGAGATACCTTTGGATTATGGTCAAGCGGATATTCGCAAGCCGTCCCGGCAGCTCTGCTGACAGGGCCTAGCTTCGCTACTTGCTCATGAACGCAGTCGCTTCGCGATCTGTCAGTGGGAGCTTTCAACTCCCACTGACATAAGCATCCCCCTCACCCGCCGCTTAGTGCTCCGCGCACTTGAAGCGGGGGAATGCTTATCTGCGTTCAAACACTCGTAAGACATGGCACGTAATTCCGTTCAGCGCAAGCTGATAAATTTCTCTCGGAATTACTGTGCTCTACACTCCGTTTCAATCAGCACACTCCATTGTACCCCCAGACAATGCACGCCCTCGTGAAGCATTATCTCAGTCGGATATTGGGCTCCCACAGAAACAATTTGCGCTACTCAACACCTAAAAGAGGTGGGACTTTATCTAACCAAAACAAAAAGACCTTTCGAAACAGATATTTCCTAATAAAATGATCTGTTCTCGAAAGGTCTTTTTTATCTCTTAGTTCTCATTCATCTTCGCAAGCTTTGCTGCCTGATCCGCCGCGATAAGGCTGTCGATCAGCTCCTGGAGATCGCCGTCCATGATGGCATCGATCTTATAGAGTGTCAGCTTGATCCTGTGGTCTGTCACACGTCCCTGTGGGAAGTTGTAGGTACGGATCTTCTCGGAGCGGTCACCGGTACCGATCTGGCTGCGGCGCTCTGCCGCCTCCTCATTCTGGCGTCTCTCCAGCTCCATATCATATAACTTGGAACGCAGTAAACGGAACGCTTTCTCCTTGTTCTGAAGCTGGGACTTCTCAGTCTGGCTGTAGATCACGATTCCTGTCGGGATATGCGTTAAACGCACCGCGGAGTCTGTAGTGTTGACACACTGTCCGCCGTTACCGGACGCACGCATAACATCAATACGGATATCCTTATCATCGATCACAACGTCGAATTCCTCAGCTTCCGGCATGATGGCAACGGTCGCTGTGGAGGTGTGGATCCTTCCGCCGGACTCTGTCTCCGGGACACGCTGTACACGGTGAACACCGCTCTCGTATTTTAACTTGGAGTAAGCGCCGTGTCCGGTGATCATAAACTCGACTTCTTTCATTCCACCGATTCCACTCTCACTGACGTTGATCATCTCTGTCTTCCAGTGCTGGCTCTCCGCATAGTGCACGTACATGCGGTATAACTCGGAAGCGAATAACGCCGCCTCGTCTCCTCCTGCACCGGCACGGATCTCAACGATAACGTTCTTCTCATCGTTCGGGTCTTTCGGAAGAAGCAGGATCTTTAACTCCTGTTCCAGCTCCTCGATCCTCTTCTTCGCATCGGCAAGCTCTTCCTTCGCGAGTTCCTTCATCTCCTCGTCGCTCTCCTCGTCGAGAAGCGCCAGGCTGTCCTCGACATCCTGTTTCGCCTGCTTATACTGCTTGTAGGCGTCAACGATCGGCGCCAGGTCTGCCTGCTCCTTCATCAGCTTGCGGAATTTTCTCTGGTCTTCCGCCACCGACGGGTTATTTAATTCCAGCATCAGTTCTTCGTAATGCCGTAACATGTCATCCAAACGGTCAAACATCTATAAAACCTCCTCATACGCCTGCGGTCTGCCAGGCGCCGCACACGACGCGGTCTTTTCCTGCCAGATCCTGAATCACTCTTGTATCCTTAAAACCATGGTTATCCAGCAGTTTCTTCACCGCCATCCCCTGGTCATATCCGATTTCAAAATACACATGTCCTCCCGGCGTCAGATGTTTGGCACATTCTTCTGCCAGAATTCTGTAAAAATAAAGCCCGTCCGCTTTTCCGTCCAACGCTCCCATCGGTTCATGGTCACGCACTTCCGGCATCAGCGTATCGATCACGTTACTCGGAATGTAAGGCGGATTCGATACAATCATATCAAATCTGCCGGAAATTTCCGAAAACAAATTACTGTGAACAAAGCTCACCGGCACCTGATTCTGCAATGCATTGTGCTTTGCCACCTGCAATGCTTCTTTCGAAATATCTGCCCCGGTCACTTTTGTATCTGGACAAAAGGACTGAATACTGATTCCAATGCATCCAGAACCAGTACACAAATCCAAAACTTCCGCATCCGGCATCTTATTTTTTAAGATCTGAATGGCTTCTTCCACCAGCACTTCCGTATCCTGACGCGGAATCAGTGTTCTCCGGTCAGATACTGCAACGGCATCCGCTGACAGCGTTTTTCCGTCAGGTCCAGATAAGCCTTTTCCTGTTCCGGATTCATCTCATCCCGCTCATGCAGCAGATAAAAACTGCGGCTGATCTGGCAGACTGCTTCTATAAGAAACCAGCTTTCTGCCGCCTCATTTTCCACACCTGCAGCTTTCAGCAGCGCTGCTGCCTGCATTCTTGCTTCCCGGTATGTCATGGCTTTTTCTCCTGCACTTTCTGCTCAGCATCTTCAGATTTTGTATCAGCATTGACTGCCTCTGAAATACCTTCTTCCGCACGGATCTCTGCAATATAGCTTCTCCAGTCAAACACAGCTTCCACAGAAGCAATGCCGACCTCGATCATGTCGTCATCCGGCTCCTTTGTGGTCAGTCCCTGCATCCACAAACCCGGTTTACTGATCAGATTGATCACCGGATTATCGCTACGGCCTGCTGCACGCAGCAGCTCATAGGAAACGCCCGCGATCACCGGCACCAGCGCTAAGCGAAGCACCAGACGCAATGCATGAGAATCCACACGGATAAACAGAAACAAGATTACGCTGATGATCACGACAAACATCAGAAAACTTGTGCCACAGCGTTTGTGCTCCTTGGAGCTCTTCCGCACATTTTCCACATTCAGTTCCAATCCATGTTC
>ENA-ORCM01002321-ORCM01002321.1-human-gut-metagenome-genome-assembly--contig:-NODE-2321-length-14102-cov-5.218824_pt1 | contig 14102 bp, 16 predicted proteins | sample MGYA00242906_ERZ507928 | MGnify/ENA primary metagenome ERZ507928 (study PRJEB26167, sample SAMN06115497) | human gut metagenome | host: Homo sapiens | place: China:Shanxi | collected 2015-05-07...
GGTATGTGTTTGCGGACACATACTTGGAGGAGTCGGAGTGATCCGGCTCCTCTTTATTTTTTAACAAAAAACGGTAGTCAAAAGGGGCACCTAATGACTACCATATTTTTATTCTGCCGCTTCCGACACTAATCTGGCATATTCTTCATCACTTATGCTTTCCAGTTTTCCTGCCACACGCACTGACAATTCCACAAGCTCATCATCGTCGATATGCTTCATAGCCTTATGAATATCCTCTATAACCTTTGTCCTGCTGTCACTCTGGAAAATACATATCAAATTTGTTTCTTCAACTGTAAATGGATTATTCATATTCTTACATCTCCCTGTGTGTATTCTTTGATTTTTCCTGCTCTTTGGAATCTTTCTTGCCCTGTGCCACTTCCGTCTGCTTGGCTGCCAAACGCTCCTTTAAGGAAGTACGAGCCTGCGGCTTTTCCGCCTGTTCTTTCTTTTCTTCCTCACGATTGAATTTCTCCACACCATTATTAAGCCTGTCATCAATCATGTTATAATTCTGTTCCTCCAGCTCCTCGATCTTGGCAAGCGGCTTATATTCTGCCAGCTTAGCAATCAGTTCTTTTGCCTGTCTTTCGCTGTCCTCGTCAATTCCTTCATCAATAGATGTCTGCAAAAAAATCTGTAATGGCTTCACATTACCACTTCTTATATCATTTGCAATCATTTGAATCTGTGCTTCCCTGTCCGGCACCGAATCTCTGTATTCAAAAGTGTCAATATCATAGGATAACTGGTCAAGCTCTGCCGCAAGTGTCTGTATCTTCTGCTCTTTTGTCTCCATATCAATCACATCTTTCTCCGGATATGCCGTAATCAGCTTTTTAATTGCGTCCTGCACCTTTGGTGTATCACGAAGCTCCGGTGTGTAATTTAGGAAATCAACATCAATTCTCTTGCCGCTTACAATGTCTGCCTGCTCATCTTCCCATTCTTCTGTCCCTTCGATGTGCATATTGACACCAATCGAAGGAATCCCCTGCATACGGGAAGGATCAATGGCATTGTAGAGCTTCATAGCTTCCTCTACCGTTTCAATGCCCTCATGGAATTCGCCCATAGAGTGAATTTCTCCACACTCCGCAACTGTAAATGTGATATGGACTGTCTCCGGCTCAATCACAGGCTCTTTTTCCAGTTCAGAAAGCACTTTTCCTTCTGATGCAAGTGTGTTTTGTTCCTGCACCACTTCTCTCCCCTGCGTGACAAGCTGATTGTTGATCTGTTCCTGCTGTGCCTTCTCCTGCAGGTAGGTTTCCACCTCCGGCAAATATGTCTCCAGCGTTCCGGTTTTGCCCTCTGTAATCGGGTTAATATCTACCTGAATACCTGCGATGTAAATGCTGTCCTCATGAAGCATATTGAAAAGATCATCTTCTCTGGTGGAACCGGTGTATTCCACAACCACATCCAAATCCGAATTTTCCTGCTCGATACCCCAGGGCAACGCGGACTACTATTTCGCCGTTACCCGCAGCCAGACCGACCCGTCCCAACCGCCGGAGCTTTACCTCTACTTAAGCGACACAGACATCGGTCTGCGCTTGACGAAATGCGTCTACACCTGGACAGTCGAGGAAAACGGCGAAGCGCTGACTGCTTCCGTTGACTGCGCCACCCCGTGGCGGCTTGCGCAGGAAAATAAACTCCTCACTGCCTCCGCCGAGCCGGGAAGTCTCCTGAAAATCGGACTGCCGGAGAACGCGCGAATAATCTCAGCGGTCAGATACCTTTCCGAGGACGAGACCGAGCCGCTGGAGTACTCCGGCAACACGATAACCGCTGCGGAAAGCGGAGTGTGCCGCATAATTGTGGAAATGCCGCAGGGAACCTGCGTTTACGCGTTCGTTTTAGTGAACGGCGATACGCTGAGCGATCCCGAACAGCCCGCAGAAACAGCGGAGTAATTTTCTCACACTAAAGCCCGACCGGGCATATTATAAGGCAGGGTATGGCTCAAAAGCCCAGATCCACAGCCGCGCCGATGGTGGCGTGCTGTCCCTGCCAGCGCAGCAGCCGGCGCGCCCGTGAGAAGCCGGAGGCATTAACGGCTGGTTAAGATATACCCTTTCAGCGCCGATGTGAAAGCACCGGCGCTGAACTTTTATGGATATCAGTCGTATTCCGCGATGAATTCCGCGGTGTTTTCCTCGGAGTACTCCACCTGCTTTGAGTAGAGTTTCAGGTCGAGTATCCTGTCCCATTCGGAAAGCGCGCCGGAATCCTTCCAACGCATACAGTCCATCAGCATGACCGCCGCCGCAGAACAGCACGCGACCATCGTCCGGGCGTACACAGCGCCGTCTGACAGGCAGTCGGTGAAGTGTCGGTAGAGGAAGTACACCGCAATGTGCTCGTACCTCCACTCCCCGCCGGTTTCGCCCAGGAACTCCGGCAGAGCCTCCAGAAGCTCCTCCTGCCGCTGCGTCAGCCGCTCCAGAGTATCCGCCCACTCCTGATTTATGCTCTCCATCGCGGAAAGCGTGCCCAGAAGCCGCGAGACCTCCTCCGGCGTGAAGATATCCGGGTATTCCTGCGGAACGCCGGGAAGCGGCTGCTCAAGCTCCAGAGCCTCCTGAATCTGCCACGCGAATTCCGCACAGCGGCTCAGGCGTTCCGCCACCGGGAGCCTGCGGTCCTGGAGTGCCGCGAACATCTCCCCGCGCGCCCTGCGGAGCAGCCCGGTGTACTCATCATCGCCGGAAAGCGCGGCTTTGTCGTCCTCGTCAAGCGTGAACTCCAGCGGCTCGGAACTGTTGAACATCAGCCGGCAGACCTCCTCGCAGCACAAGCCAAGTCCGGCTTCCCTGACCTCCCCGAATTCGTTGAAGAACCTCGGGTGGAGCGCACAGATATCGCAGAGTATCCCGTCCCCGCAGTGGAGGATAAGCTCGCACAGACCGTCCTCACGGAGCAGCGCGCAGCGGTCGCCGGAAGCCAGCGCGAAGGTCGGCTGCTCCCCGCCGTGTATCGCGGAGCGGAGCCGCTCGCCGAACTCCCCTGGGATTTTCGCAAAGCGCTCCATGGCGGGTTTGTCGATGTCGATTTCCCAGCCTATGCAGCAGTTGTCGGTGCATTTATCGCCGGTGCACAGGAATTTATCGTAAAACTGTGGTCTCATCATAGCTTTGTCACATCGAAATAGTGCGGAATTATGTCCGCGTATGTCCCGTCCTTCTTGCGGAAGCCGCCGGGGATAATCCCGAGCTGCGCGAATCCGAGGCTCTTGTACAGCGCCAGCGCAGGGATATTGTCAGCCACGACAGCGTTGAACTGAAGCACCCGGAAGCCAAGCTCCTTACATCTGTGGAGGCAGTCGGAAACAAGCTCGCGCCCGACATGCTTTCCGCGCATATCCGGGCGCACCGCGTAGCTTGCGTTGGCGATATGCCCGCACCTGCCGACGTTGTTCGGGTGGAGAATGTACAGCCCGACCGCCTCGCCGTTATCCTCGGCTGCGGCGGTGAAGCTCTGCGCCGCGAAAAACTTCTCTGCGGTCTGCTCCGTAAGGAGTTCCTCCTGCGGGTACGCCTGACCCGCTTCAACTACCTCGTTCCATATGCGCATAAGCGCGGGAATGTCCTTATTCTCGTACTTTCTGACGTTCATTTTTTTGCCTTTCGTTTTTAGAGGTTACCATATATTTATCCGATGAACTCCCGTACAAGGGAATTATCGGGTACGTTTGCAGGGTCGAGCGGTTCCAGCTTCCGCAGGAATTTTTCGATGTCGGCGTACTTTCCGTACTCCGGGTAGGTTCTGGACACTCTGTGCAGGTCGTCGAGCAGGATATCCCGGTAGACCATCGGCTCGTATGCGATGAATGTGTCTATATCGAAGCTTGCGCGGTGTTTGTACGGCATGATGTAGAGATCCTCGCCGCGCTCGACTGACTTGAAGAACTCCATAGTTTCGGTGATGGAACGCCCGCGGTACAGCTTATCGCGGATAAGTCTGCGCATAAGGCGTATTTTCGAGGGGTGGAGCAGCTCTCCGCCGCTTTCAAGGCGCGTCCTGACTGAAACGTACACGCGGTTGGTGTACTCGTCGGAATGCCCGATAACGTCGGGATTCAGCGCGTGAATGCCCTCCATGATAACGATGTCGCCGGGCTTGTATTCAAGCCGGAATCCGGGCTTTCTGTCCTGGATAGTAAAATCGAATGCCGGGACGTCTATCGGCTGGCAGCGGCTCAGCAGCTCGATGTGCTGCTTGAAAAGCTCGGTATCAAGCCGCTTCGGGGATTCAAAATCGAACCTCCCTTCCTCGGCGAGCCTGAGCTCCTCAGCGGTAAGCGGCAGGAAGTAGTTATCCATTGAGATGGTATGGGCGCAGCAGCCGTTGTCCTCAAGGAGCCTTGCGAGCCTTCCAGCCGTGGTGGTCTTGCCGGAGCCTGACGGTCCTGAGATAAGCACCACCGGCTTCTCCCGGCGCTCGCGGTAGATACGCTCTGCCGCTCGGGAGATCTGATCAGCATAGGCGTTCTCTGATTTTTCTATGAGCCTGTGCGGGTCAGCCGACATGGAATTAAGCTCTAAAACAGGAATACATTTCATAAATTGTCCCCTTTACTAAATTCGTCCGCGGTATACCCGCGGACGAGAATGTAAAATTCGGAATTCAGAATGCAGAATTCGGAATTTAGGCGTCCGCTTCGCGGACGTAATTAAAAAAACGCTGAAACAATAAATACTGGAACTCAATTTGAGATAACGTCCCACGGAGTAGGACACAATAATTCCGAATTCCGAATTTAATTTAAATTCCGCTGAGCAGCTTCTTTTCCATCTCGCCGCGGTCGGTAGCGTATTCAAGCGCTGTCTCGTAGGATATCTGACCGGTCTTGTAGAGGTTAGCGAGGCTGACGTTGAGCGTACACATTCCATCGCGGGCACCTGCCGCCATAGTGGTCTCCATCATGTTTATCTTCGCGGAACGGATAAGATTGCGTATCGCGTCGGTGCCGATCATTACTTCGACTGCGGCTACTCTGCCCTTGCCGTCGGCGCGGGGGATAAGGGTCTGCGCGATGATGCCCTGTATCATGCTGGCAAGCTGAGAGCGCACCTGATCCTGGGAATGTATCGGGCATGCGTCGATGATTCTGTCAACGGTCTGAGCCGCGCTGGAGGTATGCAGCGTACCGAATACGAGGTGTCCGGTCTCGGCTGCGGTCATCGCAAGGGAGATGGTCTCGTAATCGCGCATCTCGCCGATGAGGATAACGTCCGGATCCTCACGCAGCGCGCTGCGGAGCGCCTCGTGGAACGACGGAACGTCGCGCCCGAGCTCTCTCTGATGGATAGTCGCCTTCTCCTGCTTGTAGCGGTACTCTATCGGGTCCTCGATGGTGATGACGTGGCAGGCGCGGGTCTTGTTGATGTACTCCATCAGCGCGGCGAGGGTCGTGGACTTACCAGCGCCGGTAGGACCGGTAACAAGCACGAGACCTCTGCGCTTCTTTGCGAATTCCAGAAGCACCGGAGGCATTTTCAGCTCCTCAAGGGTGGGTATCTCGGCGTTCAGCAGACGGATACACGCCGCGAGCTTGCCGCTCTGGCGGAATACGTTGACGCGCTGGCGGGCGCCGTTCTTCAGCTCGAAGCTGAAGTCGATGTCCTTGCCCTCGGTGAGCATTTTCTCCTGCTCGGCGGAGAGTATCGAAAGAATGGTGCGGTTGACTACCTGGTCGGAAAGCTCGGTATACTTGCGGAGTTCGCCGTTTACGCGCACAACGGTGGGAGCGCCGACGGTAAGGTGTATATCGGAGGCGTTCATTTCGCGCGCCTGCATTATGAATTCTTCAAATGTCATTGTGTTCTATTCCTTCCCAATATATGTATTATGGTATGCTGACGTTACTTGATTTTGAACTGAATGCCGCTTGCGGAGAAATAAACCTCATCTGAGGAATTAGCGATACGCTGGTTTACGCTTCCGAGTATCTTACGGAAAGCTATCTGCCTTGGGTCGGTGGGCGCGACCGAGAATCCGGTCTCGAGGGTAATTACGATCATGCTGCCGTTGAGTTCCCGGATACGCTCGCGCATATCCTCGATATCTGCGATAATGCGGCGCTCGATGGACTTCATCAGCTCGTCGGACATCTGGGAGATATCCGGGCACATGCGGTCTATCATGATGGAAGCGTAGTCGCTCAGGCGGTCGAAGATAACGAACTTGTGGTCTCCTATCCTGCCTGCCGGGTCGTCGTACACGCCATCTACGATGTCCCAGTCAACGCCGTTCTGGTTGTTGCTGTATTCTATGCGGTGCAGAGTGTCCGGATCAACAGCCTCCCCTGTTCTCATGTAAAGCACGTAGTCATAGTGCGAGTAGCTGGTAGCCGCCCAGCGCGATTTTCCGCTTGCCGCTCCGCCCGTAATCAGGATCGATTTAGACATTTCGCCACCATTCCTTTCAGATATTACTGCGCCGGCTGACGATAAATGCCTGCCGCGCAGCACGTTTCTATTATTATACTACAAAATCTTCAACATGTAAAGCGGTTTTTGTCAGATTTGTACAACCGCCCGCATAATTGTGAATATTTTCCGGTTTACCCCCGTCACATTTGTGTAATTTAATGAGATTGATTGGGAAAAATATATTGAAAAACAAATCGTGGAGGAAATTCAATTTCAAATTCGGAATTATTGTGCGCTGTCGCGGCATCTATTCAATTGTATCAATCCCGCGAAGCGGGACACCGAAATTCCGAATTCATAATTCCGAATTAAAAAAAGCGGCCGCGCTTAAAAAGTGCGGTCGCCTATAAACTTACGCCTCACGCCACTCCGAGGAATTCCTCGAGAGTAAGGCCGCTGTCGTGCAGGAGCTTCGCCGTGCTTGTTCCGAGGTAGCGCACATGCCACGGCTCGTAGATGTACCCGGTTATCTTCTCGCTGCCCTTCGGGTATCTCAGCAGGAAGCCGTACTCCCAGCAGTGCTCCGCGAGCCACTTTCCCTCGGGAGTTTCACCGTAGCTCTGCCTGAGCGAGGAAATATCCATTGCAAGCCCGGTCTGGTGCTCGGAGTGCCCCGGCTGAGCCGAGTAGGTATCAGCGACTTCTGCTCCGTCGATGGAAGCCCAGTATGCAAATGTAGCCTTCTGCTTCTCGTAGGAGCGGAATCCGGAAACTATCGACATGTCGTATCCGGAAGCCTCGCGCATTTTCAGGTACGCGCTGTAGGTCTCGTCCGTGAGGCCGTCGCCGTAATCCTTCGGCAGGTCGAACTGGCGGTTGACGATTATCACGCCGCCGATAGCGGTAACTCCGTCCGTCTCGACCGGCGCCGGAGCCTTTATCTTGGACTTCACCGTACCCTTGCATACGATATCGGAAAAGTTGTTCACTACCTCGAGGGTCCCCAGACCGAACACGTTTCCGCCCTTATTCACGCGGAGCGTGCCTCCCTGGGTGAACACGCCGTCCTTCTGTATCTTTACTTTTCCGGTGACGGAAGTCACAGCGCCCTCGCCCGCAGTGAGATTCCCCTTGACGTATACTGCGCCGCCTGCGGCTACTTTCAGCGTGCCGTTTACTATCAGCTCCGCGCCGCTCTTTATGTAGAGCTTGCCGCCCTTCTTGACGTACAGCGTGGAACCCTCCGGAACTACACTGCTGTCGGAAACAACGAATGCGCCGCTCAAATTCTTCCTGCCGGTGAACAGCACCGTGGGATTCGCCGCCTGTGCCATTACCAGCGGAACAGCAGCCGCTATAAGCGCAAACGCCGTCAGAAACACAGCCAGCATGGTGACTGCCTTTTTTGTCATGCTCATATTGTCCTCCTTGCACGTGAGCCTTCCGCTCATCTTCCTTTGTATATAATAAGACATATTTCAGAATAAAAAGGTTGCATTCTACAGAGAAATTATATCACATTATTGCTGCCTAGTCAATGTCTATCCAGTTTTTTTCTAAAGGTCACCTCTAAAAACCTTGTTTGAGTGAAAATGTGTATAGCACACCGACTGCTTCTTCAAACCTCCTCGTAAGGCATACAGCCTTACTTCGTCGGCTTTCATCGCATTCGGCGCACTCTACCCATTTTCCCTTTTCAAACCGGTTTTTAGAGGTTCCCTAAACATATTTTTTAAAACCTCTTGACAAATACCCCATGGGGGTATATAATATCCACAGAGAACAACGGAGGTGATACCAATGGAGCACAAAGACTGCTGCCAGTGCGAGCACTGCCAGAAAACCAAGGAGCGCTCCCCGGAAGAATACCGCTCGCTGATGAACCGTCTGAAACGGATACAGGGTCAGCTTCGCGGGATAGAGAACATGCTCGAGAACAACGCCTACTGCACGGATATCATGGTGCAGACCGCGGCTGTCACAGCGGCGCTGAATTCGTTCAACAAGCAGCTCCTTGCGAGCCACATGAAAAGCTGCGTCGCCCAGAACATACGCGAGGGCAACGACGAGGTGATAGACGAACTCCTCGACACTTTGCAGAAAATGATGAAATAACAGATAGATCAAGAAAAAAGAAAGGGGCATGAAAATGCAGCAATACGACGTCACAGGCATGACCTGTGCCGCGTGCAGCGCCCGTGTGGAAAAAGCGGTCTCAAAAGTGCCGGGGGTAACTTCCTGCTCGGTGAACCTGCTGACGAACTCAATGGGCGTCGAGGGTACAGCGTCCAGCTCGGACATAATCGCCGCCGTAACGAACGCAGGCTACGGAGCCTCCGTAAAGGGCGCAAAGCCGGAAAAGTCCGCGAAAAGCTCCGAAAACGTGCAGGAAAACGCGTTCCGCTCGATGAAGCACCGGCTGATAGCTTCGCTGGTGTTCCTGGTAATACTGATGTACTTCTCAATGGGGCACATGATGTGGGGATTCCCGCTGCCGCCCTTCCTTGAGGGAAATCACGCTGCAATGGGGCTGATACAGCTCCTGCTGACTGCGGCGGTCATGGTGATAAACCAGAGATTCTTTATAAGCGGCTTCAGGTCGCTGGTGAGGGGCGCTCCGAATATGGACACCCTGGTAGCGCTCGGAGCCTCCGCGGCGTTCGGATACAGCACTGCGGCGCTGTTCGCAATGACCGACGCGCAGCTCCACGGCGGCGCCGAGGCGGCAATGCCCTTCATGGACGAATTCTACTTCGAATCTGCCGCGATGATACTCACGCTGATAACCGTCGGCAAAATGCTGGAGGCGCGCTCCAAGGGCAAGACCACCGACGCGCTCAAATCGCTGATGAAGCTCGCCCCCTCAGAAGCCACGGTGATACGCGGCGGCGAGGAGCTGACGATACCGGCGGAGCAGCTGGCAGTCGGGGATATATTCGCGGTGAAGCCCGGCGAGAGCATTCCTGCTGACGGCGTAGTCATCGAGGGAAGCAGCGCGGTCAACGAATCCGCCCTGACCGGAGAAAGCCTTCCGGTGGACAAATCGGAGGGCAGCAAGGTCTCCGCCGCAACGATAAATCAGTCGGGATATCTCAGGTGCCGCGCTGAGAAGGTCGGCGGCGACACTGCGCTGTCAAAGATAATCCAGATGGTGAGCGACGCCTCCGCGACCAAAGCCCCCATCGCAAAGCTCGCGGACAAGGTTTCCGGCGTGTTCGTCCCGGTGGTCATCGGGATAGCGCTCGTCACTATCGCGGTATGGCTGCTGTGCGGTCAGACTGTAGGATACTCCCTCGCAAGGGGAATTTCCGTGCTGGTCATAAGCTGCCCCTGCGCGTTGGGTCTGGCTACTCCGGTGGCGATAATGGTCGGCAACGGCATGGGCGCAAAGAACGGCATACTGTTCAAGACTGCGGTCTCGCTTGAGGAGACCGGAAAGGTCAGCATTGTGGCGCTCGACAAGACCGGCACCATCACAAAGGGCGAACCCGCGGTCACTGACGTTATCCCCGCCGCCGGGGTAACCCGCGGGGAGCTGCTGAGCTCCGCCTGCGCGCTCGAATCCCGCAGCGAGCACCCGCTTGCCTCCGCAGTCATGGCGTACTGCTCGGAAAACGGCGCAGCTCCGCAGGAAACCGAGGAATTCACCGCCCTGCCAGGCAGCGGACTTTCCGCAAAGCTGAACGGCTCCGCGCTTCTCGGCGGCAGCGTGAAGTTCATATCGGAGAACTCCGAAATGCCGGAGGAGCTCCGCGCTGAAACCGACAGGCTCTCCGGCGAAGGCAAGACTCCGCTGTGCTTTGCCCGCGACGGAAAGCTGCTCGGAGTCATCGCCGCAGCGGACGTTATAAAGCCCGAAAGCCCCGAAGCCGTGAAGCAGCTCCGGAACATGGGCATACGTGTGGTAATGCTGACCGGCGACAACGAGCGCACCGCGAAGGCGGTCGGAGCGCAGGCGGGTGTCGACGAAGTAATAGCCGGAGTTCTCCCGGACGGCAAGGAAGCCGTGATACGCTCCCTGAAGGAGCAGGGCAGGGTAGCGATGGTCGGCGACGGAATAAACGACGCCCCCGCCCTTACCCGCGCGGATATCGGCATAGCCATCGGAGCCGGCACGGATATCGCGATAGACGCGGCGGACGTGGTCCTGATGAACAGCCGTCTCACGGACGTACCGGCGGCGGTGCGGCTGAGCCGCGCTTCCCTGCGGAACATCAAGGAGAACCTGTTCTGGGCGTTCATCTACAACACGATAGGTATACCGCTGGCGGCGGGCGTGTTCGTAAACCTGTTCGGCTGGAGCCTTGACCCGATGTTCGGCGCTGCGGCGATGAGCCTTTCGAGCTTCTGCGTAGTTTCAAACGCGCTCAGGCTGAATTTCGTGAAGGTCCACAGCCCCGCGCATGACAGAAAAATACACCATATCAGCAACAAACACCACAAGGAGGAAAAATCAATGGAAGTAACAATGAAGATCGAAGGCATGATGTGCGGTCACTGCGAGGCGGCTGTAAAGAAGGCGCTCGAGGCGCTCCCCACCGTTGAAAGCGCCGAGGTCAGCCACGAAAAGGGCACCGCAGTAGTCAAGCTCTCCGCCGAGACCCCGTTTGAGACCCTCAAAAAGGCAGTCGAGGACAAAGACTACAAGGTAATAGGATAATTCGGAATTATGGTATCGCTTCGCGATAGATCTTAATAGATTCAAGGCGAAATGTGGTCTGGAATGTCAATTGAGCAATTATAAAGCAAGCCCCGGGCGTTTGACCGTCCGGGGCTGATTTTATACGTATTCGGGATAAAGCTTCTAGAACTGTCCGCAATACTGATCTACCGCTTCGGTTATAGAAATATCCCCGAAGTCTCCGTTGAGGTACCCCAGCATAAACGCATGAAAATTATCAGACAGGATACGGTCTGCGGAGTTCTTACCTGTCAGCGGCGGAACGCTGTCCATCACCTCGAGGTACACCTTTCCGATGTCCTGACCGCCGAGCTGCGGCAGCTCTATCGGCTGCATTGCCGCGAATTTAGCGCGGTTTCCGGGAATCACGGTCGTGTCCTGCCACGAGGTATCCATGCTGCCGGAAATGCACACGCTCCGGAGCAGCTCCGCTGCCGCTTCACGGTTTTTGCACTGCGGGTTCACCAGCGCGTAGGAGCCTCCCCAGATAAAGTACTGCGGACCCGCGCAGACCGCGTAGTCGTCGCTGTTTGTTATCATCGGGAGGACTCCCTCAATAAACCAGCTTGCCGTAAAATGCCCGAAAATATCCGGGTCGGCGAAGCTTTCCATCCACTCGTTTGACCAGCTGTAGCCGCCCCTGAGACACCCGCTGTCGGTCATTTTCTTAGCCGCAGAGAGCCAGTCCATCGCCGCCGACGGCACCGAGAGCTTCCCGTTTTTATCGGTAAAGCTGCTACCGCCCGCAAACGCAAAGTACATCTCGTACGCGTTGGTGGTCATGGTGATGCCCTTGCTCCTGGCAAGTTCGGCGGTCTCCAGGAACTTCTTCCAGTCGGAGATGTGCGACTGCACCGTCTCCGGGTCGTCCGTCCCGAACAGCTTCTTCGCCGCAGAGCGCTTGTAGAGGAACACTCCCGGAGCGTTCACAACGGGAAGCGCGCACAGCTCCCCGGAGGAGTTCCTCCCGCTTTCAGTGTTGAAGCTGAACAGCCCGGAGACCTCCGCTTCGGATATCCCGATATCTTTCATCGGCAGTACGCTGTCCAGAAATCTGCAAATTTCAGCGCTGTCGCAGATGATGATATCCACCGTCTGACCGCGCCAGCCGTATTCCAGTACGTCGTCATAATCTTCGAAGTCGATGTACCCGCTGACGCAATTCAGCCTTGCGCCCTCCGGTTGCTATTTTCCCACCAAATCTGAGAACTCGTCGTTCCTGCTGAAAACCGTCAGCGTCGATGAGACCGCAGGCTTATCAGGCTTATCGGGTTTAGCTGGCTCCCTGTCCGAGGCTGAGCTGAGAATCCCGCTGAAAAATTCGACGATGAATACTATCGCCGCCATCAATACCGAAACCGTTGACTGCATATAATTACCTCCCATAATTTAATGTAATACAATGATACCATATATTTACTTGCTTGTCAACAGTTTTAAGCGATTTCTACACCAACTGCTCCCGCAGCTCCTTCAACAGCTTACGCTCGCGGCGGCTCACCATCACCTGAGTCATTCCGAGGATCTGTGCGGTCTCGCACTGCGTCTTGCGCCGGAAGTACCTCAGCATGAGTATCTCCCTGTCCTCGCCGGAAAGCTCCGACAGGCACTGCCGCAGAGCCAGACGGTCGATGAGCGCGTCCTCCCCGGAGGCGGACGGCACCGGCAGAGGCTCGCCGTCATCGCCGCCGTGATCCAGCGACACCGGAGGGATTCCGGCGCAGAGCGCCTCGGCGGCTTCCTCGGGAGTGACCCCCAGAGCCTGCGCGATGTCCGAGATACGCGGCTCCCCGTTGGCGGAAAGCTGGTCGCGCAGCCGCGCAGCCTTTACGGAAAGCTCCTTCAGGCTGCGGCTTATCTTCACACTGCCGCCGTCCCGGAACAGCCGCCGTATCTCGCCGAGTATCACCGGCACGGCGTAGGTCGAGAAGCACAGCCCGCGCTCCGGCTCGAAGCGGTCGACCGCCTTCACCAGACCCACGCAGCCCGCCGCGTACAGCTCCTCGTACTCCACGCCGCGCCCCCGGAACCTGTTCGCCAGCTTATGCACCAGCGGAAGGTTTCCCTCGATGAATTCGTCCCTGGTCACGCGAGGCTCACCTGCTTTTCTGACCTTTCCGGATCAGCGGGGCGCGCATGTGCGCTTATCCGCTTCTCCATCGTGACGGAAGTTCCCTTTCCCGGCGCGCTCTTGACGCTCACGCGGTCCATGAAGCTCTCCATAACCGAGAACCCCAGACCGCTGCGCTCCTCCTCCGGCGCGGTGGTGAACAGCGGAGTCATCGCCTGCTCCACGTCCTGTATTCCCGCGCCCTTGTCCTTTACGCATATGTAGAACAACCCTCCCGGGTACTGCCGCATTATCAGCTCCACCATGCCGACGCAGCCGCGGTATCCGTGCACGATGGCATTCGTGACCGCCTCGGAAACCGCGGTCTTTATCTCGCTTATCTCCCGCACGGTAGGGTCCGCCTGAGCCGCGAAAGCAGCCACGGCAGCCCTCGCGTAGCTCTCGTTCACCGACAGCGACGGAAAGCTCAGCCGGCATTCGTTCAGTATCTCACGTTTCATTTCACGACCTCCCTGGTCTCCACCAGCAGCCCGGCAAGCCCGGACAGCTTTATCACCCCGGCGATTTCCGGACGCGCGTTCTTGATGATGATATCCCCGCCGCATGCCCTGACCGCACGCAGCCTCCCGAGTATCAGCCCTATCCCCGAGCTGTCCATGAACCCGACGTTCTCCATGTCGATTATCAGCAGCTCCGGCTGGGAGCGCTCTATCACCTCGTCAAGCTCCCGGCGCATTTCCCGGGCGGCATGGTGGTCGATATCCCCGGAAAGCGCCGCTGTTATACGCTTTCCGTCGTTGTATAGCTTAACCATTTGGTTTCCCCCTTTCAAGCATGTTTATCTTACCACTTTTCCGCTGCGCAGTTTGTCGTTATTCCGGAGGAGTTCCTGGGTTTTTATGCCGTCTGGTAATACTTCTGCGGATATCCTGCCGTTATTTCTCAGATGGTGCGATTTTCG
>ENA-ORCM01002326-ORCM01002326.1-human-gut-metagenome-genome-assembly--contig:-NODE-2326-length-14083-cov-3.935956_pt1 | contig 14083 bp, 11 predicted proteins | sample MGYA00242906_ERZ507928 | MGnify/ENA primary metagenome ERZ507928 (study PRJEB26167, sample SAMN06115497) | human gut metagenome | host: Homo sapiens | place: China:Shanxi | collected 2015-05-07...
AGGTCATTTGGTACCGGTTTTAGACGGGTGGCACCGGAATTCTGAACCACTATGGATCGTAACATCAGAAAATAAATGGAAAGATCCAAAAATACGCATTTTTATGAAATGGTACGCGACGGCTTGGTCCGAAATGCTCCAAAAAGCCGAGGATTCTTTGCGAAATTGTCTGAACGACGTATTTATTGAAGAAATTCTTGATTCAACACCTTAGAACTTTAACCCCGGCTAAATATTTGCTTCTATATGCTTCTTTTTTTCAGAAGTGGTCTAGCCGCTTAGCCAAACGGCTCGGCTAAGAAGACCCTGTTTGATGACTTTATTTCACATTTATGATTTTACTTTTTCGCTATGGTTTGCTGTGTGGAGGTTTACGGCATCTACAAAATCAACAGTCGAAAGATTAAAAGAACAAACAAGACTGGGCGTCCGTCCGGGAACACCCGGCCCAAGAGGTTGCTAGAGCTAAAAGGCTAAAGGCTCAGCACGTTGTAAAACCGGTCAACCGACCAACGAACGCCTCATAGAAAGGTGTGGCCGGGCGCGCTCATCTTTACCGACCCTGCCGATTCGGTTTCGGCAACCTCATTGAGACCGGACATTGGAGAGATACAAACCGAACACCAACCGACGACGTAGCACGAGGACGAATGGAATTCTAGCCCATTTTTGTTCAAAGCCGAGTGCATGAACTATTTCCATGAAGGAATCGTCCTTCAAAATCTCATAAAGGATGATAAGGAATCAGGCGCATGATTGTTTCCTGACCTTGATGCCTCGGTTTCATCAAACTCTTGACCCCAACCGGTCGGAAAAAACAAACCGAATCCAACCCGGAAAACACGCACGAGTCCTTAGGCAATTTCGGATCATACCTGAATCAGCAGCTGTAAGTTCACGTATTGCCGTTTTTGCTACAATAAACGGGTGAGTCTGCAAGTGTCCCGCCAAAACATTTGCTTGGTTCAACATAATGACTTCAAATCCCAATTTGGCGGAAGACGATACAACCCCGGCGAAGCGTTCGTGCCTTTTAGAAAATTCGTGGAAATTCGGACCTACAAGATTTGCTGTTTCTGAAAAAATCCAAATCATCCGGCTCTCTGAAACCGATCCGATTTCCAATAAAAAAGACGCTATCAATAAACTGGTCGATGCACTGGGAAATGGCGTAGTCAATCAGGACACAGGTTTCTTATTGCAAAGCTCTAGAAGTGACGCTAAGAAAACATTATTCAGAAAAGACATCGACTCTCCGATTGTAAGGTGTATTTATTCTCAGGCACGAGATTTAGCACAAAAGTCTGTCCTAATTGAATCCCACGGTGACATTCTTCATGACAATACTCAAGTGCAGGTTATCCATATTTTTGCTGCCGGAGCCTTGGTTGAGAACAGATTGTTCCGAGTTGAGCTGACCGTCAGAGATTATGTTGAAACCGATCATGAAAGAAAAATGGTTCACTCAATAGACGGTGTTTATCAGAGTTTGGTCAGAAGAAAGTATGTAGCCTCAAAATTGACGGATCTTCTTACCGGTTTGCAAAGAAAGAATGGAATTGCCGTATCGGATTCGGCAAAAAAAGAAATTTACATTCAAATTGAGAAAGTATCTGAACCATTCTGGAAATCCTCGGATCAGCTTTCCATTGATTTTCAAAGTTTGAAAAAAATACTTCTTAGCAAAGATTTCGATAAGAACGTTCTTTTGAAAAACTTTATTAAAACCCAGCAAAATCGAATTTTGGGAGGAACCAATGAGCTCTCCCGTTGAAAAAGACCTGACGGTTCGTGTGCAACTCCAAAAAGGACTGCAAAAGTATCTTGACCGCAGCGATATAACGGAAATTGCCGTGAATCGCCCCGGCTTCGTGTGGGTTGAGGAGTCCTCCGGGTGGCGATGCTATGAAGACAAAAATTTCACCTACGATTACCTTGCCAAGCTCGGAAACGTCTGCGCTGTTTACGGAGGAGAGAATAAAACGCTCGACTCCGCTCATCCGGTGCTCTCCGTGGAACTCCCGGACGGTGAACGTGCCCAGTTCGTGATGCCGCCGGCGTGTAAGAACGGAACCATCAGCCTAACCGTCAGAAAAATCTCGAAGGACGTTATCGGACTGGATTCTTACATTCAGAACGGATATTTTTCGCATATCCGCCCAAAGGACTCTCTTGACCCGATACATGAGGAATTATCTGCCCTTTACAAAGAGACCTTTGACACCAATAAAACTCCGGACACTCTTAACCTTCTCCGGGCGGAATTTTTAAAGCGCTGCGTGGAAACCGGCAAAACAATTGTTATTGCCGGAGAAACCGGTTCAGGTAAGACCACGTTTATGAAAGCTCTGATGCAGCATATTCCGACGGATCAGAGAATTATTACGATTGAAGACGTACCTGAGCTCCTTTACGGACTCCCAAAGCACGAAAATCAAGTCAACCTCTTCTACCCTTCGGAAGCTAAGGATAAATCAACGGTAACGGCTGCAAGCCTGATGCGTTCGTGTCTCAGAATGAAGCCTGACCGCATTCTGCTTGCCGAACTGCGCGGCGGCGAAACTTTCGACTTTCTGAATGTGTGCCTCTCCGGGCATTCCGGCTCAATTACCAGTTGCCATGCCGGAAGCTGCGGACAGGTTTTTGACTATTTGGCGCTCAAAGTTCTTCAGTCTTCAACGGGACGCGAGCTGCCTTATGCGGTCATTCAGCAGCTTTTGCATCAGGTCATTGACGTGATAGTTCACGTCCACCGAAACAGAAATTTCGGACGTCATATCACTGAGCTTTTCTTCAACCCTCATACTGAGGAGACAAAGAATGAAAGCTTCTAAGACGCTTCTGAAAATCCTCTTTGTTGTTTTCGCAGCCCTGCTTTGCGCGCTGGTCATTCTTTTTATCAGCAGTTTCGTATTCATGCGGATTTTCAATCTTCCGCTGGAAGCGTGCCGGCCGTGGACGATCATCCAATACTTTATGATGTACCGCCACGCTCCCGACAAAGCGGTGCGCCTTGCCGTTCACGGGTGCCTTTTTCTGCCGTGGATTGCGCTGGTCGGTGTCGGCATTGCAATCTTGCTTAATCGAGACAAACGTGCTCTGCACGGGGCGGCAAGATTTGCCAATCTTGGCGAAGTTAGACAATCCGGCCTGATTGATCCTCCGGGCGGTCTTGATAAAACCATTCTGGTCGGAAAGTACAAAAACAACTATCTGACCTATGCCGGATACCAGTTTGTTCTGCTGGCTGCGCCTACCCGAAGCGGTAAGGGCGTCGGTATTGTTGTTCCTAATTGCCTCAACTATTCCGATTCTCTGGTCGTTCTCGATATTAAAGGTGAAAACTTTGATATCACGTCAGGTTTCAGAAAAGCGTGCGGACAGGAAGTCTATTTGTTTTCGCCTTATGCGGATGACGAAAAAACCCATCGCTACAACCCGCTGGATTACATCAGCAGCAGCCCTGCCGAACGGCTCGGCGACATTGATGCCATCGGTCAGGCGCTTTATTCGGGTGAAAACAACAACGACAAGTTTTGGAGTGAAAATGCCAAAGACTTCTTTCGCGGCGTAACTCTGTTCGTTCTGGAAACACCGGGACTACCTCATACGCTGGGAGAAATTCTCAGACAGGCTTCCGGCAAAGGAAAACCGGTAAAAGAACATCTCTTAGGAAAATTAAAAGAAGCTCAGGATGCCGGGCACCCCTACTCAAACAACTGCGTTGATGCGCTCAACCGAGTCTTGAGCAACTCGGACAATACGCTTGCCGGTATTATCGCCACGTTCAATACAGCGCTTTTATCGTTCCAGAATCCGAAAGTAGATTTGGCAACGAGCGCTTCGGACTTCGATTTAAGAGAAGTCCGGCGCAAAAGGATGAGCATTTATTTCAAGATCGAGCCGACAAAACTAAAAGACGCCCGGGTGCTCATCAACCTCTTCTTCGATCAGCTCTTAAACCTGAATACCCGGAAGCTGCCGTCTCAGGACAAAACGCTCAAGTACCAATGCCTTGTTCTTTTGGACGAGATGACGTCCATCGGCACGGTGAACATGATTAAACAGGCCGTTTCTTATATGGCCGGTTACAACATGAGACTCTTGACCATCATTCAAAACAAGTCGCAGCTTGAGGATGTTTACGGCAAAGCCGGTGCCGTAACGCTTCTGTCGAACCACGCTTTGATGATTATGTACGCCCCGAGCCCGGCCACTCAATCGGATGCCAATGAATACTCTGAAATGCTGGGATATGAGACCGTTAAATCGAAGTCCAAGTCCCACAGTAAGGGCGGCAACTCCACCAGTGAATCCGATCAGAGGCGTGCCCTGATGCTTCCGCAGGAAATCCGGGAGCTGGGCAAAGACAATGAAATAGTAACGCTCGAAAATACCAAGCCCATTTTCTGTCAGAAGATTAAGTATTACCTCGACCCCGCTTTTAGGCAAAGAGCGAATTGGGCGGTTCCAGAGATTCCGCAGCAGGACGTTGAACTTTTCGTTGCACAAATGGAGCAGCGGATAAAAACCGCCTCAGCATCAGACTTAAATGAAACGAATGCAGCAAGCCGTATTGTCACCGGTAATACCGAACTGCCGGACGATATGAAATCGGTACCTGACAACCAGTGGTCCGAAGATCAGGTTAATTGCTACATTGAAAATCTGATCTCCAACGAGATTGTCAAAAAGTCGATTTCCAATTTTGATGCTCTTGATGGGATCAGCGCGGCTTCTGCATCGGCTCAAACCGACGTTCTGCGTCAAATGCATAGTACCGCTGCATCCGGCACCGAAAACGCACGGCAGATTTTGTCCGACTTGACTGAAGAAGAATCAAACGCCAGCCCAACCTCGGAAAGCAGCACGGAGGACAAAACCACAGAAGACTCGGAAGAATCCGATTCCGCACTTTTGGCTTCTCTTGAAGAATTTTCCGATGAGTCCGATTCGGAAAACAAGGTTGAATCCATTGCCATTCATGCGGACATAGAAGAAACGCATTTAAGTGAAATAGCCGAGCCTGACACGGAGCCGGAAGAGACTTCTGCGGCGGCGCAAAACGTTACGGACATTACTGCCAACATCACAGCAGATGTCACTGCCGACTGGGACGAAAAACGCTGTGCGGACTTTGCGGCCTCTTTGATTTCACAAATCAAGTTGCATCTGAAGGAACAAAAGATTCCTGAAACGACTGCGCAGGAATCTATCGAGCCGGAACAAAAAGACGAGGCCACCGGCAAAGAGATTCCGACGTCCAAGAACGAAGGAGACAAACAAAAAGAATACTTCAGACACGTACAAAAAATTAGAAACGCTTATCGGAAAGTCGCGAAGAATCCGCTTGCTTCGCGAAGAAAAATTTCCTAACAAAAGCGGGCAGCAACTCTTAAAGGAGAAAAAATGACTGAATACAAAGCCTTCAGTAATACCGTCGTTGTTTTCAAAGAACCAAGGTTTTTATGCAACGGCGCTGCATGAACTCGGTCATTGGACAGGCCACAGTTCACGTCTGAACAGACCGATACTGAATAAGTTCGGTACTCCGGATTATGCAAAAGAAGAACTTAGGGCTGAAATATCTTCAATGATGGTGTGCGGCGGTTTAGGCATCAAACACAAGGCCCAGAACAGCGCTGCATACGTCAACAACTGGATCGATGTTCTTAAAAAAGACCCTAAAGAATTATTCCGGGCGTGCGCAGACGCAGAAAAAATAAAGGATTATTTATTCGGCATTGATAAATCTTTAGGACTGACGGCAGAGTCTCCGGTAAAGAAAGATAAAAGTCCGGACAACAAAGAAGCTAAGGCCGCCCTTCAGACAGCAGCTCTACAAACTTACAAGGATTTACCCAATTATCAACAGAAATATATTCAGAGTTCGATGCTGAATTATCTGACGCAGCCGTTATCCAATCCGTACCAATTTCAAAAACCATCACAAAAAATCAGAACCATTGATATTGAAAGGTAGTCGCTATGCAATTATGGATTGCGGAAAAACCCTCTGTTGCCAAAGCTATTTGTGCAGAGTTGGGAATTGTAAAGAAGGGAGCCGGTTTTAACGAATGCAAAGGCGGCAATACCGTCACTTGGTGCTTTGGCCACCTGTTGGAACAGGCGGGCCCCGATGCTTACACGCCTGATGACGTTCCAGTCACCAAGAAAGGCGGAAAAATTTGGCGTATGCAGGATTTGCCGATTTTCCCTTCAGTTTGGAAACTCAACGTAAAACCTGACAAAGGCGTTAAGGCACAGCTCAGAACCATAAAATTACTTCTGAGCCAAGCCGACAGCATTGTTAATTGCGGAGACCCGGACAGAGAGGGACAGCTCCTTGTTGACGAGATTTTAGAGTTTTACAAGTGCCGAAAACCCGTCAGCCGTTTCTGGGTTTCCGCACAAGATCCGGCGTCCATTAAAAAAGGCTTGAAATCTCTTAAGCCGAATAGCCAATTTCAAGGAATGAAGCTTGCAGCGCTCGGCCGATCCAGAGCCGATTGGCTGCTGGGAATGAATCTGACCCGGGCTTTAACGCTTACTCACGGAGCTAAGGACAGAAAACTCATTGCCGTGGGGCGCGTTCAAACCCCCACACTTGCCTTAGTTGCCGAAAGAGACAGAACGATCAAAAACTTTAAAGCTGTCCCTTATTTTGTTTTAAAAGCTGAAGTTTCCTCCGGGCGCGGCGGTTTTACTGCGCTCTGGAAACCGTCCGACAGACAGGAAGGTTTGGACTCTGAAGGCCGTCTTGTGAACCCGGCAGTCGCAAAAGGTTTATCAGACAAACTCAAACCGACAAAAACAGCAGTTGTCAGAAAGACGGAAACTGTGCCGAAGAGGCTGGCACAGCCCCGGGCCTTTTCACTGGCGGATATTCAGCTTGAAGCAAGCAATAAATACGGTTTTTCTGCTCAGGAAACTCTTGACACCTGCCAAAGTCTGTATGAAATCCATAAAGCCGCAAGCTATCCCAGAAGCGATTGTCAATACCTGCCGGAATCACAGTTTACCGATGCACCTAAAGTCCTTGCAGCCATTGCGAAAACTTGCCCCAAGCTCAGGGAGTTGGTCTTAAAAGCCGATCCGACCATTAAGTCTCAAACTTGGAACGATAAGCAGATCACTGCTCACCACGGTATCATCCCGACGCAGCTGCCGGTTGGATGGGCAGCTTTAAGCGATAAGGAACAAAAGATTTATGAACTGATCGGACGCCGATATTTGGCTCAATTTTTCCCGGTTCATCAATTTAATTCTTGCTCTATCGACTTAGACCTAGGCGGTGAGACGTTCATCGGTAAAGGGAAAACCGTTACCAGCCTCGGATGGAAAGTCGTTTACAAAAATCAAACCGACCCGGATACCGATAAAACCGAGTCCGACCAGATTCTTCCTTCAGTAAAAAGCGGCGATATTTTAAAAGTCCTAAAGACTGAAACGAAAAACGAACTTACCAAGCCGCCTGCGTATTTCACCGAAGGCACGCTGATTGCGGCTATGGAGAAAATTCATACCGTAGTAGACAACCCGGAATATAAAAAATATCTGAAGGAAGGTGACGGGATCGGCACACCGGCAACCAGAGCAGCGATTATCAGCGAACTGAAAAGAAAAGGTTATTTGGAGACGAAAGGCAAAAAAATCTGCGCATCTTCTGACGGGATTGAATTGCTGAAGCTCGTGCCGGAACTCGTCCGCAACCCGATCCTTACTGCTGTCTTTGAAAGAAAACTTAGGGACGTTGAGTCCGGCAAAAGCACTTTGAGTTCCTTTATTGAGAGCCAGCAAAAATTCATTTTGCAGGAAATCAATAAGGCAAAGGCAATCAATAATGGCCTCCAATAAGAATCCGTTTCTTGACGATCTTTTTCCCGATCCGATGCGTGCCCGAAAAGCACGCATTTTCAAAGGATATGAGAAAGTTTCAAACACTGCGGCCTTCAGATTTTCTGCTCTCAGCTCAAAAGTTAAAGCCGAAGGTGTTGTCGATAAGCGCGCCGAGGTTATGTTTCGGTTCGGACAGGCAAACATAAAAAGCTATCTTCACACAATCAAAGCAGCTGATTACATAGCGCGAAACGGAGATATTGAGCTGATTGATCAGAGCGGAAACAGTTTGCAGGGTAAAGCGGAATATCGAAAAGTCCTCTATGAATGGAAGCTGCTTTCAGAAATGGGCGACGGAACGTCCAAAAGAGGCCACGCAAGAAGAGTCATACTTTCTATGCCCGCAGGAACAGACGAAGAAAAATTCAAAAAAGCTTGCAGTCAATGGGCAAAGGATATGCTTGACGGATACGACTATCTGCTGGCTTTCCATTTGCCCGGGAATGATAAAAAAACAACTCAGCCTCACTATCACGTTCTCCTTCGTACAAAAAACAGAGGGGGCAAAAGAATTCATCTGGCAAACGACGAGCTGGCGGCAATGCGTGAGCATTTTGCCGCTTGTCTCCTCAAGTGCGGCATCGAGGCCAATGCAACCCGGAGGTGGTCAAGAGGAAAGACGCAGCAGGGAATTTCTCAAGCAGAACACCATGTTTTAAATAATCGCCGAATGTCTGAACAGGATCGAGCTCGAGTCTATGCAATCGCTAAAAAACGTGAACTTTTGAAACGGCAGCAAGCTCTGGTTGAAAAGGTTCATTCGGCGTTCAAAGAGGAAAAAGCAATACCGGACTCTCCGTCCATTCAAAAAACCAAAAAAACACGAAAGACTGTAGCTTATTTAGCTGAACAAGCTTCGAAGAAACTTCTTGATTCTCCCTATGCCGAGGAGCAGCACCTCGGTAGAAAAATGCAGAATTATTACTCAAAGCTCGAACTCGTTGAAAGCGCTGAGCAGAAAACATTGCGTCAGCTTAACGAGGCTAAACAACAGCAAATCAAGCGGATGCAAGCCATGCGTAAACGGCTGAAAAAAGGTTCACAAAAACCGGAACGATAGACTTCAGCCGAAAACTTCCAGATTCTTGCAAACTTTTTCCCGGCTGCTTTCCGAACGAAAATCATAGCGGGCTGTAGTAGCTACCGAGGTATGACCCATCGCTCTTTGTAAAATAAACAGGTCACAACCCTGCTCCAACATTCGAGTTGCAAACGTTCTGCGTAAATCATGAGGCTTAACCGTGCCGATGGCTGCAAGTTCAGCTCTTTTCTGCAAAATTCTATAGATTGACGACGGCTGCATTTCTCTAAAAATGAATTTACTGTTATCGGCTCCAGAACAAATCCGAGGAAAAAAGACTCCCTCTTCTAAGCCTCGAGCCATTAGCCACTCGTCGATTATTTGGTTCAGTTTCTGCGGCAGAAAAACACGTCGTTCTTTGTTTCCTTTACCGATAAAGCAAAAGGATCTGCTAATGCAGTCCCAATTTTTCATTTCCAACTGGACGACTTCTGCACGTCTTAATCCGCATCCCATCATTAAAGCAAATAAAGCCATATCCCGTTTTCCCCGGTTTGTACCGTCGTCGCAAGCCTTAAGGAGCCCTGCGGCTTCTTTGACTGTCAGGCTTCGGCCTTTGGGCAGACGTTCATATTTAACGCCTTTTATTGCTTGGATTTTCAAATAAGAAGACTGAGGCAGCTGATCCAATGTCCACGCCTCCTTTGCAACGGTTTTGAACGCCGTCAAATAAAGATTTTGAGTCGATCCGCAACACCTCCGAGCAGCCAGTTGTTTTTGGATCTCGGTCCAATGAATACGCTTCAATTTTGACCAATCGGCAGTCTCTATGTCTTTAGCCCCTAAAAAGTTAGCAATGTGCTTTAAACAGTTTGAAATCGTGATAACTGAGCGGGATGAACCGAGTCTTGCTAGATAAGCGAGGGCAGGATTCTTTTTTACTGATGTATTTGTGGTATTCGTTGCAATCATCTTGTTCAAAAAGTCTAATGTTAGATACCTAAGACACAAAAAAACTTTGCTTTGAATGCCTGAAGCAAATCGTCACGCTGCGTGGTCGTGAGATTGACTCCGGTGATAATGATTTTTCCTCCGGTAAAAGAAGCGTGATCGATTAAGCTTTGAGCAACGGTTCCGGGAACGTAGTGTCTGAAGAGATCCGTTAAAGAAGTCTTGGCTTCTTCCGGCAGAGCTGCTTGCAAACTGACAGTCGATAGAGCGGTTTGGCCTTGGCGCCCCAGTGAATCAAAAATATTGGCCGCGTTATTCGTCTGAAGCGTGCCGGACGAGTTCAGGCGTCCGTTCGTGGAAAATTCAAAGCCGTTTTGGAAGTTCACAGCACCGCTGTTGTTGAGGCTGCCGGAAATGGCATAGTGCGCAGTTTCAGTCCAGCTTCCCCGGTTGTTCAGTGTGCCTGAGCTTGTCAAGTTTCCGCGGGAAGTCACCGTGCCGGTTAGAGACAGCGTGCCTGTGTTTGTCAAACTCCCATAAAGATTGGCATTGCCAATGGTCAAATTGCCGGAGTTTGAGCTTGAACCGTTGGATTGATTGAAATTGGCTATTGAAAGGGTTGCAGCATTGGAAAGTGAACCATTTTCTTTATTTATCGTGCCAAAAACATAGGAGCCTTTGGTTACTGAAACCTGACCGCCTTTTTGGGTGAGGAGGCCTGTTTGATTTAAAGAACCACCAGCCAAAACGAGAGAATTTCCTATTGAAAAATTACCCGTTCTTTGGCCGATAATAATCGGCTGTTGGGTTATCAGTGAACCGCTGTTTAAGGCAACTCCATTATGGATATAAATATTGTTAGTGGAATTTTGATTAAATGAGCCGCCGTTAATATTGAGCTGCCCAATTTCTCCGGAAACATTCATGTTTTTAGAGGCTAGGTTGAAAATTCCCCAACTATTAAGGGTTCCGATGGAGAAATTACCTGTGCCGGAAGTATGAACGTCTGTTCCAAGTCCGCTGCCTGTTTTATGTCCGGTATTAAAGAACGAGGCTCCGTTGTTCAAATTCATAGTCCCGTTCACTACCAAGCGAGAGGTAAACGGAACGTACTGATAATTGACAGCTCTAGAGCCTAGATAAAGCCATCCGGAAACATTTAGATTTCTTGTTGTTAAAGAAGCATTGACGTTACTTGCACTTCCGTTCCCTACTTGACCAATAGAAACCCATGTTTCAGGGCCGAAACTTGTTGTTCCGTTGACTACCAAATTGACATTGGGGAAGTGTTCGTTGTCAGAAACACAGCCGATTAACAAATCATCATCCGAATTCGTTGTAGTCGTTCTAAGGTTGTAATCAAAATTGCCATTGATCGTTGTATCTTCACTAATAAAGAAAATACCGTTGTACTTATTTGGTAATCTGGGGTCGGCATTTAGAACATTCCCCTCTAGAACGACAGCTGCTTGTATAGCGCTACCAAATAATCCTCCGGCAAGTGTTAATACAGACGCCTTTAATTTTGCGTGGGTTGCTGTTTTCGCGAACTCCGAAACGGCCATAAAGCATCCCCGGGATTTGCTCCAGATCTTCTTGAAGATTTTGTTCATTTTTATTTCCTTTTATAATTGTGGTTACAAAGTGAACACGTTTCTTAAATGAGGTACTGATATGCAAGCTCTTGCGAATGAAATCATCCGGGTGCGCATCAACGAGCAGCTCAAAAAAGATGCAACCTTGGTTTTGGATTCCATTGGGTTAACCATGTCGGATGCAATCCGCATTTTTCTTATGCGACTTGTTGACGAAAAGGCTTTGCCCTTTGAGCTGAAAATGCCTAAGCATTTAGACATTTCACAAATGAGCAGACAAGATATAGACCAAGCATTTGAAGCCAGCTTCAAAGATTTTGAGGAAGGACGTTTTTGTTCGGCAGAAGAAGCTTTTTCTCGCATTAAACACAGAGACATCAAATGAACTTTCAGGTTGTTGTCTCTGAGAAAGCTCAGGAAGAATTGCAAGAAATTTACGACTACATTGCAGATACCGGATTTCCCCAAACGGCTGAAAAAGTAATTGCAGAACTCAAAGAAGCCATACTCTCTCTTAACTACATGCCTGAGCGTTGCCGTCTGTTTGATGTAGAACCTTGGAAGAGCAAGGGAGTAAGAGTTAAAGTAAACGGCGCGTATGGTATTTATTACACGGTAGGATCGGACAATACAGTCAGAATCCATCATGTATTTAATTGCCGGATGGATATTGCCCGACACTTTATGCTCAATTGAATAACTCATAAGAAACCTCCGAATACAAAACCGCTTAACTCAGAACTTCGAAAGAAGCGCTGGGTAAAGCGGTTTCTTGTTGGGCACTTAGGAGAAAAAACTTTGCTTTGAATGCCTGCACCAAATCGTCACGCTGGGTAGTCGTGAGATTGACGCCGGTCACGATCACTTTTCCGCCGGTAAAAGAAGCATGGTCAATCAAAGACTGAGCAACGCTTCCCGGGACGTAATGCCGGAATAGATCGGTCAACGCAGTTTTGGTTTCCTCCGGCAGAGCAGCTTGCAGACTGACCGTCGATAGAGCGGTTTGGCCTTGGCTGCCTAACGAGTCAAAGATATTGGCTGCATTATTCGTCTGAAGCGTGCCGGACGAGTTCAGGCGTCCGTTCGTGGCAAATTCAAATCCGTTTTGGAAATTCACGCTGCCGGTATTGTTGAGGTTTCCGGAAATGGCATAATGCGCGGTTTCTGTCCAGCTTCCCCGATTATTCAAGGTACCGCTGCTCGAGAGATTTCCCCGGCTAGTGACATTGCCGGTTAAAGAAAGCGTCCCGGTGTTACTCAGGGAACCGTACAGATCGGCATGACCGATAGTGAGGTTGCCGATATTGGCCGTCGTGCCGTTGGACTGGTTGAAATTTGTAATAGACAACGTACCTGCGTTGCTTAATGTTCCGTTCTCCTTGTTAATTGTTTCGATGCTGTAATTGCCTTTTTCAACAACAAAGTTCCCTGCTTTCTGAGTAATGAGCGCACGGTTTACCAAGTTTCCACCCGAAAGGATCAACGAGTCTCCGATTGAAAACTTCCCGATTCTCTGTCCGATTACGATGGAATCCGCTGTATTGAGGCTTCCGCCGTTTAAACGCACGGCTCCAGTGAAGTGGTAAGTATTATTCGCGGTTTGTTGAAAAGTTCCCGCTTCTTGGAAGAGATTGCCAAAATTTCCGACAACAGACTGACCGCCCAACATTCTGAAAATACCCCTGTTGCGGATATTTGCGATATTCATTTCAGAATTAAGATTGATGGAGCCGTAGATACCGTCGGAGTTGTTTTGGAAGAACCCACCGGAACCAATAGTAAGTGTGTCGGTAACGGTTACGTGAGCTTCACTAGATGAATTATGGTAGGTAGAGCGATCTCCGACGTTAACGGTTCCGTAAACATTCATATTCCCATTAACAATCAAAGTTCCTTTTGCAGGAGTCGAGCCCTGATTGTTATGTCCGAGAGCCATCCAGCCGTCGTTTGCCACTGTCAGATTGCCGTTGACGGTGAGGGTTATATCAGGGAAAGTTTCTTGACTGCGATTGGTGCAGCCGATATACAAATATTGCGGACCTTGTGATGCGGAATGAGTGAGGTTCCCGTTGACGGTCACATTGTCATAGACTGCGCCGTATTTATTTTGACTTCTGATTTGATTTGTCCCGATGTCTCCGCTCAATAACTCCAGAGCGTTAACGTTACTTGAGACAAAGAAAGGAGCAAAAGCCACAGAAATTAGCAGTGCTTTACCGGCATTTTGGCAAGCGCTAGTCATCGCTTCAGAGACGGCGACGAAGCACCCGCGAACTCTGCTCCATACTTTTTTATAAACATGATTCATTTTTCTCCTCCTCGGGATCTGATGCTTTAATCAGCACTGTTGAGAAACAGCACTGGTGAAAGCATCCGGGAGAAAAAACTTTGCTTTGAATGCCTGCACCAAATCGTCACGCTGGGTAGTCGTGAGATTGACGCCGGTGACAATGACTCTCCCTCCGGTAAATGTTGCGTGGTCAATCAAAGACTGAGCAACGCTTCCCGGGACGTAATGCCGGAAAAGATCGGTCAAGGCGGTTTTGGTTTCCTCCGGCAGAGCAGCTTGCAGACTGACCGTCGATAGAGCGGTTTGGCCTTGGCTGCCTAACGAGTC
>ENA-ORCM01002332-ORCM01002332.1-human-gut-metagenome-genome-assembly--contig:-NODE-2332-length-14070-cov-3.951762_pt1 | contig 14070 bp, 11 predicted proteins | sample MGYA00242906_ERZ507928 | MGnify/ENA primary metagenome ERZ507928 (study PRJEB26167, sample SAMN06115497) | human gut metagenome | host: Homo sapiens | place: China:Shanxi | collected 2015-05-07...
CCCTCGTACTGAGCGGTCCCCTCTGCCCTGCGGGCATCTCCCCACCCCGTGGGGAGTCACCCTTTTCAAGGGAGGCTGTATGTAAGCTTGCAAACGCCGTATTTAAGAAGCTTAACCACCTACACCAAAAAACACCTGAATATCAACATTACCGATACAGGCAAGGGCAACAACCGGCGTTGGCAAGCCCAAGGCGGACAGCGAGGAACGAGCGAATTCCGCCGGACGGTTTCGGTGTGGCTGCACTAGAAAATTGCTGCCCTTGGGCAAGTCTGTGGGACGATGCGGGCATCGCTCCCTACACATTCCAAGAAGTCACCGCCCCATTATTTCCCCACGCAGAAGCGGGAGAACACGTCGTTTACCACGGCTTCGGAAACCCGTTCGCCGGTGAGGGTGAGCAAGGCATCGGCAGCTTCTTCCAGCAGGACGGTCACCGCGTCCAGCAGTTCCCCTGCGTCCAGTGCTTCCAGTGCCAGCTGCACCTGCTCCCGTGCCTGCTCCAGACACTGCTTCTGGCGGGCATTTGCCACAATTCCCAGTTCCGGTGTGACTTCTGCCTGATAGAACAGTTCCTCCACCGCCTGCTGCAATTGCTCCAGCCCGCTGCCCTCTCTGGCTGCCATGGTAATTACGCGGGAGAAATGCGGCTCCAGTTCGTCCGTGTCCAGCTGTGCAGACTGGTCGGACTTATTCAGGATCGCGATCACCGGCTTCTCCGGCAGCTGTTCCAGCATGCGGCGGTCGTCGTCGTCCAGCGGTCGGGTGGTGTCGAACACGGCGAGAATCAGGTCTGCCTGTGCCAGCCGTTCCTCGGCGATCTTCACGCCCATTTGTTCGATCACATCTTCGGTTTTCCGCAGTCCTGCCGTATCCGACAGCCGCAGTGTCACATTGCCCAGCCGGATCTGTTCCTCCACCACGTCCCGCGTAGTGCCGGCAATTTCCGTGACAATGCTCCGCTGGCTGCCGGACAGGAGATTGAACAGAGTGGATTTGCCCACGTTGGGCTTGCCCACAATGACTGCCGACACGCCGGACTGCAAGATCCTGCCATAGTCGTAGGTAGCAAGGGTACTGTCCAGCTGTTCCAGCACCGGCTGGAGGGCGGTGTGCAGGCTCTCCGGTGTCACTGCGGGGATCTCGTCCTCGGGGTAGTCTGCCCACGCTGCCAGATCTCCCAGACTGCGGACGATGCCCTGCGAGATCTGCTGCACGCGGTGAAACAGTGCTCCGTTCTGCTGGGCGTGGGCGAATGCCAGTTCCCGTTTTCCGGCGGCACCGATCACGTCCATGACGGCTTCCGCCTGTGTCAGTGTCATTTTGCCGGCAAGGAATGCCCGCTTGGTGAATTCTCCGGCTTCTGCCGGCTGGGCACCGGCAGCGTAGACTGTTTCCAGCAGCTGGCGGGTGACAAAAATGCCGCCGTGACAGGAAAATTCCACGGTGTCCTCGCCGGTATAGCTATGCGGGGCACGGAACACAGTGGCGATGCCGTCGTCCAGTTCGCTGCCGGCGGTATCCAGAAAGCTGCCATAGACACAGGTATAGCCGGACATCTCGGCGAGAGATTTTCCGCCGGTGCTCCGGAAGCACTGCTGTGCAACGGAGATTGCGGTATCACCGGAAATACGGATCACGGCAATGCCGCCGGCAGCGTGTGGGGTTGCGATTGCTGCAATGGTATGCATAATAGATTCTCCTTCTGCGGCGGGTCACCGCTGACCTTACGCCCCGCGGCGGGTCGCCGCTGACCCTACGCCCCAATTTCAAGTGTAAAAAGGGTAATGTTACGGCGGCAGCAGCCGCCTGTTCGCCCCGCCGGGGGATTTTTGTGGCGTGTAATCTTCGTGTGATACTTGACCTTGTAGTACAGGTGAAATGCGAACTCTTTTCTTTTTTTGCTTCTTTTTTTCTTTTCAGTAAAGAAAAGAAAGAAGCGTAACTCTTTGTGAAACCGGTTGGCTGCTGTAGCGGGGAAAGAATCCCTCCACCGCCTAACGGCGGTCCCCCTCGTACTGAGCGGTCCCCTCTGCCCTGCGGGCATCTCCCCACCCCGTGGGGAGTCACCCTTTTCAAGGGAGGCTGTATGTAAGCTTGCAAACGCCGTATTTAAGAAACTTGACCGCTTGCACAAGTGACACCTCAAAGAGCCAACACTGCAAATACAGGCAAGGGCAACAACCGGCGTTGGCAAGCCCAGGCGGACAGCGAGGTACGAGCGAATTCCGCCGGACGGTTTCGGTGTGGCTGCACTAGAAAATTACTGCTCTCGGGCAAGTCCGCGGGGCGATGTGGGCATCGCCTTCTACACATTCCAAACAGATACAACAAAACGGACTGCATTGCTACAATCCGTTCTGTGATCTGCGTTCAGTTTCCGATCAGAATTCGATCTTGCCGTACAAGCCGGTGTTAAGTTCGTCCTCCGGCTTCGGCTTTTTATAATCCCGTTCGAAGCTGGTCTTCATGGAATCCAGATTCTTCCGGCGGAAATCTTCCGGCTTCTTTTCCCGATAGGGACGCTTGCCCCCGCGGTTCTGACCGCCCTTGCCGCCGCGGTTTCCGCCGCTGCGTCTGCCGGTGGTAGAAGAAACTACGACCTTCCGGTACGGATCTTCGCCGACGCTCTTGGAAGTCACGCCCTCGATCTCCGAGATCTTGCTGTGAATGATGCGGCGTTCGTAGGGATTCATGGGTTCCAGCGTGGTGGAACGACCGCTGCGGAGCACGCTCCGTGCGATTTTTTCTGCCAGCTGTTCCAGTGTCTTGCGACGCTTTTCCCGATAGCCGTTGCTGTCCAGCAGCAGGCGGCAGTAATCCTCGCTGTCCTTATTCACCAAGATCGATGCCAGATACTGAATGGAATCCAGTGTTTCGCCTCGTCTGCCGATGATCGTGCCGCTTTTATTATCGCTGCGAAGTTCCATGCGAATGCCGTTTGCGGTACGCATGGTGCTGATGGTCACGGTAATGCCCATGGCAGCGTAAATGTCTGCGATATACTGTCTTGCACGGAGCAGGTTCGGGGACATTTCGCCCTCGGTCAGAATGGTTTCGATCGCTTCGGACTCCATGCCCCGTGTGGGCGAATTGTCGTCCTTGTCAATAATGATCTCCTCCACGGAAGAAACCGCTTCCTGTACCGGTCGGGAAACCGGCATTGCCGGTGCGGCTTCTGCCTGCGGCTGCGGGGCTTCCGGCTGTTCCGGAGCCTTGGCTTCTGTGGTTTCTGCCGGTGCAGCTTCTTCTGCTGCTTCGTACACTGCTTCTACCTGTGCTTCCCGCTTTACCTTTCCGAAAATTCCTTTTTTCGGTTCTTCCAGAATGCGGAACACGATCTGGTCTTCAGAAACGCCGAACTTTTCGACCGCCAGATGCTTTGCTTCTTCGATGCTTTTTGCAGTGAAAATCTCTTTCATTCTCATTCATCCCTTTCCTTGGTAATGGGATTTCACAGGGCGGTTCCCTGTGAACTGTGGTAATTGATTTTTCGCGGATGATTATTTCTGATCGCCGCTGTCCTCCGTGCTGTCGGATTCGTCATACGTTTCGCCGTACTTTTCTGCCATGCGTTTCCGTGCGTCTTTCAGCACCTGCTGGTTATACTTGTTCAGTTCCGAACGGGACATATCCTTGGTTTCTTCTACATATTTTTCCCGCTGGTTCATGACGTCATTACCCTGCTGTACGTCCATCATACGCTGCATGAAGCTCTTTTTGCCGTTGGCGTATTTCTTGGCGTTCTTCTGGTTTTCCTTTTCACAGATCGCCTCGATACGCTCCTTGGTGAAGTAGCAGTTCAGACCGACGCTCTGGATCAGGGAGAAGAAGGACGAGCATACCCAGTAGAAGCCGACACCTGCCGGCACCTGAAATGCGAACCAGACGGAGAAGATCGGCATTGCATAGAGCATGATGTTCATGCAGCCCATATTCGGCATGCCGGGATTCTTTTTCTTCTGGTAGATCTGCATATAAATGGTCAGTGCCAGCTGGAGCACGCCGGACAGCACCGGAATCAGGAACAAGCCGATCGCGGTAGCGTTCCACACGTCAGGGTGCCACGACGGCACTTCGCCCAGATTGATGCCGAACAGGTTGAACTTGTCATAGAATTCGGTCATCTTTGCGGAGAGGTTGTCCCCCAGCACGCTCTGGAATGCACTGGCATCGCTGTGCTGTGCACTCAGGATCGCCAGTTCCCGCCGGAGGCTGGTGCCCTGCTTGGCGAGTTCCGGATTGACATTCTGGACGATCTCAAAAGCACTGGAGATCACGCTGTCTTTCATCTTGAGGATAAAGGACAGCGGCTTATATACAACGTCCAGAATGCCGAACAGGATAAAGAACTGGAGGAACATAGGCAGGCAGGAAGCACCGGGGTTGATGTTTTCCTCCTGATACAGTTTCATCTGTTCTTCCTGCATCTTCTTGGGGTCGTCCTTATACTTTTTCCGCAGCTTTTCCAGCTTCGGATTGAACCGCTGCATTTTTGCGGAATTTTTCTGCTGCTTATACGAAATGGGAAACAGGATCAGCTTGGTGAAGATCGTGAACAACAGGATCGCCAAAGCATAGTTGTCTACCAAGTCGTAGATCAGACGCATGATCCAGCCGAACGGCTTTCCGCACAGATCATATAAAAAATCACTCATAAAATTGTTTAACCCTTTCTGTTGTGTCGTATTGCCCGCACATACCGCCCAAAGACTTCCCGCGGCGGATCCAGATGTTCCGGAACGTAATCGATACCGCCGGGATTCCACGGGTGACAGTGCAGCAGACGCCGCAGGGCGAGAAAGCCGCCCCGCAGCACACCAAACCGCAAAATTGCAGTCTGTGCATAACAGGAACAGGTCGGATAAAACCGGCACACAGCCGGAGTTAGGCGGGAGAATTTCTGGTACAGGCGGATCAGTGCCGCCGCCAGATACCTCATTTCGGTTTTCCCCCTTCCGACGGCGGTTCCACCAGTTTACGGATACGGCGAACGCCGCTTCCTGCCAGATAGTCACGCAGTTGTGTGGAGCGAATGCCCACAATAGAGGGCAACGCCACAATGACCATGTCCATTCCCACCGGCATCAGGTGTTCGGTTTCCCGATATGCCTGCCGGATCACACGGCGGGCACGGCTGCGTTTTACGGCACACCCGACTTTTTTCCCTACGGTAATGCCCAGCCGGTTATACTTTCGTCTGGTCTTTCGCAGATAAATGATCGCATACGGCGATGCAATCTTTTTTCCCCGCTGATACAGCAGCTGAAAGTCCCGATTCTGGTTGAGGATCACTGTTTTCTCCATTGCTTGCACTCCATCTTTTTGTGTTCAGAGCCTGTTGACGGTTTTTACCGGAAAAAGCAAAAGCGTACTCCGAATCTTCCGTGTGCCGGCGGCGGACTGTCTGACCTTGTACCATGGCGGTATGGGTCAGTTTTCCGCAGCCGGCACATCGGCGAATTCAGAATACGCTCCTCGAAAAAACAAAAGACCACAAACCAATGGCGTTGTGGTCCGACTTCGATCAGTGGCTCAGTCTTGCTCTGCCCCGTGCTCTTCTGCGAGCTAAAACCTTTCTACCGTTCGCAGTGGCCATTCTCTTGCGGAAGCCATGCACCTTTTTCCGATGAATCTTCTTCGGCTGATATGTTCTCTTCAAAACAGTACCTCCTTTCTCGCTCAGACGGCAGAACTGCCGTCCCACAGATTCCTTGGAAGTCCACCCAGACCGGACGAGCCTGTCTGCGTGAATCCATTTACCATATATTATAGCGGATTCCGTTTTATTTGTCAAGCCCTCCGGCAAACTTTTTTGCGAAATTTTCGGCTTTTTTTCTTTTTCCACAGGTTCTCCACAGCTGTTTTGGGCAGGCTGCACGGATTTTTTGTCGGTTTTTGACGTTTTTTACAAAGACAATTCCGCCGGCTGCCCCAGCGTTCCGGAGCAGGACGGCATTCCAGCAACGCGGCAGCCGGCTCCGGTGCCTGCGTTTTGCCGTTGCTGCCTGTGGAAAACGCCCGTTTTTTGTCCGTTTTTGCTCTCCACAGTTTCCTCAGGTTTCCACGTGGAAATTTTGTGGAATTCATAAAGTTTTCCACAATAGGGGTTGATTTTCCACAGATGATGTGGTATACTATTATATTAAGAATACCTGTTGAAAGACAGGTGGAAAGTCTGCGGAAAACGGTTTTCCACAACCTCCGTTCCGCAGAATTCGCCTGTCCGGCAGACCACGGAGATTCCCGCAGATCCTGTCGGACAGGCTTTGAAGTTACATAAGGAGGATCCCCCATTTATGAATTCAATTGATGAAGCCTTCTCCAGTGTCAAACAGTACTGCCGGAAAGAGGGCCGGATCTCAGAGGCTGCCATGAAGCTCTGGATCGATATTATGAAGCCGGTACAGCTGGACGGCTCGGTGGCAGTGTTCACCGTGCAGTCCGAGTTCCAGAAAACCGTTGTTATGAACACTTACAACGCCCTGCTGAAAGAGGCATTTCTCAACGTGCTGGGACTGGATGTCAAGATCCAGATCAATGTCGTCACACCGGAAGAAAATGACAACCCGCTTTCTGAAAACAGCAACGCCAAGGATTACGACGAGCTGGCACGCCGCCACGAGGAACTGGAGCACAGCTTTGAGGGTGCCAACTATGAGTACACCTTCGCCACATTCATTGTCGGCGGCTCCAATGAGTTCGCCTACGCTGCCTGCACCGCCGTGGCAAAAGAACCGGGCAAGAACTACAACCCCCTGTTCATCTACGGTCCCTCCGGTCTGGGAAAGACTCACCTGATGCACGCCATTGCCAACCAGGTGCACGAAAATCACCCTGAATACAAGATCATTTACGTCACCAGTGAAGAATTCGGCAACGACTTCCTCTCCTGCATCAACGACAACAACATGGCTCGGTTCCACGACAAGTACCGGAACGCCGACGTGCTGCTGATCGACGACATTCAGTTTTTCAGCAACAAGGAACGCATGCAGGAAGAATTCTTCCACACGTTCAACAAGCTCCACGCTGAGGGCAAGCAGATCGTGATCACCTCGGATAAGCCGCCCAAAGAGCTGAAAACGCTGGAAGAACGTATCCGCAGCCGGTTCGAGTGGGGTCTGATCACCGACATCAGCACACCGGACTTTGAAACCCGCATCGCCATTATCCGCCGCAAGGCAGAACTGTTGGATCTGTATATTCCCGACGATGTGGCGGAGTTTATTGCCAACCGTCTGAAAACCAACATCCGACAGCTGGAGGGTGCCGTCAAGAAGCTGAAAGCCCTGAAGCATCTGGCAGGTTCGCCCCCGTCCATTTCCATGGCACAGAGCGTCATCAAGGACATTCTCAGCGACGACCAGCCGGCTCCGATCACCGTGGAGAAGATCATTCTGGAAGTGGCTGACGTGTACGGCGTTTCTCCGGAGGACATTCGCAGCAGCAAACGCTCCAGCCAGATTTCCACCGCCCGCAAGGTGGCGATCTATGTGGTCCGTGAGATCACCCAGATGCCTTTGCAGGCGATCGGCACGGAATTCGGCGGCCGTGACCACTCCACCATTGTCTACTCCATCAGCAACATTGAAACGGCAATGAAGCACGATGACCATCTGAAGCAGCTGGTCGAGGACACCATCAAAAATATCCGCAACAAAAGCCACGCATAAAGAACTGGGAAAGGACACTGCAGAACATGTGGAAAACAGGATTTTGCAGTGCTTTTTTGCCGATTCCACAGGAATCCCACCGGCATCAACGAGTTTTCCACCTGCGTTTCAACAGTCTGTTGAAAATTCATGTGCAGAAAAAGTGCCCGCTGTGTCCGCGGCATTTGACAACTGCAAAAGAGGGCTTGTGGAATCTGTAGTAGAAAGCTGTGGAATGTGTTTTCCACAGCTTGTGGAAGCGGTATTTCAAGTGCGGCAGGTTTTCCACGATTTTTTCCACAAACTTTTGTTTTCCACTCCACAAACTTTCCACTTTTCCCGTGTGAAAAAAGCTTTCCACTTTTCCGGAAACTTTCCACAAGCGGTCTGTGGGAAAGATCTGCCCGAAATTCCAAGGAGAATCTGCGGTTTCCACTTTTCCGGAGCCTCTATTATTACTACTATATATTCTTTTCTTTGTATTCTGTCTTTTCGCAGCTTCGCTGCAAAAAACAGCAGATAGCATGTGCTGTGCACTGTGGATGGACAGCAAAAAACTGTTCTCGATACAGCTGCAAAAACAAGAAATACGGCTGAACTGCGTGATGTTTTCTGTCCACGAAGTGACTGCAAAAGGACAATCGGAAAGACATCGGACAACACAGATACAAAACGGATACAGCGTTGTCCGGGACACACATTCCGAACCCCATTCAAAATTGACCGATCCATTGGATCTGAATAAAGGAAGACGACCCATGATAAAATTTACTTGTGACCGACAAACATTCTATACTGCCATTACCCATGTGGCAAAGGGTGTTTCTCAAAAATCCACCATTCCGGCACTGGAACGCCTGAAGCTGCGGCTGGATCACGACAATCTGGAACTGACCGGCTATGATCTGGAATTCGGAATCCAGCGGAGCATTGAAGTCGAATCAGACTGCTCCGGCGAATTTGTGATCCTTCCCCGTCTGCTGAGTGAGGCTGTCCGCCGGTTCTCCGGCAATATGGTAACCATGGAAGTGGATGACAACTATGTGGTAAAACTGTTCTGTGATGCCACCGAGTTTCAGATCTCCGCCATGTCCTCTGAGGAATATCCGGCTCTGCCCAGTCTGGATCTGAACGTCGGCATGCAGATCGAACAGCCGGTATTGAATTCCATGATTCGCCAGACAAGTTATGCAACTTCTGTCAGCGAGGCGAAACCAGTGCTCACCGGCGAATTGTTTGAGGTGGAGGGCGATACCCTTCATGTGGCAGCCATTGACGGCTACCGGCTGGCAGTCCGGCAGGAACCCATTTCCAGTGCGGAGAATTACCGTTTTGTGGTTCCCAAACGGATGCTGCTGGAAGTGGCAAACATGCTCCACGATGACGCAGAGGAACTCTGCACCATTTCTGCGGACCGGCGGCACGTGGTATTCGAATTCAACGGCTATACGGTATTCTCCCGCCTGCTGGAGGGCGAGTTCCACAACTACCGCAGCAGCATTCCTGCCAGCTATGAAACTGAGATCACCGTGGACACCAGTGCCCTGACCCGTTGTCTGGAACGCTGCTCCCTGCTGATCAGCGGCAAGTACAACGCACCGGTTCGCTGCACGTTTGCTGACGGCAGTCTTGGCGTGTGGTGCAAGACCGGTATTGGTGAGATCAACGACAAAATTCCGGTGGAGATCAGCGGCAAAGATGTCACCATCGGCTTTGATAACCGTTTTCTGCTGGACGCTGTCCGTGCGGCAGACTGTGACAAGGTAAAAATCCAGCTGAGCGGCGGCAACCGTGTGGCAAAACTGGTTCCGCCGCAGGGCGAAAGCTTCATTTTTCTGCTGATGCCGATCCAGCTGCGGGGATAAGCGTGTCACACAGAATGTTTCACGTGAAACAAGGGCAGTGCTGCTGAGGGAAATTCTTTTCTTAATGTATTGGATTTTACGGAGAAATCTCTTGGAACGTGTAGGGGGATGCCCACATCGCCCCGCGGACTTGCCCGAGGACAGCAATTTTCTAGGGCAGCCGCATCGAAACCGTCCGGCGGAATTCGCTCGTTGCCCTCGCTGTCCGCCTGGGGCTTGCCAACGCCGGTTGTTGCCCTTGCCTGTATCGGTAATGTTGATATTCAAGTGTTTTCTGGTGCAGATGGGTGACTTTATTTCATACGGCGTTTGCAAGTTTGTATTTCTAGGCTCCCCTTTAGGGCACCCGAAGGGCGTGCCTTGTGCTGAGCTGGCAAGCCGTAGGCTTGACTGAGGGGTTCCCCGCCACAGCAGCCAACCGGTTTCACAAGGAGTTACGCTTCTTTTTTTCTTTACTGAAAAGAAAAAAAGAAGCAAAAAAAGAAAAGAGTTCGCGTTTCACTTGTACTACAAGGTCAAGTATCACACGAAGATTACACGTCGCAAAAATCCCCCGGCGGGGCATACAGGCGGCTTGTCCGCCGTAACACTACCCTTTTCACACTTGAAATTGGTGCGTAAGGTCAGCGGCGATCCGCCGCACAAAAATCTTTTCGCGGGCGAACAGGATTTGTCTGCAATATTTATAAATATTCATATCAATTGAGGTGATACCTATGGAATATTATCACATGGGAACTTATGACGTCGCTGTGATCGGTGCCGGTCACGCCGGTGTAGAAGCCGCCTTGGCTTCTGCCCGCCTTGGCTGCCGCACAGTGCTGTTTACCATATCTCTGGATCAGATCGCCAACATGCCCTGCAACCCGTCTATCGGCGGCACGGCAAAAGGGCATCTGGTGCGGGAGATCGACGCTCTGGGCGGCGAAATGGGAAAGGCTGCTGATGCCTGCTTTCTCCAGAGCCGCATGCTGAACCGCGGCAAAGGGCCGGCTGTTCACAGCCTGCGGGTACAGGCAGACCGCGTTCGCTACCACAACTACATGAAACAAGTCTGCGAAAAAACACCCCTGCTGGAGATCAAGCAGGCAGAGATCGCAGAGATCCAGACCGAAAACGGCAGAGTAACCGGTGTTGTCACTTCGCTGGGAGCACAGTACACTGTTTCCGCCGCCGTAGTTGCCACCGGCACATATCTGAACGGCAGAATCCACGTGGGACAGGTTTCCTACGAAAGCGGTCCCGATGCGGCTCTTCCCAGCCGTCCGCTTGGAAAAAATCTACAGGAACTGGGGCTGCGAATGCGGCGGTTCAAGACCGGTACTCCCTGTCGTGTCCACCGCCGGAGCATTGACTTTGATGCCATGGAACGGCAGGACGGCGACGAGGACATTGTGCCGTTTTCATTCGGCTCTGATCCGTCCCAGATGCACAATCAGGTTTCCTGCTACATCACCTATACCAACGAGGAAACCCACCGCATCATTCGGGAAAATCTTCACCGTTCGCCGCTGTTCTCCGGACAGATCGAGGGCATCGGCCCCCGCTACTGCCCGTCTATCGAAACCAAAATTGTCCGCTTTGCCGACAAGCCGCGGCATCAGCTTTTCGTGGAACCTATGGGGCTGGAAACCGAGGAGTATTATTTGCAGGGCATGTCGTCCTCTCTGCCGGAAGATGTCCAGCTGGCATTTCTGCGGACGATCCGCGGACTGGAACACGTGGAGATCATGCGTCCGGCGTATGCTATCGAATATGACTGCGTAGACCCCACAGAACTGCGGGCATCGCTGGAGAGCAAGAAGATCGCCGGACTGTTCGGAGCAGGACAGTTCAACGGCAGTTCCGGCTACGAGGAAGCTGCCGCACAGGGACTGGTTGCCGGCATCAATGCCGCACTGGCAGTGCAGGGCAAGCCGGCGTTTGTCATGGACAGAGCCACTTCCTATATCGGCACGCTGGTGGACGATCTGGTGACCAAGGGCTGTGAGGATCCCTACCGCATGATGACTTCCCGCAGCGAGTACCGGCTGATCCTGCGGCAGGACAACGCTGACCAGCGTCTGATGCCGCTGGGACACGAACTGGGGCTGCTCTCCGAGGAACGCTATCAGCACATGCTGGAAAAATACCGCCTTGTGGCACAGGAGAAAAAGCGGGTGCTGAAAACCAATCTGGCACCCGCTCCGGAACTGAACGCATTTCTGGAACAGCACGGCACCTCCGGTATCACTACCGGCTGTAAAGTCGCAGACCTGATTCGCCGTCCCCAGCTGGGTTATGCTGTCATTGCTCCCTTTGACCCCACCCGTCCGGCACTGGATCCGGTGATCGGGGAACAGGTGGAGATCCAGATCAAGTACGACGGCTATATCCCGAAGCAGCTGGAACAGATCGAACGCATGCGGAAGCTGGAAAACCGGAAGCTGCCGGAGGACTTGGACTACACCACCATTCACGGGCTGCGGCTGGAAGCTGCGGAAAAACTGAACGCCCACCGTCCCCAGAATCTGGGACAGGCGAGCCGTATCTCCGGCGTATCACCGGCGGATATTTCTGTGCTGATCGTCTGGGACGCTGCAAAGGAGGGAAATGCATGATGACATACGAAGCGGCGAAGCAGCTGTTTGACGGAGCAGGACTGCCTCTGACGGAGAGCCACTTTGCCCAGTTCCAGTGCTATCTGGCGGAGCTGACGGAAACCAACCGGCACATGAATCTGACGGCGATCACCGAGCCGGCAGAGGCTTGGGAGAAGCATTTTCTGGACTGTGCGATCTTGCTGCAAAAGGTGCAGCTGCCGCTGGGGGCGACCTGTATCGACGTGGGTACCGGAGCCGGTTTTCCCGGCATGGTGCTGGCACTGCTGCGGCCGGATTTACAGGTGACACTGTTGGACAGCCTGCAAAAACGTATCGGGTTTCTGGAGCAGACAGCGGCAAAGCTGGGACTTGCCAATGTCCGCTGTATCCACGCCAGAGCCGAGGACGGGGCGAAGCTGCCGGAACTGCGGGAGCAGTTTGACATGGCGACCGCCAGAGCTGTGGCAGCCATGCCGGTGCTGATGGAATACTGCCTGCCGTTTGTGAAGCAGGGCGGCGTGTTTGCCGCAATGAAAGGACCGTCGGAAACGGCGGAGCAGGCAGAAACAGCGGCGAAGCTGCTGGGCGGCGAGATCGTCGGCGAAGAAAGCTATACTCTGCCCACTGCCGGCGAACGGAAGCTGATCCGGCTCCGGAAAATTTCTCCCACACCTCAGAAGTACCCCCGCCGCAGCGATAAGATCAAGAAACAGCCGCTGGGGTGAGATACGGCGTTAAGTAGGGGCGATGCCGCCCCGCAGGCTTGCCAGAGGGCAGGAATTTTCTAGTGCAGCCATGTCAAAACCGTCCGGCGGAATCGCTCGTTGCCCTCGCTGTCCGCCTGGGGCTTGCCAACGCCGGTGGTTGCCTTTTCCTGTATCGGTAATGTTGATATTCAAGTGTTTTCTTGTGCAGGTGGGCGACTTTATTTCATACGGCGTTTGCAAGCAGTATATAAGCCTCCCTTGAAAAGGGAGGGGAACCGCCGTCAGGCGGTGGAGGGATTCCGCGGACACAGCACAACCCGTCCTATAATCCCACTGATTCAGACAACTTCATATCTCCATAAACGCACAGACCGGCTCTCCAGTCTGTTCGTTCTGATTGTTGAGCCAAACATTTTCAAATTATTCCTTGACACACATTCTGCAATATGGTACACTAAATTTAACCGAAAAGGCAATTCAGCGAAAGGAATGAACAACACGATGTTTCGAAGTTATGACCTCAGCGGCGTGTGGGACTTTTCCATGGCACAGATGGCAAAGGGCACTTTTCCCACGGCGTTTTCCGATACCATTTCACTTCCCAATACCACCTCTCTCGCCAAAAAAGGCACCCCCAATCCCAGACGGGAAACCGGTTTTCTCACCGATGCCTACGCTTTTGAAGGGCAGGCGTGGTTCCGCAAAAAAATCTATATCGATCCGGAACTGATCGACCCTGACACCGGCTGCTGCCCCATGAAGCTGACGCTGGAACGCACCCGCATGACGACCCTCTGGATCGACGGCAGGCGGGTGGGCAGCTGTGACAGTTTGTGCACGCCTCACGTCTATGACATCACCGCCTATGTGACCAAGCCGCTGGTGGCGATTCTGGTGCTGGTGGAGAACACCGGCTATCCCACCAAGGGCGGCCACCTCACCTCGCCGGACACCCAGTCCAACTGGAACGGCATCACCGGTCAGATGACGCTGGAAGTGTTTCCGGATGTCTATGCAGACCATGTGCAGGCGTATCCGAATCCGGCGGAAAAAAATGTCACCCTCACCATGCAGCTTCACGGGGCATCGACGGCAAGCTTTACCGCCACCGGCAGCGTCATGGAGGACGATGAGGAGGACAGCATTCCGCTGTTTCAGGCACAGCTGACGGCGGACGAAAACGGCATGGCTTCGGTGACGATCCCGCTGGACGAGGCGTACTATGCGTGGAGCGAATACCACCCCGCCATGTATTATCTGG
>ENA-ORCM01002333-ORCM01002333.1-human-gut-metagenome-genome-assembly--contig:-NODE-2333-length-14061-cov-5.479548_pt1 | contig 14061 bp, 11 predicted proteins | sample MGYA00242906_ERZ507928 | MGnify/ENA primary metagenome ERZ507928 (study PRJEB26167, sample SAMN06115497) | human gut metagenome | host: Homo sapiens | place: China:Shanxi | collected 2015-05-07...
TATCATACATTTTCGCAAAAGTGATACCTTTTAGCAAAAGCCTATTATTCAGCAGAGTTTCAAAACACCCCACTGCTGCGATATTCAAATGGTTCATTCATAAGGCTACAAAACACATATCCATTTTCGTTCCTTAATATCCCACAAACCGCAGAAAATCAAGGTTTCTTTGAAAGCAGACATACGGTTTCAATATTCCCCTGAACTTTGATTTTATACTGCATAGCGAAAGTATGCAATATATTTTCAAAGTGGGGTATAAGATTTACCCCCGTAAAATAACTACCCCTTCTAATCAATAGTTGCTATTATTCGATTTTTTAATCTTTCCGGAATTTCTTCCTCTGTTTCCCAAATGATTGTATTCTTTTGTGCTATGTCAAAATGTAGCCGCACATCCTTTTTACATAATTGGATCACTGGCTTTCCTAAGCCCATCGCATATCCTTCTTCAAAGTACGCTCCATTATTTTGATGCGACAAATCTACCACAACAAATTTACTATCTCTTATGTATTTTAATAACTCTGGAGTTATAAAATCATTATGTTCTACTTCATCAATAAAAATTGCTACATAGCCAGCTGACATTATACCTTGGCGTATCATTTCTCTGAGTTTTTTTGTATCATCTCCAAATTTCATGGCAACTAAAACATTTTTACCATTTGCAGTATTCTTCTGAATAGCATCTACTCTGGCATAACCTTCTGGTGATAATGTGATAGGTCGATCATTTTCTCCACCATTCCATGACTGTGGTGATAAGATGTAATTCCTATCAACTAAAAACTTTATCATATAATTCATCTGTGCCTGTATTGCATCATCAGTTCTCTTTTTATGATTACCATCTTTATAATCGTATCTATCAACAAAAAGGCAACTGATCATTTCCTCTTTTGGTAGTTTAACATATTCACCCATGTGCCTAATACGAGAATTCAAGTGAAGTAAAATATTATCCACTTTTTCAGCAAAGGTTTTTGGATACCAGTTTTCTACGTTTTCATTTTCCAATCTGACTGGATGCCCGTGTGTAACATCTCCATGTTCAAAATTTTTCTTGTACTCATCACAGCGCTCTTTACTCATGGTAGTAAAATATCTGTATTCTTTCATGCTTTCCTTAAATCCATTGTACAGTAGGTATGAACTCAAGTGATTCAAATTGAACTCTGTTAATTCTGCAAATTGCACATAATACTCATATCTGCCACAAATCGGACATGAATAAAAATATTTGACCGGGTCCATGGAATGTTGCATATATGCTTTAGCTCCACACACAAAACATGTTCCGTTGCTTTCCATTTGCTCTCCTCCTAACGTCTTCACTTTTGCGAAAAAGTATCCTTTCGCCAAAATGTATATTTCTTATTCCCAAAAGCCTATCCCCTGGGGTAAAACTCCAGTTATATCATCACTCTATGGAAACAGAAACACACATCTATTTTATTCCCAAAATGGCGAAATCCTTTGATTTATTGGGCTTTTCTCGACAGAAGGCAGACTGTTTCAACATGCCCCGTCATCGGAAACAAATCAACCCCCACCATCTTTTCAACCCTATACCCCTTCTTTTTAAGCACTCCAAGGTCACGCGCAAGCGTGTCCGGGCCGCAGGATATGTAGACTATCTTTTTCGGTGCAAGCTTTGCAACACAGTTTAGAAAAGTCTCGTCACTTCCCGAACGCGGAGGGTCCATGAATACAACATCCGCGTGCTGTCCGTCGGCTGCCATGCGGGTCATAAATTTTCCGGCATCATCGCAGTAGAAACGGATGTTGTCCATATTGTTGCGCTTTGCATTGGCGATGGCATCCTTCACGGCGTCGGTGTTCAGCTCAACACCGATGACATTTCCGCCTTTTCCTCCAGCCTGCCCGGCCATATATGAAGCCGCGGTGATTCCGATTGTACCGATTCCGCAGTATGCGTCTATGACCGTCTCATTTCCTGTAAGCCCGGCAAATTCAATCGCCTTGTTATAGAGGATTTCCGTCTGGACGGAATTTATCTGATAGAAAGACTTTGGCGATATTCGGAAGGTATTGCCGCACAGCACGTCCTCAATATAACCCTTTCCGTAGAGTGTCTGTTCCCTGTCACCCAACACCATCGATGTGCGCCTGTCATTGATATTCATTACTATTGTTGTTATTTCCGGGTGCTCCTTTAAAAGAGCCTTTACAAAATTATTTTTGGATGGAAACATCGTGCTTGAGAGGACAAGCACAACCATAATCTGTCCGGTGCTGTGTGCTGTTCTGATGAGAACATGGCGGAACAGACCTGTTCTTCTGTCCTCATCGTAGACCTTAAGCTTGAATGATGGGATGAGCTTTCTGATTGTCGCAATTATCTCATCGGCTTTTTCATTTTCGATAAGGCAGTTATCGACCGCAACAACCCTGTGCGTTCCCTCCTCATACACACCGGATATGACATTCCCCTTTCTGTCCGTTGTGAAAACGGCATGTACCTTGTTGCGGTAATGCAGCGGCTCATCCATGCCAAGCACTTCTGTAAGCCTGCCGTATGGTGCTAAAAGCTTTGCAAGGGCAGCCTTCTTTATCTTAAGCTGTTCTGCGTAATCATGCTTAAGCAGGTTACAGCCACCGCATTTTTTGTCATAAGGGCAATTATATTTCATATTCTTCTCTCTTTTCTCCATTTCGTTAACTTTTCATAGATAATTGCGATACCCTTCAAACTATTCAGAGCTATCCCATGTTCATAATAATCCCCCTGTCACTGCTTTTGCAGTGGCTCAAATAGTAATGAAAAACTTGCTTTTTACGATTTCGCACTATTACCTCTGCACAGCTATATTTTTACCGCCTGCTCTCCTGCCTACACCCCCGCCAGCATATCAAAATCCGGTATGAAGCTGTCCTTCGCGACATCGCCCTCCTGAATGAAGGCATTCTCAACACCAAGGTCAATTGCGTAGTCCACAACCTCGTCATACTCCTCCTGTGTGACACATCTTCCAAGCTCAGGGTAGAGCGCATTAAGCTTTCCGCCGGGCATAAGCTCCGGCATCGGGGTGTACTGGCTCATTATGCTCATATATATGTCATCCCCATAGGTGTCATAGAGGTATTTTACAACTGCCTTTGAATCCGCGGTGCACCCGGGGAGCACCAGATGGCGCACTATCATTCCACGCTTCATTATAAGACCGGCCTCGTCCGTTGCCGTATTATCATCCGGCTTTTCTACCTCAAACACCGGTGTTCCAACCTGTCTGAACATCTCCGCAAGTGCAGCCATCGCAGCTGCCGGATAATCCTGTGCCTTACTGTATTTTCCGGCAAGCCCGGGTGACATATATTTCATATCGGGAAGGTATACATCCACAAGTCCGTCAAGCAGCTTTAGTGCCTCAGCCTTCTCATAGCCGCCGCTGTTGTATACCACAGGCAGGTTCATTCCCTGGTTCTTTGACAGCTCAAGCGCCTTTATAATCTGCGGTATGTAATGTGTCGGTGTCACAAGATTAATATTAAGCGCCCCTCTGTCCTGCTGCTCAAGGAATATCTCCGCAAGACGCTCCACCGAAATCTTCTTTCCGACCTTCGCGTTGGCAATGTTGCTGTTCTGGCAGAATACACAGCCAAGCGGACATCCCGAAAAGAACACAGTCCCCGAGCCACGCACGCCCGATATGCAGGGCTCCTCCCAGTTATGGAGTGCCGCACGCGCCACATATATATCACTGTCACAGCCACATCTGCCGCGCACACCGTTAAGCCTGTCAACACCGCACTCACGCGGACATAGCGTACACGCGGAAATGTCATATTTCCATTCCATTTCTATCCCCATTTCCTTTTTTATATATTCTCATACCATGATGTTGGGGTCAAAACATGTGCTATAAACTTAGTGTGTATAACGTATTATATTTATGCATATCACGACTTTTGGGAGAAGCTTAGATGCTCTTAGAACTCTGTTTCGTAGCTAGCCAAAAGCAGCACGGAGGCTGCTTTAGAAGCAATGCATACAGGGATGTATGCCGGCTTCGGTGGCGAACGTATAGAACACCTTTATCAGAGTTCTTAGAACATCTTGCTTCGGACAACGGAGCTGATATGCATAAATATAATACGTTATACACTCGTGTATTAAATTACCATGTTTTGACCTCAACATCATACCATTTCATTTTTTATATATTCTTAATTTGACCATTTTCTGCTTCTATGATAAAATCATTCTACTATATCGGAATATGTTTTCCAACATAATTCTGTATATTTTATCAATGCCATTTTTGCAGGTAATACCGTGCTGCATGTAGTACAATGCTAAAACATGAACACACATTTTTTAATAATTATATACGATAAATTATTTTATGCCAACATAGTGTATATTAAAAATGTATTTTAAGAGGCGCTGCTAAATAGGTGTTTCTAATTGACACTGATATAATGCAAAATAACCTGCCCCACATTCTGCCCCCTGCAATAACACACAATATATCAATAGTCATTTAAGGAGATAAAAAATGAATCCAGCCAAATTATTCCAGTTAAAATCATCATGGGACCGTTTCACGGCAGCCCATCCAAAGTTTCCGATGTTCCTTCGCGCAGTATCGGGAAGCGATGTCATAAAGGAAGGTACAATTATAGAGGTTAATATTACAACCGCAGATGGACGCAGTTTTTCCACAAATGTGAGGCTCACTCCTGAGGATATGCAGTTGTTTTCGGATGTAAAGGATACAGTAAAATAGCTTCGGATGTTTCTGCACCAGCCTTAATATTAAACAGGGACGTATGAATCCACACTATTGAAGATTCATACATCCCTGTTATCTTATATTTCCGTATCAGCACACAAAAGTAAATGACTTCAAATCTGCTGCTCCTGTACCTGAATACTCCAGATATATCGAATGTACACCATCGGGTATCGTAATTTTTATCTCGTTATACTCCCATATATTCGCATTATCGATTGGAATACTTGAAAGCACATCCCCATCCCATGTAGTCTTTATTTTAACATTTCCATGAGCATAGCCTCTGGTCTTAATTCCAAATGCGGTAATACCCTTACAGTCAAAATACTTGAAGCCGATAACCGAACCATCACATAGGTTTGTAATATATGCCGGCTCAATATCTCCATCACGGCCATCCTGCATAATATATGGATGTCCAGCTCCTCCTACATACATCTGCTCATCGTTTGTAAAAATATTGCATGCAATAAATGAAGGATACTCTCCCTCCCCTTTTAATGGCCCATCGTTAAGACCGCATGAGGTCATCTCTGCCTGAATTATCTTGTCACCATCAAAGCTTAGCTTCTCTGCACAGCCCTGCCTTGAATACCATGTATTGTTAGTATGCCTGTGATAGAATATATACCACTCGCCTTCTATCTCTACAATGCTGCCGTGATTATTTGCTCCGAATGCTGCAGGCTTGGCTGCAGGCTTATATGAATCAATACCAATGTCACAGTTGCTTACAATCACCCCTCCGTATCTGAAACCGGACAACGGATTATCGCTCACCGCATAGCACAATTCATGCATTACAACCGAAGAATATATAAAATAATACAGGCTGCCTTTTTTTCTTATTGATGAGGCTTCAAAAAACTCATGCCCTTCAAAGCCTGTGCCATCGCTGTATGAGCCACTCGGTACTACAAATACAGGTTCTGTTATTACTGTGAGCATATCCTTGTCAAGTACCATTCCCATAGAGCCGTGACGCGATTTATCATTGCCGTTGCAAAATCCCGTATAAAGATATGTCTTGTCACCCTCCGTGAGCACTCCCGGATCAAACTGCGGCTCATCACCTGGTCTTTCGCCAATTCTTCGTCCATCCTTATCCCTGACATAGCCGTAAAAAGCATATGGTCCCTGTGGTCTGTCTGCCACTGCTACAGAAATGACCGATACCTTATCAAGCACATAATACAGATAGTATCGACCATCCGGCCCTATTGTCACATCAGGTGCATACAGACACATTCTCCCATCGGAGTTGAGCGGATCCTGTGTTTTCCGGTAAATAACTCCTTCATAATGCCAGTCTCCAAGATTATCTACTGGTGCAGACCAGCATACATAATCTCCAAGACAAAATACATGTCCGTTATACATGTCATGTGAACCATATATATATACCCTGCCGCCAAACACATATGGTTCTCCATCAGGAATATATTCCCATGATGGAAGATATGGATTAAAAGCTTGTTTTTTCATTTAACTATCTCCTCTCTCTTTTTCTTTCCTGCTTAATCCTATACATCATCTTATCCGCCGTCCTGATATAATCCTCCATCACCATTTTGGGGTCATCAGGTGACGAAATGATATGCCCTATACTCGCCGATAATGCAGCAGGAAGCATGCCTGAGCTGTTGTAAGCATCTATCTTTTTTTCTATCTGCTTCTGAATATTCGCTGCCTCATCCTCATTATCACAGCTTCCCATAAGCAGAAATTCATCACCGCCATATCTAAGACAGAAAAACGAACTATCAGGCTTCACGTCGTTTAATATTAGTGCCATCGCTTTGATAGCAGCATCCCCCACCTCGTGACCATAGGTATCATTTATCTTCTTAAGCCCATCCATATCAGCAAACAGAAACAGAGTGTGCCTGCCCTTTCTGCGATTTTTCTCAAATAATATTGCCCCTACATGTTGAAGTGCAAATCGGTTGTAAATTCCTGTCATTACATCATACATGTAAAGATGTGCCAGCTTCTTATTAAGCTCACGGATACAGATGCTCTGCCTGATAGTCTCAAGAGCTGTATTTAACACACTCAACCAGTAATACAGGCTTCCATTCTCAATATATTCAATTCCATTCTCCATAACACAATATCCGAACTGGCGCCCATTATGGTGAAGCGGCATAAACACTGTAATATGTGATTCCTCTTTTTCATCAATAAAGCCATCAGGTATAAGCTTAGACGTTACAAATGAAACAGGTCTGTTGTCCGTACTTTTTTTATTGAGCAAAAGCAGCATATTTTCGGGATATTCCAATGATGGTGCTTCCTGCGCGTCTGCAGCAACAGCTTCATCATCTATTCCGTATGACGGCTCCACACCATTTTCCTTATATTTACTTTCGTCTATGAGCAGACAGAAATTATCAATCTTAAAATTGTCAAGTTCCCACCACAGCTTGACTGCAAAATCTTCAAGAGAAGGTGCTGTCATAAGCCGTGTCTGCATATAATTAATCTTACGCCTTATCTCCTCATTCGTGTACAAAATATCAAATATCTCTTTTTTTCTGTGCCTTTCTGTCACTACATACGGTACACAGCCGCAGCTCTCATTTGGCATATATTCATGTGTGCTGTACTCATTTTTAGGATATATCCCACCTGCCAGCATCCTAATCATACTGTCAACACACTGCCTGCCAAGTTCCTCATTGCAGCGCTTAACGCTTGCAAGTCCGGGAATATTGCTCTGTGCCCTCAGCGTATTGTCAAAGCCTGTAACCCTCATATCCTCAGGCACCTTATAGCCACACTGCTCTAACTTGCTTATAAACCCTATCGCCATCATATCATTGGCACACACAACCACATCAGCCAGCAGGCATCCTCTGTCTGCAAAATCATTAAACGCCTTCTCACCATCAGATTCATTGAACGAATACTCTCCCATCCGCCTTGTCTCAGGCTCTATTCCGTGCCGCCTGAGAGTATCACAGAAAGCCTGCCTTCTCTGCATTGCCTCCATATTCGCTGCCGGACCTCCGATATAGTTAAAAACCCTGCACTTATGAACCTCTATAAGGTGTTCAACCACATCCGCCATAGCCGCATAGTTGTCCGTTCCCACCATACACACACCGTCTATTTCCTGCTCCACACTGATACATGGTATGTTCCTTTCCTTAAGCTGTCCCACAAGCTTGACCACCCTCTCTCTTGAAGCAATATTGTTGGAAATAATGACGGCACCGTCAAATTTAGACTTCAGAGCAAGCTCGAAGATATTGTATTCACAGTCATTATACTCCTTCTCACCATGGAAGCCTCCATAGTTGTTAAAGATATATAGACTGTTGCCTGTTTCTCTTGCCCGCCTGCTCATTCCACGCAGAAACTCTCCGATGAGCTCTGCATTCCACGCCGTAGAAAAAACAGCAATCCTTTTACCCATGCTAATCCCCATTTCTTAGGCGGCTCTGACCATCCATTGGCAAACCGCCATCCACGATTAAAAATATCCGCTCCTGTAAATTCACATATCAGACTTATCTATTAAAATATATTTTATATTATCGTCAAATCGTTTACTAACAATATATTGCTAATCAGTGGGTAGAAATTGCGGTTTTACAGCATATTTCTCAACGGCATGATAAAAAGCGGCATGCAGCCTAATAGCCGCATACCGCCTCATCACAATGTATGTGATTATAATATATAGTTTACCCACACACTCATCTCGCCCTCACCTCGGTTGTTCCATGCATAATACGGAACATACGTCAATTTCACATCCTTATACTCAGGCTTTTTAAGCGTGGTATATAACAGAGCAGTTTTCGTCTCTGCGTCAACGTCTGGGGAATCGCAGACGTTAATCAGCTTCTTTCCATCAATCCGCAGCGCAGCCACATCCGTACCGGCAATATTCAGCATAACCGTCTCAGGCTTAGCTGCCGCGCAAACGCTGAGGGTATGAAGGTCTGTTCCGTTGTCTGCCTCCTCAAGACAATAGATGAACGGTCCGCGGCGAAGTGCCGTCTTATTTATATCCTCGCGTACCTCATTGTTGGCAGCAATAAATTCCGGCTCCATTGAGAGTTCAAGCCTGACTGTATCCCCCTTCCTCCAGTCATGCGCTATATATAAATATCCGTCCCTAAGCTGTGCGCTGTTCTCATCAAGCTCTCCGGTGACACCGCTCACCTTGAAGCTTCTGCTCCACTCCGGTATGCGGATTGCAAGGCTTCCATGTACACTATGCTCATTGGTGCACGAGTATACCGTGGTTCCCTGCCATGGCATATCTGTGGCGACTTCAAAGCTCAGCTCTTTTCCATTGACAGCCTTTTTCACACTTCCTCCTACGAAAAGGTGTGCAAAAAGTGTATCCTCGTTCTCTGTATATGCATACATGGCAAGTGAGCTTAAAAGCCTTGCAATGTTAGGAGGGCAGCATGCGCAGCCGAACCATTTCTGGCGGATTGGTTTTACATGAAATTTTCTGGCATCCTCATGACATGCCTTCGGATATACCTCCAATGGATTTACATAGAAAAAGCTCTTTCCGTCCGCCGCCATTCCTGCAAGGACAGTATTGTAAAGCGCCCTTTCCATAACATCCGAAAAGCTTCTGTCCGGCTTTATCTCAAGCATTCTTCTGGCAAAGAACACAAGACCGATGGCTGCACAGGTCTCAGAATATGCCGTATCGTTAGGCAGGTCATAGTTAAATGAAAATGCCTCACCTAAATGCGTCGCGCCGATTCCCCCTGTCACATACATCTTCTTCTGTGTGATATTGTTCCACAGCTTAAGACATGCCTCATAGAGTGCGTCATCATCATCCACTCTCGCGACATCTGCCATTCCGGAGTACAGATATACTGCACGCACAGAATGTCCGAATGCCTCATCCTGCTCACGCACAGGCAGGTGCGCCTGATGGTAAAAATGGCGGAGCTCATTCTCATGTCCCTTCTTCACAACCTCAGGGTGCTCCTCATCAAAATAATACGGTCTTGTTCCTCTCCGGTTTATAAAAAATTCCGCAAGCCTTCTGTATTTTTCTTCACCTGTCACATCGTACAGTCTCATAAGCGCCATCTCGGCAATCTCATGACCAGGGTAGCCCTTCTTCTTTCCCTCTTCCTCACCGAAGCAGTCATACACATAGTCTGCAAATCTGCGCGCTGCGTTCAAAAGCTTATCCTTTCCTGTAGCCTCATAGTATGCGACCGCACCCTCAGTAAGGTGTCCGAAGCAATAGAGCTCATGGTTATCGCGGAGATTGGTGAACACCTTCGACATGTCATTTATAATATAGTATGTATCAAGATAGCCGTTATCCTGCTGTGCCGCACATACTATGTCGATTGCCCCATCCGCTATGCGCTCAAGCTCCTCATCCGGGTGCTGCGTAAGAGAATATGCGACCGCCTCAATCCACTTGGAAAAGTCGCTGTCCTGAAACAGGAAGCCATAAAATCTGTCCTCTAGATGTTCCATGTCCTGCGGTAGTGTCTCAAAGGTATCAAGAGGCCATACCTTATCCTGATATTTATCACCCAGCTCACGTCTAGCCTTCGTAATTTTTCCCGCCACCTTGAAATTTCTCATGCAGAAGCTCGGTGCTGCACCTTCCACCTTGTCATTCAATGCGTCCCACTGGTATGGAATAACCTCCTTTCTTACAAGCTCCATCTTCTCCTTCCAGAACTTGTCGTTTACCTGAACATTTCTCAGTGATAATGGTTTTGTATACTGCTTCATAATCCCTCCAAAAATTGTTTTTGCTTATTACAACCATGGCTTCATATTATCAGTTTGTTATAGGATAGTACATGCAAAAACCACATTAAAAAGTGAAAAAAGGTTAGATAAGAGTGCATCTATACTTTAAGCTGTTCCCCGCCTCCTCATGGATTACATTTCCTGCACGGCTCATATCCCATACTTATAAGCTCCTCCCTCGTCCCTGTATAATCCCATCTGTTTTCCGCCTTTATCTGCCTGACTGATGAACACGATGGATAATGAAACTTCTTAGTGTTCATATTCGCAACATAGCCCCCGCCTGACTGCATTGTCTCCTGTGCTGTCTCTTCTGTGGTACTCTGTTGTGTTATCTCCTGTGTAGTCTGCGAATCATCCGCAAGCCGACTGTCACCCGTCGCATAATCTATTACAATTCCATCCTGTACATTGTAGATAAACATGCAGAAGCTTAACCCATCACCATCTCCAAGGCTTGCCGCCTCCATCAGGACCCCCTTTGCAACAAGATTATCCCCATCAAATATAGGTGTTACCCTGTACAACAGTTTCACACTCTCATCATACTTCAGAGTATCTAAAACCTGATTTTCAAGCTCCAGCATATCAAGATTCAGCTGTCTTGTTCCTGTAATAAGATTTCTTGTATCATCATTTATACCTGAAACAGCATACATGAGAAGATGACATCTGTTATATAAATACATATCCGGTATAACCGATTTATCGTACTTTGCCGTGTGCCAGCCCACAGGCTTTACGATGTCGATGCGCTCACTCAACAGGTTCAGCCGGATGGCATCGGCCAGCACATGGTCGTTCTGCAGAATCGTGATGCAGTTCTGAATCGTCCGCTGGATCTCGCCGTTGGAGTGCTTGGTTAGCATTTCCTTTACATCTCCAACGGTTCGGGGAGCACGTTCTTCGTGGACTTCTTTGCTCAATAAACATCACCTCGTACTATGATTGAAAACGGTTTTCTAATATCTCCGCAGTATGCGATTCTCCGGGCTTCCGCTGTGCCTGCTCTGCCTGCAAACGGTTCAGCAGTTGCAACACCGAATCCCGTGCCTTTTCCTTGACCTGCTCCTTACCTTTCTGCCGGACATCTGGCTTCAGGAGCTTCTCCTGCAAGCGGGCAGCGGTGGTTTGCATGGTCTTGAGAAACTTGTCCAGCACGGTATCCAGATGTTTTGCGGTGTACTCCCGTGTGACCTTGGGAGCCTTGCGTTCCGGGGACAACACCCACTTCTTCGTGTCCTCAATCATCCGCATATCTTCCTTCCGGGTCTCGGTGCGCACCACATCGGTCACAACCTCTACCGCCTTGTCGTAGGCTGCTGCCGAAACATCATCCAGCAGGGTCTCCATGTCCGAAACTTTCAGGGTCAACTCGTTCAGCTTGCTCTGCTGGGCGGCAAGCTGCTCCTTCTGCTTGGCAAGGATGAAGTCCTGCTTTTCCAGATATTTGCGGTTGCCGTATTCCGCTTCTTCCTCCAATTCCAGCCCGTGCCGCTTTGCAATCTCAAACAGCATCTTTCGACAGGCGGCATCAAAGGCGATTTTGCGGTTGTTGCGGCGGCTGAGGGGCTTGCCCGGATCAGGCAGCTCAAAACCCAACGCTTCCAGTGCCTTTTCCTGCTGGGGTGCCACCTCACCATACTTGTTCTCGCAGTCGAACACATGACGTTCGTGGATATGCGGTGTACTTTCATCCAGATGCAACGCCCAGTCCAGTACATGAACATGGTCTCCGAACCTCGCCTTGAACTCCTCAATAAACTCCGTCACGACCGCCAGCAGAACTTCGCCCGAAGCATGGTCGTCCTTTGTTCCCAGCTGATAGATGGTTTCTTCCGGGCAGGTCTTGCGGCTGGACAGCAGGTCAGGAATGGAGCGGTTGCGTTCCGTGTGCCGGATCTTGGCGTTGCGCTCGTTCTGGCTTTCCACAAAGTTGGAATAGCGGCTCTCATAGAATTGCCGTTCCACATCTGAGAAGGTCGCCGCCAGATCATCCGGGTCGGGTGGAGCAAGAGCCGAGCGGAAACCGTGGAAGCAGTCCCAGTAGATGTTGCCCTTGGCGCGTTCCGGGTCGATGTGTTCGCTGTTGGCAAGATTGAAACTCCGGTCATTGTGCTTGGGGTTATAGGTGCCGTGGGTTCCGGCTCGTCCGTTGTGTCGTGTTAATTTCAGATAGACATCCCTCCGTTTCAACAGCTTGGTGGGGAGAACGCAGCAGCGAAGCTGCTGGATCTGCCGCCGTTTTGCGCCAGATAATACCCAGTAGGATATGACGCACAGCATCATATCACTGGGCAAGGCGTTCCCCCTTGACTCCCTTCAACGGGCCATTTTGGCCCGTTGATTTTGGCAAGCTGCGGGCAAAGATTTGCGAATCCCTGCCCACAGCTCGTCCGGCTTTTTCAGTGGGCCATTTTGACCCACTGATTCTGTTACGGTCAGAATCAGGTTGTCATCTTGGCAACCTGATTTTCAACGACCTTGAGGCGTTACAGGTAGAATCAAGTGCTCATTTTGATCACCTGATTTTTACGGAGCGGGGTGGCGTGTTACAGAAAAACCGAAGTTTTCAAAATGATAACTCCGGTGGCTTCGTTACGGCTAAAATCAAGTTACGGAAAGCGGAACTTGATTTCAGAGGACAGCCCAAATTCCCACTGTGGGGATTTGGAGTGAGCAATTAGGCGTTACGGTATTTTGGTACTTCCCAAAATGGGAAGTGCCACTTTACTAAATAAAAGCAGCATCAATACTTATCCGGCATTCGCTTTACGCTGGCGGTAGCCTTTCTGCCGACAGCCGTTGCTGCAATATCTGGCATCTGCCCGGATCGGCAAGAACTGCTCCCCACAGCAAGCGCAGGTATACGTTCCACGTTCGGCACGCTTTTTAAGGCTTTTCCGCAGATTCAGCATCTTGTGGCCGCAGGTCTGAAAGCTGCAATATTTGCGGTTTCGGGTCTGGGTGTAGATGACCTTGCGGCAATATTCACATTGGATTCTGCGCACACTGGGGTCGCCATCAATGAAATATTCCATCAGGGTGTCCTGATTTTCACGTTCCCATTGTTCTGTTGTCATAGGTATCCTCCTTTGGCTGTTACGGATATATGGTGGTTATCAAAATGGGAACCACCACTTTTACACAATAAAGTGTTACGATTGTCTGGTTGGTGATCAAAATGATCACCAACTAAAATCTGTGCGTTATGGCTGGGTGGTAAGTGGACATTTTGTCCATTTACCACTTCCAAGTGGTGAGTTACGGTTTTCGTAACCCACCACAGAGCGACCGTGTTACGGTCATTTGGTAAGTACCGGAAATCAGCACTTACCAAATTTCACCGTGGCTTGACAAAATGTCAAGTCGAGGTCAAACGTAACACGAACGGAGTCAATGTGGACAAATTGTCTACATTGATTCAGGCTGTAGCAATTCACCTCATGTGGTCAAAATGTCCACATGAGGTGAGCCGTAACGCATAAGGTTTTTCTGGTGAATGACGCTTTGTGTCATTCACCACATCAACTGG